>Ga0233427_10003459_pt1 | contig 13827 bp, 11 predicted proteins | sample SI_118_April2016_5_FD_179885 | JGI IMG/M metagenome (GOLD analysis project Ga0233427, IMG submission 179885) | Seawater microbial communities from Saanich Inlet, British Columbia, Canada - SI_118_April2016_100_MG | ecosystem: Environmental > Aquatic > Marine > Inlet | place: Canada: British...
CTGACCACAACTCCTTGGCTAAAATTATATTCTCTTAAACTATTTAATGTTTTAATTGCTTTTGTAATATCTAATTGATCTTGTTTGTTTGGTTTAATCTTTGAAAAATTTCCCTTTTTTAAATATAGCTCAGGATTAAATATTAGTGAATTTTCTGTCTTAATCTTATTTTGAGCTAAAATTTTAATAATTTCTTTGAGTATAGCTGCATCTCCAAGCCTAGATGCTTTGATTATTCTTGGGATATAGTAAATACCTTTAATATCTAATTTTAATTTAGATAAATTTGGTTTATTTACCTTTCCTGCAAATAAGACCTTTTTACAGTTACTTTTCTTAAGAATATTAATAATTTTACCAAATTGACCTATAGAAACTGAATAAGATTTTTTATCTTTCTTAAATTTCTTAGATTTTGATAAATCAATTATCAAATATTTAATTTTCTTTTTTTTGATAGTTTTTAGAATTTCCATTGGAAAATCAGTATCACCAAATATTAAACCAATCATATTAAGAAAATGGAGTGCAAATAGATCTTTTTTTATCTTTTGTTATAAAATCAATTACATTTTTAACTAATAAATTTTCTTGAAAAGAACCATTCAATTTACTTATATTTTCATTGATATTCTTTGTGGCAAAAATTTTCTTATAAGCGTCATTTAGTTCTAAGATATCCTTATTTTCAAACTTGGCTCTTCTTAACCCTATTAAGTTTAATCCTTGAAGTGAGTTTCTATTTCCAGTTGATAAACCATACGGTATTACATCGTGCAATACTCCAGTCATTCCACCAATCATAGCCATCTTACCAATTCTTGTAAATTGCTGAACAGCAGAATTTCCACCTATAACAACATTATCTTCTATTATTGCATGCCCTCCTAAAGGAACATTATTTGCTATAATAACATTGTCACCAACTAGACAATCATGAGCAATATGAGAAGAGATCATAAATAGACAGTTGTTACCTACTTTTGTTTCACCTCCACCTCCGATTGTGCCTGGATTTATTGTTACGTACTCTCTAATAGTATTTTTGTCACCGATAGATAATTTAGTATCTTCATTATTGTATTTTAAATCTTGAGGATCATTTCCAATAGATGCAAAAGGATAAATCTTATTTTCTTTACCAATTTTTGTTTGTCCAGAAATACTTACATGGGAGTGAATAATTGTTTTTTCATTTATTTCTACATTTGGACCTATTACAGTATATGGACCTATTTTAACATTTGAAGAAACCTTAGCTTTTGGATCTATTATTGCAGTTTTGTGTATCACTTATTGTCCTTAATAAATCTTTTTAAATCTTTTGCAGGATAACCCATGACTTTTGAATTATCTGGAATACTTTTAATAACACCTGAACCACCACCTATTTGTACATTGTTCCCAACTTTCAAATGTCCAGATATTCCAGCTTGTCCACCAATCATAACATTGTTTCCCAATGTTGAACTACCTGCAAATCCAACCTGTCCGGCAATTATACAATTTTCACCAATTTTGTTATTATGTGCAACATGCACTTGATTATCTATATATGTATTCTTTCCTATAATAGTATTAGATAGAGAGCCTCTATCAATAGTAGATCCACAACCAATCTCACAATTGTCTTCAATTATTACAATGCCTATATGCGGATAACGAATATTGCCATTATTATTTGGGAAAAAACCAAATCCTTTTTTTCCAATTACGCATCCATCTAACACAGAAACATTGTTATTAATTAATGTGTTTCTAATAATAACATTAGATCCTATTGAACAATCATTACCTATAATAACATTACTTTCAATTATTGTATTATGTCCAATTAAACAGTTAGAGCCAATTTTTACATTTTTGCCTATTAAAACATTTTGGCCATGTTTAATATTTTTATTAAAATATGTACTTTCAATATTAGTTACTGTTGAATCAAAATCATCAGTAATAGAATCTGGATAAAATATTTTTGTAATTTCTGCAGTTGATATAAGAACATTTTTAACTTCAATGGTCAGACAATTTTTTGGCAGAATATGAGATAAAGATTTTGTTGTGATGCAGTAAGCCGCTTTTGTTTTGGCAGCTATAAATTCATATTTTTTTGAATGAAAAAAAGTGATATCACTATTTGATGCTGTAAAAAGATCTTTTACATCATAAATTTCATCTTGTTTATAACCGCAATTATTTTCAATGTTTGATAATCTTAAAATATCATCAATTTTTATAGGGCCTTTATTTTTAAAAAAAGGATTTATCATTAAATGATTTTTATCAAAACATTTAATAATTGCTTATCAATAAATATTACTAATTATTTTTTATCAACAATTGTAGCGGTCCATTGGGCATCAGCCATACGTTTACCATTTACAAAAGCTTCACCCTTATATTTCCAAACTCTTCCATGAGATCTAACAGCCTCAATATTTAATTCAAGTTTACAATCTGGAATGACCGGACTTCTGAAGCGCGCTTTTTCTACACTCATTAAAAAAACTAGTTTATTTTCATATTCTTTTTTATCAATTCCATGAGCAGTTAAAGCTGCAGCAGCTTGACCAAAGGCCTCAACAATAAGCACACCAGGTAGAACAGGTTGTCCTGGAAAATGACCATCAACATAAAAACCACTTTTTTTTACATTCATAATTGCTGTTGCAGAGTGTAATTTTTTTATATTAGTCAACTCATCAATTAATAGCATTGGTTCTCGATGAGGTAGTAGAGCAATTATTTGAGATTTATTTAAATTCATGATTAAGTTATATTAATTTTTTTTATCTTGTCATTAAATATCTTCAAAATTTCCTTCGTAATATCTAAATCATTTTTAGCCATTAATAAATCTTGTTTTTTTAAAATTATACTTATAGAATTTTTAACAGAATATTCTTCTATTATTATATTTAATTTTTTTGAAAATTCTTTTTCTATAGTCTTTTTAAATATAGATAATTCTTGATTATTTTTTGAAATTGTTGAATTAATAATTTCGATATCAATCTCAAGTTCTTTTATTTTCTTTGAATACTCTTCAGGTGATAGTACATTTTTTTGAGAAATTAATTTTTCTTTTTTTGTATTAATATCTTTTTTAAAATTATTAATTTTTTCATTTAATTCATTGTTTTTTTTTTCTATCTGTAGATTTAAATCTTTACCTGCAATTGAGTTTGTGAAAACAAAATTTATATCAATAAAAACAATTTTGTCTTGTGATAAAGTGTGGCTATTAAAAAAAAAAAGTAGGATAAATGATAACGATATAATTCTAATCATTAAAATGTAGTTCCTAAATTAAATCTAAATGTTTCTGTTTTATCACTAGATTTTTTTGTTATCGGCTGAGTAAAAGAAAAACTTAAAGGACCTACAGGTGATAAAAATTCTAAAGCAATTCCAGTTGAGCTTCTAATCATACTGGAGTCATTAATTGAGCTATCATAATCTACACCCCAAACATTTCCAATATCTATAAAATAGGAAAAATCTAAATTTTCTAAAGTACTCAATATACCTGGTAAATTTGTAGAAAAATTCAAAGCTGACACATAATTACCACCAATAAAATCAGAGCTATCTTTAGGACCAATTTTACCTTTCTCGAAACCTCGTAATCTATAGTAAGGCATGTATGCTCTCTTGGATATTCGAACATCAGAGCCATCTAACGAATTTACTGCTTTAAAGTAAAAACTAGCTTTTCCAACCATACCAATAGAATCATTTAAAGATTTATATTTAGTTGCTATTAAAGAGTTTGTTATTTCATTGTCGCTTGAAACTAATGGTAATTCTTGATAAAAAGTTATTTTATTTCCTTTAGTTGGATTAAATGACGAATTTCTCGTGTCTAAAACTAAACCGTAATTAAAATAAAAATCACTATAATTACCCTCTTGTTTTTTTCGAATAGCAGAAGCGTTGGAATTAGTTGATAAATCTTCTAATGTAAAATCGATCTCAGGGCTGAAATAAAGATTCTCATACTGTTCAAACTTTGTACCTAAAGAAAAACCTGCAATTGAAACTTTATAACCAGACGTTGATAAATTATCAGTAGTAGTAGATCTGACAGTTGTAAACAGTGTATTATCAGTATAATTAAAATATGGTTTTGCATAAGTTAAACTACCTTTAATCGAATCCTGAGAAATTTCTATGTCAGTATTAAGAGTAATACCTCTTCCAAGAAAATTTTTTTCTGTAAGACCTCCCCCTATAACAGATCCTGATGTACCAAAGCCAGCACCTAAAGAAATTTCACCAGTAGGTTTTTCTTCAACTGCAATATTCACAATTCTTGTGTTATCATTGGTGCCTTTTACAACTTTTGATTCAACTTTTTTAAAAATTCCCAATGATCTGATTTGATTAACTGACTTATTAAATAAAATTTCATTGTAAGGATCGCCCTCATCAACTATAAAATTATTACGAATTACCTCTTCTATAGTATTAAAATTTCCTAAAATATTAATTTTTTCAACATAAAATTTTTCAGAATCAGATACTATAAAATCAAAATTAATTTTATTTTGGTCAATTATATTTTCAGATACTTCTACTTTAATAAAATCATATAATTTTAAAGATGCAATTTCATCTATTTCTTCAAGAATTTGATTTAAATTATCCAAAGAATATTTTTCATTTTCAAGTTTATTAAAAATTTTTTGAACTATTTTAAAATCATCATAATTATAATCTTCTGGTAAATTTAATGAAAATTTATTAAAATAATATTTTTCACCAGCATTAATATTGAAAACAAGTTTAAAAGAACCTTCATTATTTAATTCTGCAAATGAATTTAAAATTTTAACATCATAATAACCATTATTTTTGTAATAGTTTTCTAAAAGACGTTTATCGAGGTTTATTAGTGATTGATTTAAATAAACTTTGCTTGATATAAATTTCCAAAATTTGTGCTCTTCAGAAGCAATTAATTCTAATAATTTTTTATCTTTAATTTTTTTATCTCCCAAAAAAACTATTTCTTTGATTCTGGCTTTTTCACCAAGTTCAATATTAATAGATATTTTAACTGAATTTAAGGTATCATTTTTTTCTAAAGATGAGTCTATTTTAGCAAAATAAAAACCATTTTTCTTTAAAGAGTTATTAATTAAATCTAAATCTCTCTTTAGTTGAATTTCTGTAAAAGATTTTCTATTTTTTAAAACAATTGAATCGTAGAGGCTTTCTGTAAATTCTTTTTTTTTGATACCAGTAATTTCTATTTCTTCAATAATAGGGTTTTCGATTACTGATATATTTAAAATATTATTTTCTTCAGAAATTTTTACATCTTTAAAAAAATTTGTGTCATATAGTTTTTTTAAGGAATCATTTAAATCATCAGATTCATAACTTTCATTTACAATTATGTTTCCTAAAACAATTATACTTTCTTTTGAAATTCTTTGATTTCCATCTACTTTAATATCATTAATAATACCAGCTTGTGAGCTTACTAATGAAAATAATAAATAAATAAAAACATTAATATAAAATTTTTTCATAAAAACGACTTATACACTTAAATGCTTCATTTTAAAACTTACATATTCTTTTAATTTGTAAATTTGATCAAGATTTTTAGGCTTAATTTTTTTATATTTTAAAAATTCTTTACGATTTACAATCTTGATGATCAAATCAATTAATTCTTGAAAATTAATTTCATTTCGTAAAAATTTATATACCAGGAAATCGTTGACTGTAATTAAAACAGTTTCATATAACGAATTATATTTAGGTAAATTTTTTAATAATTTTATTGTTGGAAATTTTAATGTATCTACTTTTTTTAAATTAAGATTATTAATTAACTTAAGGTTTAATGGGCTGGTATTTATTTTTTTTAAGTCTGATTGATAGATAGAGTTTGAAATTGGTATTTTCATATCTGGTTCATGAATTAAAACTTTGATTATACCACTTTTAAACTTTATTAATGCGTGCAAATATGAGTCTGGGTGAGTTAAAATTGAAATAGTATCGTATGAAATATTAAAAATATTTTTTGCTTCAATAACTTCAAAAACTTTATTCATCAAAGTGGCTGAATCAATGCTAATTTTTTTTCCCATTTTCCAATTAGGGTGTTTTAAAGCTTTTTTTGGTTTTATTTTATTAAAGTTTTTTTTTGGATAATTTATAAAAGGACCCCCTGAAGCTGTTATATAAATTTTTTCAATATCGTTTATGTTGTGACTCTTTAATAAAGTTAAAATTGAATAATGCTCTGAGTCAATAGGTAAAAAATTTGTATTATATTTTATTAAATTTTTTTTAATTAAATTCCAGCCACATATTAAAGGTTCCTTGTTTACAATTGCAAGATTTTTTGTGTATTTACAGAGTAATAAAGCAGGCTCAAGCCCAATAAGTCCTGAAACAGCAAGCATTGAATAATAAATACTTTTTTTTTTAAATATTTTATCGATGTCCTTAAAATTATTATAAATATTAATTCCTTTATTTTTATTCTTTATTATTGCTTCACTAAATTTCTTATAATCATTTATAATTAAATTTTTTACTTTAAATTCCTTAGCTTGTTTAAAGATTTTGCTGATATTTCTATTTGTTGAAAGTAAAACTATATTAAAATTTTTTTTATCTTTTCTAAAAATTTTAATCGTATTTTCACCGATTGAACCCGTTGATCCTAATATTGCAACATCTTTTTTCATCTAAAAAAGTTTAAATATGTTTGTAGAAAAAACTAAATACGAAAATGGAAAAGCAAATATCATTCCATCAATTCTATCCAAAAGTCCTCCATGGCCAGGTATAATTCTGCCAGTATCTTTAATTTTTGATAATCTTTTAAAGTATGAGACAATTATATCACCTAATTGACTTATTGCTGAAATTAAAAGGACTAAAATAAATAAACCTAATGTCAAATCTTTTGTTAAATTATTGAATAAAAATACATTATTAAAAAATATTGTTGCTGTTATTGTGGATAATATAAAACCTCCAATCATTCCTGAATAAGTTTTTTTTGGACTAATTTTTGTTAGCCTTGGACCTTTAAATATTTTTCCAAATGCATAACCTCCAATATCTGTTGATACGCATACAATAGTAACAAATAGAAGATAAATATAATCACCAATAAAACTGTTTCTAAGTTTGTACACTGAATAAAATGATATAATTAAAAATATTAATCCAATTAAATTATAATTTTTTTTTCTTGTCATGAACTGCCATTCATAAACCGTAATTAAAAAACAAATTGAAATAAAAAAATTAAATAATAATGATCCTTTTATTATAAAAAAGAGAGCCATAGGTATCAGTATAATTGAACTTAAAATTCTTTTAATAATTTCTGGTTTCATTAAATTTTTCCAAAATTTCTTTTTATTTTTTTAAATTTTTTGATTATTTTAATGTAATCTTTTTTATTAAATTCTGGCCACAATTTCTTTTCAAAAAAAATTTCTGAATAAGCTAATTGCCATAATAAAAAATTACTCAGTCTTTTTGTATCTCCTGTTCTAATTAACAAGTCGGGGTCAGGTATATTGTTTGTAAATAAATTTTTTATGAAATTTTTTTCATTAATTTTTTCTTTTTTTTTAATTAATAATTTAAACGCATTAATTAATTCGTGTTTAGAACCATAATTTAAAGCAAGATTAATTTGAAGTTTTGTGTTTTTGTAAGTTTTTTTTTCTGCTAAAATGAGTAGTTTATTTAAATTTGCTGAAAAGTTTTTAGTACCAATAATCTTAAGTTTGATATTTCTTTTATTAAGATCCTCAATTCTATTAACCAAAAAACTTTCTAATAAATCAAATAAATATTTAATTTCTTTTTTGGGTCTTTTCCAATTTTCAGTTGAAAAAGCATATAATGTAAGAAATTTTATTTTCTGATCAACTGTCTCTTTAATTATTTTTTCAACAGTATTTAATCCTGCTTTATGGCCTGCGTTTCTTGAATTTTTGTATTTTAACCCCCATCTTCCATTACCATCCATGATAATGGCTACATGATTTAATGGGTTCATATAGTCATTATTTCTTTTTCTTTTAAAGAAACTTTTTCATCAACTGTTTTAATGTGGCTATCTGTGATTGTTTGAATATTTTTTTCAAACGATTTTTCTTCGTCCTCACCAATTTCTTTTTCTTTCAAAATTTTTTTTAATTCTTCATTAGCTTCTCTTCTAATATTTCTTATTGAAACTTTACATTTTTCACCGATTGATTTGATTAGTTTTTTTAATTCTGTTCTTCGCTCTTCATTAAGTTCAGGTACCGGAAGTCTAATCAACTGCCCATCAATTTGAGGGTTTAGTCCTAAATCAGATTTTTTTATGGCAGCATCAACTAACGGTACATTGTTGGCGTCCCATATTTGAATATTAATCATTCTTGGTTCTGGCGTGGTTATGCTTCCTACTTGATTTATTGGCATCTGTTGACCGTATACATCTACTTTAACTAAATCCAACATAGCAGCATTTGCTCTACCCGTTCTTAATGATGTCAATTCTTTGGAAAATACCTCTATAGCTTTATCCATTTTAAGGCTGTATGATTTTTCATCAAACATTTACTCTCCAATCTTGATCCTATAAAACTCTTTGATCTTTAAGTCTGCTACAGAAAGCTCTTTTACTATGTCTTGTACTTTTTTTTTTGGTTCCATTACCCAAGCCTGAGATAATAAAGCATTTTCTTCTTTAAATTTGTTCATTTTACCTAAGCTGATTTTTTTTGCAATATCTTCAGTTTTGCCTGAATTTTTTAATTCTTCAGTAACAAGCTCTTGTTCTTTATCAACAACAGATTGATCAATTAAATTAGATTCTAGCGCTAGTGGATTAGAAGCTGCAATATGCATTGATAACTGCTTACCAAAAGTTTTTACAACATCTGAATTTTCATTTGTTTGTAAAGACACAACCACTGCTAATTTTGCAATATTATCTTTTACAACTGTATGAAGATAATGATTGTTAACGGTTCCAGTATTTTCAACTGTTTTTGTTTTTCCTATAGTAATTTTTTCACCAATTTTAGCAATTAAAGCTACTATATTATCTTCAACAGTTTCACCATTATTCATTTTTGAACTTTTCAATTCATCGACATTTGAGTTTTTTTCATTATTAAGTTCACTAAGTTCTTTTACAAAATTTGTAAAATCTTCATTTTTAGCAACAAAATCTGTTTCACAGTTTACTTCTATAATTGAAGTTTTATTTTCATTTCCACTTACGGCAACCACACCTTCTTTTGCATCTCTAGACATTTTTTTAGATGCTTTTGAAATTCCTTTTACTCTTAGTATTTCAATCGCTTTGTCTATATCTCCACCTGACTCTTTAATTGCAAGATTACAATCTTTAAACCCGGCGCCAGTTGCTTCTCTTAGTTTTTTTACATTTTCAATATCACTCATATTAATTTAAAGTCTCCTTTTTATCTTTAGAAAATTTTTGTTCTAGTTTTTCTCTATCTAATTCTTGACCTGTTTTACCTTGGCCTTTTTCTTTATTTTCTTTTAAAGATTGTTTTTTTGGTTCAGGTGCAGGAATTGAACTCTTTGCATTGTTGATAGTTTCTTTTATTAAATTACAATAAAGGTCTATTGATCTTCTTGCATCATCGTTTCCTGGAATAGGATAGTCAATGTTATCTGGGTTAGAATTACTATCTAAGATAGCAATTATAGGTATTCCCAATTTAACAGACTCTGCAATGGCTAGAGACTCATAATTTGTATCAATAATAAATACTAAGTCAGGAGTTTTCTTCATTTCAGCAATTCCTCCAAGAGATCTTTCAAGTTTATCTTTTTTTACACTCATTTTTAAGAGTTCTTTTTTAGTAAAACCTCTATTTTCAGCAACAAGATCAGCTTCATATTTTTTCATTTTTTTTATTGAACCTGAGATTGTTCCCCAGTTTGTGAGCATTCCACCAAGCCATCTATAATTTACAAAATATTGATCTGTTTCTTTAGCTACTTCAGCGATTGCTTCTGATGCTTGTTTTTTAGTCGATACAAATAAAATTTTACCGTTATTTGCTATTGTATTATATACGTGTTCCAATGCTATTTTTGTTAACTCAAGCGTTTGGGTTAAGTCTATAATATGAATTGAATCTCTTTTTCCAAAAATATATTTTTTCATTTTTGGATTCCATCTTAATGTTTTGTGTCCAAGATGAACGCCTGCTTCTAATAATTGTTGTATTGTAATGTTTGGTATTTTCATATTTATTCCCGGTTAAGCCACCACAGTAATTTCCAATTAAGGACCGGAGGTATAAAACCAACAACTGTGTGCGTGTTAATTTAATTTAAGGAGTATTTACTAAGATTTTATCAATTTAACAAGGGTTATTTAACTTATAGTGCTTGAAATATCTCTTTTTCTAAGAAGGTTAAGAGATTTTCTATCTAAATTCCTTGTATTTTTAAGTCTAAATTTCAAATTTTTGTCATCCACTATTAAGTTAATATTAACTGTAGTTTTTCCGTTTTCATTCAACAATTTTGAAATTTCATTTATATCTTTGTCAGATTTTACACTGAAAGATACTTCATTTATTGTACTATTGAACAGATCTTTTAAAGAACCAATTTTTTGTACGTTTATTCTTTTAAATCTGTTTTCATCATTAGAAATACTTTTTGAAAGTGTTAATATCAATGAACTTCCCTCTTTTAAAATTTCACGATTTATTTCTAAAATATCAGAAAATATAAATAACTCAAAAACACTTGTTAAATCAGTCAATTTTAGAACGGCATATGAATTACCTTTGGCTGTTTTTCTTTCTTGAACTTTTAACAAAGTAGCTGCAATATTTCCATTTTTACTTTCATCGTTAGAATTAAAGTTGGAATAATCTATAATTTTATAGTCATCAAAAATTTCTGTAAATTGGTTTAATGGATGATCTGAAATAAAAAAACCAACTGCTTCAAACTCTTTAGATAAACGTTCTTCAAATTTCCAATCTTTTATATTATTTACTATATCATTATCTGATATTTCTTCGTCAGAGAATAAATCAATTTGATTTGTTGATTTGTTTTCAAAAATATTTTTAGTTTTTAAAATGAAATTTGGTATAGAATCAAAAAGTGAATATCTGTTTGTGTTTAAATTATCAAAAGCACCCGCTTTAACTAAGCCTTCTAATTGCAACTTGTTCATATCTTTAGGTTTAACTCTATTCAAAAAATCATTAATAGAGGTGAACTTACCATTTTGTGTTCTCTCTGCCACAACATTAGATATGGCTTCATATCCAACAGCTTTTATGCCACCAAGTGCATAATAAAATTTATCTTTAATAGTTCTAAAGTCAGCATAGCATTCATTAATATCTGGTCTAATAACTTCAACATCTAGTCTTTTTAGTTCTTCATAAAATTCACTTAATTTATTTTGATTAGAAATATCCATAGTCATAGATGCAGCAATAAATTCTTTTGGATAATAAGTTTTTAAGAAAGCAGTTTGATATGAAATAATAGCATATGCAGCAGCATGACTTTTGTTAAAACCATATTCAGCAAAGGGTTCAATTTTTAAAAAAATTCCTGCAGCAACGTCTTTTGCAATACCATTTTTTAATGCACCAGCTATAAATCCTTGTTTTTGTTTTTCAAGTTCAGCTCTTTTCTTTTTACCCATAGCTCTTCTTAAAAGGTCTGCTTGACCAGCGGTAAAACCAGATAATTTTTGGGCAATTTGCATCACTTGTTCTTGATAGATTATTACACCATAAGTTGGTTTCAAAATATCCTCTAGTAACGGATGAAGATAATCAGGGGTTTGTCTTCCATGTTTACAGTCATTATAAGTTGGAATGTTACTCATTGGTCCAGGTCTATAAAGAGCAACTAATGCAATAATATCTTCGATATGGTTTGGCTTCATTTGAACTAAAGCATCTCTCATTCCAGCACTTTCAACTTGGAACAACCCAACGGTGTTACCACTTGATAATAAATCAAAAACTTTTTGATCATCAAAACTAATATTTTCTATATCAAAATCCTTTTTAATTTTTCTTACTAATTTTTGAGTATTATTTATTACAGTAAGTGTTTTTAATCCTAAAAAATCAAATTTTACTAACCCAGCATTTTCTGCTGAATACATGTCAAATTGTGTAGATGGCAATAACAAATTAGCTGAAACATCCTTATAAAGAGGCACAACATCTGTTAATTTTTTATCCGCAATTACTACGCCTGCAGCATGTGTAGCTACATTACGATTTAGTCCCTCTAATTTTAAAGATAAATCTGTCAACTTTTTAACTCTAGGGTCTTCATTTACAAGTTTTTGAAGTCTTGGTTCGCCTGCTATACATTGTGATAAACTTTGTGGTCTTGATGGATCAAAAGGGATCATTTTAGAAATGCTATCAACAAAGCCATAAGGCAATCCTAGCACACGACCTACGTCCCTAATAACCATTCTTGCTTTAAGTTTACCAAATGTGATTATATGGGCAACACTATCTTTATATTTTTTGGTTAAATATTCAAAAACTAGATCTCTTTTTTCCTCACAGAAATCTATATCAAAGTCAGGCATTGAAATACGATCCGGATTTAAAAATCTTTCAAAAATTAAATTAAATTTAATTGGATCAACATCGGTAATAGAGAGACACCACGCAACTAAAGATCCAGCACCAGATCCCCTACCAGGACCAACTGGAATATCGTTATTTTTAGCCCATTTAATATAATCGGAAACTATAAGAAAGTAACTAGCATATTTCATTTCAATAATAATAGAAAGCTCATGATCTAACCTATCTTTATATTCTAAAAATATATTGTTATTTTCTATTTCATTATTTTTAATTTCAAAAACTTTATGAAATTTATTTTTTAAGCCTTGCAATGAATCTTTTCTTAAAATATCATCTGCATCACCACCTTTTTCTGAGCTAATATTTGGTAGAATTGGGTTAGAAAATAATGGTCTAAAATTGCATCTTAATGGAAAGTTGTAATTATTTTCTAAAGCTTCAGGTAAATCTGAAAATAATTCTGTCATTTCCGAATTAGATTTTAAATAGTGCTGATCACTATATTGTTTCCGAGTTTTGTCGTTGATATATGTTTTGTTCCCAATACAAATTAGAGCATCATGAGCTTCGTGCATATCTTTATTAAGATAAAATACCTCATTAGTTGCAATAAGGGGAATTGAAAGTTCTAGCGATCTTTTTAAATTAAATTTTTCAAAACTTAATTCATTTTGATCATTATGACGTTGTATTTCCAAGTAAAATCGATCACCAAATTTTTCTTTGAGCTTACTGTATAGATTTTTTATTTCAGTAAATTTACCTTTATCAAATAATTGGCCAAATAATCCAAAAATAGTTCCTGACAAAATAGCTAAACCATGAGTATCTTCCAACAATTCATTAAAATCTAAATGAGGTTCCGAAAGCTCATCATTATTAAGAAATGAAAATGATGATAATTTAATTATTCTTTTATAACCCTCTTCGTCTAAAGCAAATAAAGGTAATAATCCTACGGTATCACTAAATTTAAAATTTATCTGGGTTCCAATAATTGGTTGAGTGCCTACTTTTGAAATTTTTTCTGCAAACTCTAGAGCACCACATAAGTTGGTAGTATCTGAAAGTCCTAGGGATTGAATTTTATTTGTTTTTGAAAATTCCTTTAAATCATCAATTTTAATAGCACCTTCACAAATAGAATATTGTGAGTGAATTTTTAAATGATTGTAATTTTGTGTTGTAGACTCAGACATTAGTAGTTTTT
>Ga0233427_10003462_pt1 | contig 13817 bp, 12 predicted proteins | sample SI_118_April2016_5_FD_179885 | JGI IMG/M metagenome (GOLD analysis project Ga0233427, IMG submission 179885) | Seawater microbial communities from Saanich Inlet, British Columbia, Canada - SI_118_April2016_100_MG | ecosystem: Environmental > Aquatic > Marine > Inlet | place: Canada: British...
ATCAGGGCGGCTTCGGCTGCTGCCGGGTTGTCGGCTTTCTCGATACCGTCGCGGCGCACCATGTCGGTGTCGACGTAACCGGGACACACGCTGTTTACGCGGATGTCGGGCGCGAGTTCCAACGCCAGTGCGCGGGTCAGGTTCACGACACCACCCTTGGATGCGCAATAGGCCGATAGCCCGACCTCGCCGATCAGCCCGGCATCCGACGCCAGGTTCACGATGTTGCCCCTGGCCGCGCGCAGATGGGGCAGGGCCGCCTGGCAGCAGAAGAAGGTACCCTTGAGGTTGATGTCGACGGCTGCGTCCCACATCGCCTCGGTGGTTTCTTCCAGCGAGGCTGAGTCGCCGACGCCGGCCGAATTCACCAGCACATCGATCCCGCCCATGGCTGCTGCGGCTGCTGCCACGATCGCCTCACAGCCTGCGACGCTTGCGACATCGCCGGGCGCGGCAACCAGTCGGTCGCCGCCGCCCAGGGACGCGATGCCGGCTTCGCTCGAAGCAGTCGTGCGCCCGTTGATCGCGACGATTGCGCCTGCTTCGTGAAAGGCCCGTGCCGCCGCCTGGCCGATGCCGCGTGAAGAGCCGGTGACGAGAACACGTTTGCCTGTGAAATCCATCTGTCTGTCTCCCCTGGTGTGTCGTGATCATGGCGCAAGGCCCCGGTCCCGGCCAGTGAGCTGTGTCGGCTATAGAACCTGGGCTCTTGCGTGAGATCTCGGCAATGGGCGCTGGTCAACCCTCACCCCGGCCCTCTCCCGTTCTCGGGAGAAGGGCCGGTGGTCTCAGGCTTCGCTCAGGGTCCGTCGCACGGCGTCCTGCCAGCCTTGATAGCGATGGTCGGCCTCTGACGACTCCATCTCGCGCGTGAAGCGCCGGTCAAGGCGCCAGTCCTTGCTGAAGCCAGCCACGTCGGGCCAGGCGCCGGCGTGGTGGCCGGCGAGCCAGGCGGCGCCGAGTGCGGTGGTTTCGGTGATGGTCGGCCGGTCGACTACGGCGCCGGTGATGTCGGCCAGGAACTGCATGGTCCAGTCGCTCGCGGTCATGCCGCCATCGACGTGCAGGACGGGCTCGCTCTTGGCCTGCCAGTCGCCGTGCATGGCCTGCTGGAGGTCGCGGGTCTGGTAGCCGACGCTTTCGAGCGCGGCGCGGGCGAATTCGGCCGGGCCGGTGTTGCGGGTCAGGCCGAAGATCGCGCCGCGCGCATCGGCATCCCACCACGGCGCGCCAAGGCCGGTGAAGGCAGGCACGAGATAGATCGCCTGTTCGGGATCGGCGGTTTCGGCCAGCGCCTGGGTCTGGCTTGCATGGCTGATGATGCCCAGGCCGTCGCGCAGCCACTGGACAACGGCGCCGGCAATGAAGATCGAACCTTCCAGGGCATAGGTCGTCGTGCCGCCCAGCCGGTAGGCAATGGTCGTGAGCAGGCGGTTGCTTGAGGGGACAAAGTGCTCGCCGGTGTTGAGCAGGGCAAAACAGCCGGTGCCATAGGTCGCCTTCATCATGCCAGGGACAAAACAGGCCTGGCCGATCGTGGCGGCCTGCTGGTCGCCGGCCACGCCCAGGATCGGCAGAGCAGCACCTAGGATTTCAGGGGATGTGGTGCCGAAATCAGCAGCACAGTCCCTGACCTGTGGCAACATCGCGGCGGGTACGCCGATCAGGGCGCAGAGTTCCTCGTCCCAGCGGTTCTCGCGGATGTTGTAGAGCAGGGTGCGTGAGGCGTTGGTTGCGTCGGTGGCATGCACCGTGCCCCCGGTCAGGCGCCAGATCAGGAAACTGTCGACCGTGCCGAAACAAAGCTCGCCACGTTCGGCCCGCGCCCTGGCGCCCTCCACATGATCAAGCAGCCAGGCGATCTTGGTGCCCGAGAAATAGGGGTCGAGCAAAAGTCCGGTGCGTTCGGACACCATGGGCTCGTGGCCTTCCTCCTTCAGGCGCTTGCATGTCTCGGCCGTGCGTCGGTCCTGCCAGACGATGGCATGGTGGATCGGCTCTCCGGTCGCACGATCCCACACCAGGGTCGTTTCGCGCTGGTTGGTGATGCCGATCCCGGCGATGTCGCCAAAGGCGATGCCCGATTGTTCCAACGCCTGGCGACAGGTCGCGACGGTCGTTTGCCAGATTTCTTCGGGATCATGCTCGACCCAGCCTGAACGGGGCAGATGTTGGGTGAATTCTTGCTGTGCCATCGCCACGACCTGGCGTTGGGCATCAAACAGCAACGCCCGGCTGGAGGTCGTACCCTGGTCGATCGCGAGGATGTGGCTCATGTCTGTTTTCTATTCAGTTGGCATAGAACGTACGTGACGACGTCATAGATCGAGAAGTTGGCCGGCTGCTGCAATGACAGCGATCAGCGCAAGGGCAGCGGTTCCGTAAAACGTCAGGGCAAAGCCGAGCGCCCTGCCTGGCGCGCCACGAACATAACCCCATGCAAACAGGATACGCCCGACAACAAAGAGCAGGGTGGCTGCAGGGATGGCCGCAAGCCAGCCGAATGGAAGCAGCATCGCGCATGCGCCCCAGACGAGAGCCGCGAGCAGGGTCTGCTCAAGCGTGTTCTGAATGATGGCCTGCAGGACGTGGGCGCGTTCGCTGCCTGTTGTCAGGCCACTGCCGTCGATATCTTCAGGCGTGTGGAAGCGCTGGCCGGCCAGGCGCCCGATCGAGAGCAGCAGGCAAAGGGCCGGCCCCAGCAACCAGGCCGCAGCCCAGCCAAGGCGGGCGCCTGGCGCATCGGTTGCAGGCAGCAGTGCGGTTGGGCGCCACAGGATGGCGATCGCAAGCGTTATCACAACGAACGCCGCGGCGGTCGCCATACCGCGCATCACACCCTTCTGCTTGTCGCTCAACGCCATGGCCGGTTTCCCCGAGGTGCTGCGACGCATAACATCGCATTGTGCATGGACCAGCGAAAAGATGGTGCGCCCGGCAGGATTTGAACCTGCGACCCCAGGATTAGGAATCCTGTGCTCTATCCTACTGAGCTACGGGCGCCCTGTGTGGATTCCCAGCAGATAGCAGAATCACGGGCGCGATGCCACCGGGGCACAACCTGGCGGACCACCAGATGAACCGTTTTGGCCAGATTTCCGTACTAGTGAGCATGAAACCCGGGAGTTCGCGCGAAACTGGCGGTTATCGCGTGCGCAACACAGGCGATATTCGGGTATAGGATTTGACCTGCTGACATTCACGACAATGACAGGCGATCACCTCGCGCAGCGGCCCGGTGACGCTGTAGCGCACACCGCCGCACATGCAGCCGCCGGTATGGGTTCTCTGGGTCATTCCGTCTCCTTACAGGGCCGAAGCGCCACCGCGCCAGGCAGGAAAAACTGCCGCGCTCAGCCTGTCGCTGTCTGGTTGGCGTGTGACGGCCGAAACCCGACCAAAGGCATTGAGACCGGGCACGTCGCGCTGCTCCCAGATCCGGTGGCCCATCGCTGCAAGTTCTTCTTTCACCGATTGGGGCAGGCGTTCGTCGACAAAGGTGTCATGGCTCTGGCTGTGGACGCGTGGCGCTTCGATCGCGTCCTGCAGGTTCATGCCATGGACGGCCCAATTGACGAAGCTGTGGAGCACGCCGGTCAGGATGCGGTAACCACCCGAGCCCGAGGCAGCAAAGACTGGTTCACCGTCCTTCATTGCGAGCAGCACCGGTGCCGCAAAGATCGGCATCTTGCCGGGTTTGATTGAATTGGGCCTGCCCGGACGCGGGTCGAAGTTCTGCATGCCGTTGTTCAGCACGACGCCGGTGCCGGGGCAGTAAACCAGCGAACCATGGGCATCCGACAGGCTGATGCAGGCGGTTACCATGTTACCGTCGCCGTCGGTCACACTGATCTGGGTTGTCCCGCCCAGCTTCGGCGGCCAGGGTTCGTCGGTCGCCAGCATCACAGTGCCATCTGGCGCGGAGATGCCGAGGTCGCGCGGATCGACCGGTGCTACCGGTCGAGCAAGGGTGCGGTCAGGGCTGATGTCTCCGGCCCGTCTTGCAGCAAAGGCCGCCGAGCAAAGCTCCTCGACCGGGGCGTCCTCGAAGTCGGGATCACCATACCAGCGGATCGTGTCAGTGTAGGCCGCGACCATGCACTCGGCCATGATGTGGCGATAAGCCGTGCTGTCGGGGCCTATGGAAGCCAGGTCGAACTGTTCCAGCAGGTTCAGCGTCTCGCAGCTTGTCGGGCAGAAGCAGGTGACATAGTCGAGGCCGGCAAAGCGGCGGGGCTCCTCGACCATGACCTTGGGACGATAGGCCGCCATGTCGGCTGCCGTGAGAATGCCGCCACCCGATTGAACCTCGCGTTCGATCGCCTGGGCGATGGCGCCCTGATGCAGGCCCGCGGGCCCTTCTTGGGCGACCAGACGAAGGGTTGCAGCGAGTTCCGAAAGATCCAACACCGTGGCACCCCCGAACTGGCCGGCGATCTTGGGCAGTTCTCCTCCGGGGCAGAGATGATCATGGAGCGGTTTGAGGTGGCGCAGGTGCTCGTGGTGTTCGCAGACCTGAAGCAGTTGCGACGAGGTCATGGCCAGGCCCTGATCGGCGAGGTCGATTGCGGGTTGAAGAACCTCACGCCAGGGCAGGCGGCCCCAACGGCTATGTGCCTCCCAGAATCCCGGAACCGCGCCCGGTACACCGACAGAAAGATGGCCTTTCTCGGCCTTTTGTCCCCTGGTCCAGGGTGTTTCGTAGTATTTGAGCGGCTTGCTGTCGTCGATCTCGAACATGTCCTCGGTCGCTGCCAGGGGCGCACGCAGGTAGGCATCGACCGAGACCGCACGTTGTTCGGCTGCCGCGAAACCGGCGATCCGCGCATACCCGCCAACGCCGCACTGGGCGGGCTCCACGACGAAGCTGGCGAAAGCGGTCGCGACGAGCGCGTCGAAAGCGTTGCCGCCAGCCTCAAGAATGGCGATGCCGACTGCGACGGCTGCCGGATCGCCGGCGGAAACCGCCGCCCGTTCGCCCACGGAGACATCACGCGTCGCATGCCAATCGGTTCTTGTCATGGGAACCTCCTCGTTGTTTCATCTCGAACATTGCCTCGCGTGAATGTCAATTGCCGGTTGGTCGATTTGATCTGGCAGTCCAAGATCGCGGCTGGTTTTGTTCTGGAGTGACCGATGGCGATTTTTCTGCTCACCGTGGTGACGCTGGCCTATGCCGGCTACAATCTATTTGTGAAGGTTTCGGGCGAACACATGCCCAAGGAAGCCACGACCACGGTGCTGGCGACCTATTGCCTGCAGATGGGGGCGATGGTTTCGACCACGGTTTTCCTCATCTTTCTCACGATCCAGGGTGGCCACACCATGCGACTGAGCAGCGCGGCCTATGGTTATGCGTTGATCGGTGGCCTGTGCATCGGCATTGCCGAGGTCTGTTACTTCTACATCTTCGGGGGCATCGGCAACATCAAGCCGCTGCCGGCCAACCTGGTGATCCCCACGGTTGTCACCGGCACCATCGTTATTACGCTGATCGTCTCGTTCTTTATCTTTAAGGAACGTCTGACGCTTCTGCAGTTGTTTGGCGCGGTGATGATTGTCGGCGGCATCATGGTGATGTTCATGGGGCATCGCGGCACGGGACATGCCTGATCGGAGCAAGTGTGACGGGCTCGCTACCTCGTCATGCGGGGCGCGTGATATAAGACAGCCATGATCGAGCAGACCGAGAAAAGCTCCGGGCCAAAGCCCTTTCTGGAGCCCAGGGCGCGCCACCACGCGATGGATATTCCAGGCTGGCTGCGGGTTGCCCGCGAGTACCACGAGGGCGGTACCTTCGGTATCGTCAAGGAACTGGTGAAGGTCGCGCGCGGGCCGGGCAAGCTCAAACCCTATGAGTACTTCTTCATGTGCCTTTACGAAGGCAAGCGGCTGACGCCCAAGCAGCGCCTTGAGTTCATGGGCGATCGGGCGCGCGTTGTCCTGCACAAGGAAATGATCGAAACGGCCTGGCTTGCCGCGACCTATGACAAGCTGCTGTTCCTCTCGGCCATGAAGGGCCAGGAGCTTCCGGTGCCCAATGTGCTTGGGGTCTTTCATGCCTCCAGGCGTTATGCCAGGGCCGAACAGTTGTCCGACGAGGAGGCGCTTTGCGCCTGGTTACGCAGCACCGCGATCTATCCGTTTTTTTCCAAACCGGTCGAAAGCACCGGCAGTGCCGGCACGGCCTCGATCGACGGTTACGATCATGCCGCCGATGCGCTGTTCTCTGCCGATGGCAGAGAGGTACCGGTCAAGCAGTTTGCCCGCGAGGTCACCCGTTACCACGAGCGCGGCTATATCTTTCAGGAGAGGATCGCGACCCATCCCGAGCTCGAGCCGGTCTGTGGTCCCGGCGTTTCGGCCTGCCGGATGCTGGTGTGCATGGAAGACGGAAAACCTCATCTGCATCGCGCGACCTGGAAGATTCCGGCAGGCGCCAACATGGCCGACAACTTCTGGCGCGACGGCAACATGATGGGCGCAATCGATCCCGATAGCGGAGAGGTCACGCGCGTCGTTCGTGGCATGGCGGTCGACACCGAGATTCTGGAGGAGCACCCCGACACCCGTCAACCTTTGGTCGGGCGCGTGATCCCCGAATGGGAAGCCATGAAGGAAACCTGTCTGGCCGCGGCTTCGACCTTCCCGGCGCTGTGGCTCCAGGGATGGGACGTCGCAGTGTCGGACCGCGGCCCGATGATCTTCGAAGTCGAAGGTGATGGCGGCGGAGCCCAGGTCACCCAGCACGCGCAGGGCAGGGGGCTGCTGGAACCAGATTTCGTGGCCTTTTTGGAGCGCTGGAAAGCCGCTGCTGCCGAACGCCAGGCCCGGCTTTCAGGCGGCAAACGCTAGAGGGCGGCGGCCAGGCCCGTTTGTTCCCATCAGGCAACGGCACCACAAGATTACCGTCATCGACCGGCCCGACCGGGCGATCCACACCGGACCGTCTTCGACGGCTGTCGGGTCTGCGGGATGGATGGCCCCATCACGTGGGGCCATGACGGGATGTTTCGGGAAAGCATCAAAGGATCTGGCTGCTCAGCTCTTCTTGCTGGGGCGCTCGACGACTTCGCCGCCGTCTTCCTTCCAACCCATGAAGCCACCTTCCAGATGGGCGACGGGCTCCAGGCCCATGTCCTGCAAGGCCTTGGTCGCCAATGCGGACCGCCAAGCCGAGGCGCAATAGAAGACAAACTTGCAGCTGCTGGCGAAGACTTCCTTGTGGTAGGGGCTCTGCGGATCGACCCAGAATTCCAGCATGCCGCGAGGGGCGTGCAGGGCGCCGGGAATCATGCCCTCGCGGTCGAGCTCGCGGACATCGCGGATATCGACGAACAACACGCCTTCATCGCGTAGCAGGCCCTTGGCATCGTCGATCCCGATGGTTTCGATTTCTGCGTTGGCGGCAGCGACCATCTCTTTCACGGTTGTCTTCAGGCCCATCTGTCTTCTCCCGGTGTTGTCTGTTGAACTTAGAGCAGAACACTGCGGGATAGAATTCTCTCTGTGTCATGGGCCATGCTGATATTGTCACCCACATCCAAAACGTGCTGAGCGGGAAACCTGAGCCATGACCGATCTTGACCTCTGTTACATGACCGCAAGCGATGCCCTGCAGCGTTACCGTGACGGTTCGCTTTCGCCGCTTGAAGCGACAAAGGCACAGCTCGACAGGCTCGATGCGGTTGAGCCGAAGATCAATGCCTTCATGACCCGGGATCACGAGACGGCACTCAGCGAAGCAAAAGCCTCCCAGGAACGCTGGGCCGCGGGAAGCCCGGCCGGCCCGCTCGATGGCATCACGGTGACGATCAAGGACCTGATCCCGATGAAGGACCGACCGTTGCGCAATGGTACGGCGACGAGCGACGACACGCCCTGCGATGTTGATGCTCCCACGGTGGCGCGCCTGCGTGAAGCCGGCTGTGTTTTTCTGGGCAAGACCACCAGCCCGGAGTACGGCTGGAAGGGCATCACCGACGGTCCTCTGTTTGGTTTCACGCGTAATCCCTGGAACCTCGCACACAGCCCTGGTGGTAGTTCCGGCGGTGCTGCTGCATCGCTCGCGGCCGGCATTGGCCACCTAGCCCTGGGCAACGATGGCGGCGGCTCGGTGCGCATTCCCTGCAGTTACTCGGGGCTCTATGGCCTGAAGCCGACCTTCGGGCGGGTCCCCAATCACCCCCGCGAGGGCCTGTTTTGCATGACTTCGACCGAGGGCCCGATGACCCGTTCGGTGGCTGATGCCGCGCTTATGCTCAACACGTTGGCTCTGCCAGATGCCCAGGACTGGTACGCGCTGCCCCATGATGACCGTGATTGGCGCGATACGATGGGTGGCGGTGTCGCCGATCTGAAGATCGCCTATGCGCCGGGGCTGGGCGGTGCCGTGGTCGATGACGAAGTGCGCGCGCTGACCGATACCGCCGCACAGGTCTTTGCCGAGTTGGGTGCGGTGGTTGATGATCCCGGCCCGATTTTCGAGCCGCTCGAAGGGCCGATGACGCCACATTGGCTGGCCGGGTTCGCCGCGATCCTGCGGTCCATTCCCACGGATAAACACGACCTGCTGGATCCGCGTTTCCGCGCTGTCGCCAGCCGTGGCCTCTCCGTCACGACCGAAGAACTGCTCGCTTCGATCGTGCACCGCGACCGGCTTGGCACAAGGCTGAACCAGTTCCACCAGGAGTGGGATCTGTTGCTGATGCCGACCCTGCCGACGGCTGCGCCGCTGGTTGATACGCCCTATCACAGCCAGGGTCTGCATCGCTGGGACCACGCCACGCCGTTCACCGTGCCGTTTAACCTGACCGGCCAGCCCGGCGCCTCGATCCCGTGTGGCCTGACCCGGGGTGGATTGCCAGTCGGCCTACAGATCGTCGCGGCCAAGTACCGCGAAGACCTCATCCTGCGCGCCAGCCAGGCCTATGAGGACGCCATGCCGCCGTCCTGGCCTAACGACCGTGTCGAGGCCGCACTTGGCGAAACGGTGCCGCCCGCGGCGGAACGATATGGTGAACCGGTGGCTGAATAAACAAATCATCATCCCCTGATGATGTTCTTCTCCGGGCCGATCGGGAATCCAGTGATGTTGCGGGCGCCGTCTTCGGTCACCACCAGGATGTCGTGCTCGCGGTAGCCACCTGCGCCGGGGCGGCCGTCTTCGATGGTGATCATCGGTTCGATCGAGATGACCATGTTGGGTTCGAGTACGGTCTCGATATCCTCGCGCAGCTCCAGGCCGGCCTCGCGGCCATAATAGTGGGAGAGAATTCCAAAGCTGTGGCCATAGCCGAAGGTGCGTTTGTCGAGCACCTGATAGCTGGCGTAGATGTCGTTGAGTTCGTGGGCGATGTCGCAGCAGCGCGCACCGGGTTTGATCAGGCTGAGGCCGTGGCGGTAGACCTCGCAGTTGATTTCCCAATAGCGCATGTGCTCGTCGCTGGCATGGTCGCAGAACATCGTGCGTTCCAGTGCGACGTAATAACCCGCGACCATGGGGAAGCAGTTGAGCGAGAGAATATCGCCTGACTGCATCTTGCGGCTGGTGACCGGGTTGTGGGCCCCGTCGGTGTTGAGCCCGGACTGAAACCAGACCCAGGTATCGCGCAACTCGCTGTCTGGATGACGCTGGGCGATCTCGCGCACCATCGCGTCGGTTCCCGCGATCGCGACTTCGTGCTCGGGCACTCCGGGGCCGACCGTGTCGGCGCAGGCCTGGCCGCCGATATCGGCAATCGCGGTGGCGCTTTCGATCAGCACGATTTCTTCGTCGGACTTCACCATGCGCATCGCCATGGCAGCGGGTGCGATGTTGCCGAACTCTGCATCGGGCAGGGCAGAGCGCATTTTTTCGAGGTTCTCGACATTGATGTGGTCGAATTCGACGCCGATGCGTTTTGCGTCGCCGACCAGTTGGGCAACCGCACGGAAGTAGTTGTCACGGCGCCAGTCGGTATAGGTCAGGTTGTCGCCGCTGCGGCGACCAGGCTGGCCATAGTCGATGTTGGCGGCCACCGTCGTCGCGCGCTCCTGGGTGACGACCAGCGCATAGGGACGCCCGAACGAGCAATACAGGAAGTCACTGTAGTAGTGGATGTTGTGCATCGAGCTGAAGACGACAGCATCGATGTCGTTGGCCGCCATGTGACCGCGCAGCTTGGTCAGGCGCGATGTCATCTCTGCTGCCGTGAAGGTCGGGTTGGCCCGTTCGCCGTTCTCGATGACCAGCATGTCCTTGAGGTCACTCATGATCTTTCTCCAAGAGAAAGCCGCGGATCAGGGATGATCCGCGGCCTGGATTGCTCGAAATGCGGCTTGGGTCAGACGCGGATGCCGCGCAGACGCTCGGTGCGACGGCGCAGCAGTTCCATCGTTACCATCAGCGCGATGGAGGTCAGGATCAACAGGGTCGCCACGGCCATGATTGTGGGCGAGAGCAGCTCGCGAATGCCCGACCACATGCGCCGGGGCAGGGTGTGCTCTTCGGATCCGGCCAGGAAGATCGCGATGACCAGCTCGTCCCACGAGGTGATGAAGGCGAACAGGCCGCCAGACACGATGCCGGGAAGAATGATCGGCATCGTGACCTTGAAGAACGTCCGTACCGGGTCCGCGCCAAGGCTTGCACTGGCGCGCACAAGGTTGTTATCGAAGCCGGCCAGCGTTGCCGAGACGGTAATGATGACGAACGGTACGCCGATGGTGGCATGGGCAAAGACGAGCCCGGCCAGCGATCCGGTCAGACCGATGCGCGAGTAGAAATAGAACATGCCGGCAGCCGTGATCACGATCGGAACGATGATCGGCGAGATCAGAATGCCCAGAATGGCCGCCTTGCCCGGGAACTCGGCGCGATGCATGCCCAGTGCCGCGAGTGTGCCCAGAAAACTGGCGACAAGCGTGGCAAAGACGCCGACGATAATGCTGTTCTTCAGGCCCAACAGCCATTGCGGGCTGTTGAAGAACTCTGCGTACCAGCGCAACGAAAAGCCCGGCATCGGATAGGTGAAATAGGGCTCGGAGTTGAAGCTGAGCGGGATGATCACGAGGATCGGAATCACCAGGAACGCAAAGATGATACCGCAGATGATCCGGAAGGAATAATACCAGGCCCGATCAAGCGGGGTTGCATAGCTTGGAAGCGCCATCGTCAGTTCACCTTCAGGTTGTCGATGCCGACAAAGCGGTTGTAGATGAAGAACATCACCATGGTGATGCCCAGAAGGATCAGCGAAAGCGCTGCGCCCAGGCCCCAGTTGGCATTGCGGCCCATGTTCTGCACGATCCAGTAGCTGACCATCTGGTCATCAGGTCCGCCGACCAGGGCCGGCGTGATGTAATAACCAAGCGACAGGATGAAAACGAGCAGGGTACCGGCACCGACACCAGGCATGCACTGGGGCATGTAGACCTTCAGGAAGGCCTTCCAGCCCGGCGCGCCAAGCGATGCCGCAGCGCGCATGTGCCAGGGGTTGATGCTTTTCATCACGGAGAACATCGGCAGCACCATGAAGGGCAGCAGGATATGGACCATCGCGATGTAGACACCCAGCCGGTTGCGCACCAGCTCAAGTGGTTCGTTCCAAAGCCCGATCCAGATGCCCAGATCGTTCACGAGGCCTTCGTTCTGCAGCAGCACCAGCCAGGACGTCGTGCGCACCAGCAGCGAGGTCCAGAACGGCAGCAGCACCAGAATGAGAAGCAGGTTGCTCTTTGCTGTCGGCAGGGTCGCCAGAAGATAGGCGACCGGCAGGCCCATGATGAAACACAGCACGGTCACGGAGACGCTGATCTCGATCGTGCGGATCAACACCTCGACATAAACCGCCCGGCCTTCGTCGACATCGACAATATCACCCGTCTGGCCATCGCGCTTCAGGTCAATCGCCCAGAGCATGTAATAGTCGGAATAGGCTGAGGAGGCACCCTTGATCGCGCGCCAGTAAGCGGGATCATTCCAGTCGCTGTCGATATCGACGAAGCCCGCCAGAATGTCTTCTTCGGAAAGCAGCGCCAGATCGCCAGAGGCGCGGGCTGTCTTTTTCAGCATCGATTTGAAGCCGGAAATATCATAGTTCAGCCGCTTAGATACCCGACCGAATTCGCCGCGATCAGCGGTCGAAAGTTCTTCGGCGAAGATCATCATCGCCTCGTTCGACGGCAGGCCCACGCCATCCCATTGCGCGAACGCATCTGCGGTTCGGGGCAGGGCCTGGTTTAGCTCGGGATCTTCGACTGACAGGCTCATCAGCGAAATGATGGGAATGATGAAGCCGCCGACAATGAAGATCAGGAGCGGCGCAACCAAGCCGAAAGCCCAGACTTTGCGCATGCGCTCGGCGCGACGGAGTTTGATTTTGAGCGGCACGCCATCGGCGGCCATCATCACATCGGTTTCTGCCGTGGATGCCATCCCAGAGTGCCTTCTTAGGTCGTCGTTAATAAGGTGACGGGAGAACCGGTGAACCGGTCCTCCCGCCCAACTAGGCTAGATTACTGTGAACGCCAGACCTGGAAGCGCTCACCGAGCTCTTCGGTGTGGTCAGCCCACCAGACGGTGTCGGCCCAGACCGCATTGGTCAGGTTGGCCGGCGCCGTCGGCAGATCCTTCAGGATGTCAGGATTAATCAGCTCAGCAGCCTCGGTGGTCGTGGGACCATACGAGATGTACTGCGACTGACGCGCCATGACTTCCGGACGGCTGGCATACTCGATGAACTTCATGCCCAGGTCGTATTCCGGGTGACCCATGGGGATCATCCAGACATCGTAATCAATGATCTGGCCGTCCCATACGATGACGAAGTTTTTGCCTTCCTTGACGATGGCGTTGTAGATGCGGCCGTTCCACGCGGTCGTCATCGCAACTTCGCCGTCAGCCAGGAGCTGGGGAGCCATGGCGCCCGAATCCCACCAGACAACCTCGCTCTTGATCGTGTCGAGTTTGGCGAACGCCCGGTCGATGGCCTCGTCTTCGTTATCGGTCATGTAAGCATAGACATCAGCCGGAGCAACGCCGTCGGCCATCAGAGCGAACTCGAGGTTTGCCTGAGGCGAGTTGGCATAAAGGCCACGCTTGCCGGGGAACGCCTCAAGGTCAAAGAAGTCGGCAATCGTTGTCGGGACGGAGCCGCCCGAGAACCGGTCACCGTCATAGGCGTAGATGGTCGCCCAGGAGATCGTGCCAACGGCGCAATCCTGTGCGGCACCCGGCAGGAAGCGATCCATGCCGCCCATCAGGTCCCAATCGATTTCGGCGATCAGGCCTTCGTCGCACGCAGCCATCGAGGTGCCCGATTCGGCGTCGATCACGTGCCACTTGTAGTCACCGGTTTCGACCTGCACACGGATTTCAGAGAGGGTCCCGCCCCACTCGTCTTCCAGCACGGTCATGTCGATTTCCTTGGCCGCGGGCTTGTAGTAAGCCTCACGCTGACTGGCGGAATAAGCGCCACCCCAGCTTGCCGAGGTAATCGTGTCTTCTGCCTGGGCCGGCGAAGTCGCCGTCAGGCCGATCAGCGCCACACCCGAGAGGGCTGCCGCTGAAACACTCAAAAGTCCCTTCATAATGATCGTCTCCCTTGAAGGTTTGCTGTTTTTGTACGGTTGACCGCTGAAGCTTGCCGCGCCTTTGGCCTTCGCACAAGTCACAAGCCGCCGCCGCGCGGCTGCCTGCGCCATCCTGATAATCAGGCGGCGTCCAACGCCCGGCAATCCTGAGACTGCCAGCCGATCTTGATTTCCTGACCCAAGTCCAGGCGTGTCGCACCGGCTGCACGCGGGACCTTGATGACAAACTCGTCATCGCCACA
>Ga0233427_10003467_pt1 | contig 13805 bp, 14 predicted proteins | sample SI_118_April2016_5_FD_179885 | JGI IMG/M metagenome (GOLD analysis project Ga0233427, IMG submission 179885) | Seawater microbial communities from Saanich Inlet, British Columbia, Canada - SI_118_April2016_100_MG | ecosystem: Environmental > Aquatic > Marine > Inlet | place: Canada: British...
TTTGTAATCCTTCAGCCATACAAAGCGCACTATAACCTGTGTAAGTGCCAATTTCAATAATGTTAGTTGGGTTAATCATTTTGCTGAACATGGATAAAGCTCTCCCTTGCAAATGTCCAGAAAGCATCCTAGGTATCATTACATTTGCCCAAGTTTCTCTATTTAGTTCAGCTAGTAGTTTTGGTTCTTGTTCAGTATGGCTTACTGAATAGTTTTCAATATTTTCTGGTAAGAATTCCATAATTGTGGTATAAAAAAAAGCCACACATTTGTGTGGCTTTTATGGTAATAAGTGGTTTATTATTCTTTTGTTTCAGTCTTTTTTGAACAACCTTTTTTCTCTCCTCCTTTTTTAGAACAACATCCTTTCTTTTTTGCTCCTTTGTCACAACCTTTCTTAGCTTTTTTGCTGCAAGACGATTTTTTACCTGAATAATCATTAGTTGTTCCGTAATCAAAGTCACCTTTTTTACTCTTGCTGCAAGAAGATTTTCCTTTTTCACATCCTTTCTTCCCTCCTTTTCTACATTTTGCTAATTCTTCAGGAGTACATTCTTTTCCTGTTTTAGTACAGATTTTTTTTCCTTCAGCATCAACTGTAAAAGGACAGTCAACTTTTACTTCAGTTATTTCAGTAGTAGTTTCTACTTCAGTTTGTGCATTTATATTAGCCATTCCAATAAAGAATACTGCTAATAAAGCGATAGTAATTTTTTTCATTTTATTTTTTTGATTTAATTAATGGTACGCAAATATAGAAAATATCTACTAAATTTTAATATGTAGCAATAATACTTTGTCCTGCAGTTACTTTCTCTTCTAGTTGGGTATTTATTTTTGTGCCAATTGGGAAGTATAAATCTACTCTAGAACCAAACTTAATAAATCCATATTCATCAGAAACAGTTGCTTTATCATCAACTGTACTGTAAGTAACTATTCTTCTGGCTAATGCACCTGCTATTTGTCTGAATAGTACAGTGATTTTATTATTTTCAACAACTACTGTACTTCTTTCATTTTCAGTAGAAGCTTTTGGGTGCCAAGCAACTAAAAATTTACCAGGGTGGTATTTAGTGTATTTTACGGCTCCACTAATTGGGTAAAGCTGGTTATGTACATTTAGAGGAGACATAAAAATACTTACTTGTATTCTTTTGTCTTTGTAATATTCTTGTTCGATTGTTTCTTCAATTACAACTACTTTTCCATCACATGGGGCATAAACTACTCCTTCTTTTCTTTCAAATTCACGCTTAGGAATACGGAAGAAGTTCAAAGTCATTATGAATAGAAAGCCTGTAACTAAAGAAGTAAAACAGGCTATATATTTACTTGCATAAGTGTAAGCTAAATAGTTGAATAAACTAAAAACTAAAATTTCAAGTATTAGGGTTACGGTTCCTTCTTTGTGTAATTTCATATTAAATGATATGTAAGTAAATGTATAATACTGGGATGGTAATCATAAAAGCATCCATTCTGTCGAGCATTCCTCCATGTCCCGGAATAAAACCCCCAGAATCTTTTACGCCTGCTTGTCTTTTGTAATGTGATTCTATAAAATCTCCAAGAGTAGCAGTGAACGGTAGAAATAAGCTAATGACTATTGCGTGATTAAGTTCTATGCTTGGTAAATAGCTTACCGTAAGATAAGCAGAGATTATTGTAAATATAAACCCTCCCACAAAGCCCTCCCATGATTTTTTTGGGGAAACTGAAGGCATGATTTTTGTTTTTCCAAATCTCACACCAAATAGATAAGCAAAGGTGTCAAATGTCCAAGTGAGAACAAACATGAAAAGGATATGTGATGGATCAAAAGGGGAGTTGGGATAGTCATGATCCGTAATTCCAAATAACTGAATTATAAAGAATGGAATAAGTACATAAAGGAAAGCAAGAACCTTAGTTTTTCCTTTTCTGAGTTTCCACATTTCATAGATAGAAACAATTCCTAAAACAGCAAAAAGCAAACTAAAAGTAGCTTCAGAATAGGAAGTGCCTAACCACATAATAGCGACATAAACTGCACCTGATAAAGCTCTTTTAAGCGTTTCGTTCATCTTCTATTTCTTTAAGTATAGCAGTTGCATTCTCTTCTTGGTTTTCAGGAACAAACAATTCAATTGCACCAAACATATTATATGATGAATCTTTCTTATTTAGTAGTACAACATTAATATTTTTTTCTTCTAACATTTGTTTTGTTATTTCAGCTTTATTAGGATTGTTAGTGCTAAGAATCTGTATCATCTTATTCTTCTTTAACCTCAGTTGTATTATCTTTCTTTTCTACTACAACTTCCTTTTTAGCTTTTTTTTCAGATTCAGCTTTTTCATCATCTAACTTTATAAGCTGTTCTTCCTCATATGATTTCCATTTTCTAGCTCCAAATATAGTTTCTAAATCAGCTTTAAAGATCACTTCCTTTTCTAATAATTCAGTACCAAGTTTTTCAACTTTATCTTTATTGCTAGTTAGTACTTCTTTAGCTCTAGTATATTCCTCTTCTAATATTCTACTTACTTCTTTGTCAATTAGCTGAGCTCTTTCCTCAGAATATGGTTTAGTAAACCCAGATTGTTGCCCTGAAGAATCGTAATAAGAGATATTTCCTACTTCCTTGCTTAAGCCATACATACTTACCATAGCGTAAGCCATTTTTGTTACTTTTTCAAGGTCAGATAAAGCACCAGTTGAAATTCTACCAAAGAAAACTTCTTCAGCAGCTCTACCTCCCATAGCAGAACAAATTTCATCAAGCATTTGTTCGGTAGTTGTTAATTGTCTTTCTTCTGGTAAGTACCAAGCAGCTCCTAATGATTTTCCTCTAGGAACAATAGTTACTTTTACTAGGGGAGAAGCGTACTCTAACATCCAACTTACTGTTGCATGTCCTGCCTCATGGTAAGCAATCGTTTTCTTCTCGTTAGGAGAAATAATTTTTGATTTCTTTTCCAATCCTCCAATGATTCTATCCACAGCATCTAAGAAATCTTGTTTCTCCACTTTTTTCTTTGATTTTCTTGCAGCAATAAGTGCCGCTTCATTACAAACATTAGCAATATCAGCACCACTAAATCCTGGTGTTTGTCTTGCTAAGAAATTAATATCCATACTCTCCGAGAGTTTGATAGGTTTTAAGTGAACTTCAAAAATTGCTTTACGCTCTAATAAATCAGGTAAATCAACAAATATTTGTCTATCAAACCTCCCAGCTCTTGTAAGTGCTTTATCAAGTACATCAGCTCTATTTGTTGCAGCCATTACAATTACTCCAGAGTTAGTTCCAAATCCATCCATTTCAGTAAGTAGCTGATTAAGAGTATTTTCTCTCTCGTCATTACTGCCCGTCATAGCATTTTTACCTCTAGCTCTACCAATTGCATCAATCTCATCAATAAAGATAATAGCAGGGGATTTTTCTTTAGCTTGCTTGAATAAATCACGAACACGGCTTGCTCCAACACCTACAAACATTTCTACAAAGTCAGAACCAGATAAGGAGAAGAAAGGAACTTTAGCTTCTCCAGCAACAGCTTTGGCAAGTAAAGTTTTACCAGTTCCTGGAGGGCCTATTAATAATGCTCCTTTAGGTATTTTACCTCCAAGTTTGGTGTATTTTTCAGGTGATTTTAAAAAGTCAACTATTTCAGTGATTTCTTCTTTTGCACCTTCTAAACCTGCAACATCTTTAAATGAAACTTTAATATCTGCTTTATCAACTAATTTCCCTTTTGTTTTTCCAATGTTGAAGATTTGACCACCACCTCCACCAGCACCTCCACCCATTCTTTTCATAATAAAAAGCCAAATGAAAATAAAGAAAGCTAAAGGTAAAATCCAGCCTAAAATATCTCCAAATACATCTTTTCTGGTTTCATAAAATGGCGATATCTTTTCTTCATTATCAAATTCACTTTGTGCTTCTTTTAGGTTGTTGCTAAAGGTTTCAACTGATCCTATTTCAAAATAGTAGTGAGGTCCTAGATTTAGCGCATCACCAAATGTTCTTTTGCTTACTTCTTTAAATTGTTCTTCATATAGAAATTCCTTTTTAATATGAATATAGGCCTTTTCTTTATTTACAATTACTACTTTTTCAACCTTTTGGGTTTGGAGCATGTTCTGATTGAATTCCTGCCAATTTGTTGGTTTGGTAACTTCAGTCCCCATAAAGTTCAAGCCAATAAAAAATACAAAAATTAAGGCATAAATCCAATATATTTTGAATTTAAACCCTTTTAATCCTCCTGGTAAATTTGTTTTCTTTTTGTCACTCATAGTTTATTCTTCCTCTTTATAATTTTTAAATTTGGCATCTCCCCAAAAATCCTCAATGTTGTAAAATGCTCTTGTTTTTTCCTGAAAAACATGCACAATAATATCAGAGTAATCCATTAAAACCCATTCGCCAATATTATTACCTTCAATATGAAATGGTTTTTCACCTAAATCTCTTGAAATTGTTTTTTTTATATTACTTTCAATAGAATTAACATGCGTGTTAGATGTGCCTGTGCAAATTACAAAATATTTGCAGATAGCTGAATCAATTTTTCTTAAATCTAAGGAGATAATCTCTTTCCCTTTAACATCCTGAATTGCGTTAATTATGTTCTCTAACAGAATATTTGTTGCATCAATTTTTTTAGCCATATATATTTTTAAATTTGCGATTGCAAAAATACATTTTTTAAACTAATAAATTCTGATTAATTTTTACTCATTTGTTTACTGATAATAACATAATCTTAAAGCAGGCAGGTTCAACAAATTCTTATGCTTTGGAGCTTAAGAGTACAGCTGTTTTTAAAGATGGATTGGTTGTTACTGCTGATTTTCAAACTGGAGGTAAGGGACAAAGAGGGAAAGAATGGGAGAGTAATAGAGGTGAAAACTTATTGTTATCAGCAGTAATTGAGTCAAATATTTCTATTGATAATCAGTTTGATTTAAATATTTTATCTTCTTTAGCGGTAATGGATTGTTTAAAAAGTTATGATATAGATTCTCAAATAAAATGGCCAAATGATATTTTGGTTAACAAATGTAAAATTGCTGGAATTCTGATTCAAAATTTAATTTCTAAAAACAGAATAACCCATACTGTAATTGGAATTGGGTTAAATATAAATCAGATTGAGTTTACTAAGTTTTACCCTTCAGCTACATCAGTTCAAAAGGAATTAGGTGCAACAATAAATATTTCAGATGTTAAAGATAGTTTGCTTAATGCACTGCAACTTAGATTGGAAAATTACAGGTTAAATTCTGATTTAAAGGAGGAGTATCTATCAAATTTATTTCAGAAAGATAAAGTTGCAACTTTTGAAAGTAATAATCAAAAATTTATGGGAATTATAAGAGGAGTAACTAAAAGTGGTTTGTTACAAATTGAAACTGAAAACTCCTTAAAAGAATTTAATTTACAAGAAGTTAAAATGCTGTTTTAGAAATTCTGCATTTTACTTGCTAAAACATCTAAAAATTGAGTAAGTGGCTTTTCAACCATCATTTTCATCATCATATTCAGTTCAGCATTAATTTCTAATCTTGCTTGGCATTGCTGCCCTTTTTCAGTAATAAAGCAATCTAATGAAAATGGAACTTGACTGTCCTTTGCAGTTAATGATATTTTAGAATGCTCAATTTTCTCTCCAATTTCTAAATATAATTTTGGCATTCCTTTCATTTTAAAAGAACAAGTAGTAGCTGTGCTTTCAAAATCTTCAATTTGTGAAGGCATTATTTCTTTTAGATTGTTTAAGTCTCCAATTTTTGTAAAGAAATCCTCAGCAGTTCTGTTTACTATTACCTCAGGTGATTTGAATGTAGCCATAATTTATTTTTTCCAGATTGCGGGGTTATCTCTCCACTCATTAAGTACAGATAAATCAGATTCCTCAACATATTGTTGCTCTTTTGCTATTGGCAATAAAGTGCTGTAATCGCATAATGACACATATTCGCATTCTGCTTTTTTAAAGTTTTCAGCTGCAGCATCAAATCCATAAGTAAATATGGAAACCATACCTTTGACATTCATTCCAGCATCTTTTAAAACTTGAGCAGAATCAAGACTACTTTTACCGCTACTAATTAAATCTTCAACAAGTATTACTGATTGTCCTTCTTCAAAATAACCTTCAATTTGATTTTGTTTTCCGTGCTCTTTTGCTTTTGATCTTACATATATAAACGGTAATCCTAACTCCTCAGCAACTAATGCTCCATGAGGAATTCCAGCAGTAGCAACACCAGCTATTACATTCGCTCCTTTGTAATGGTTTTTCACAATTGCAGCTAACCCTTGCTTAATATTTGTTCTAATTTCAGGGTAAGAAAGTGTTTTTCTGTTATCACAATAGATTGGAGAATTCCAACCTGCAGCCCATTTAAAAGGATTGTTGGGTTGTAAAATAATTGCGTTTATTTGCAGTAATGATTTTGCTACTTGTTTGGCAATGTCAATATCGTATATCATAATGCAAAAATATAAAGTTTACATCAATAACGAGCCTAAAATTATCACAGATAATTGGGAATCTTTTAAAGCTGATTATATCCTAATTGAAGCGGCAGGTGGATTGGTATATAATAGTAAAAATCAACTTCTTATGATTTTTAGAAATGATAAATGGGATTTGCCAAAAGGAAAATTGGAGGTTGGTGAAAATATAAATGAATGCGCAATTCGTGAAGTTGAGGAGGAATGTGGAGTTGATAATTTAGTAATTGTTAAACCCTTAAAAGACACTTATCATACATATGAAATGAATGGAGTTGCGATACTTAAAAGAACTTATTGGTTTAAAATGAAAACTAATTTCACTGCTGATTTAATTCCTCAATTAGAAGAAGGAATTACAAAAGTAGAATGGGTAAGTAAAGAAGGTATTTCAACAAGATTAGAAAATTCTTATGGAAATGTTAATGAGCTTTTTGCTGATGAATAATTTAAAATATTTCATAAAATTATTTGTTTTTTGGTTGTTTTACTTTTTTGTAAATCGCTTGTTTTTTATTGCTAATTATTTAGAGGAATTCTCTAAAATTTCTTCAAATGAATTACTACAGATTTTCCCAAATTCATTTGGATTAGATATTTCGTTTATTGGATACTTATCAGTATTAATTGTTTTGTTTTTATTTCTTAATTCCTTAGCGTTAAGCAATAGGATCAATACTTTTATTAGTGGTATCATTTATTGGATAAATGCTTTCTTTATAGTGGTTTCTGCTCTTATAATAGGTGGAGAAATCTCTCTTTATGCTGAGTGGGGAACGAAACTTAATTTTACTGCTTTGAGTCATTTTGCAAATCCATCAGAAGTTTTTGCTACTGGATCTATTGCAAACTACATTACAATGCTTATTGCACTCTTAATTGCAGTAGTTTTTGTTAAAATTTATTCGGTTTATGTGCATCAGTATTTTATTGCAACAAAATATAATGTAAAACAGTTTGCGTACAAATTATTAAAACTACCATTGGTTTTAGGCATTTTACTTTTAATTGTAAGGGGAGGCTGGCAAGAAATACCAATAAATTTGAGTGATGCTTATTTTTCAAAAAACATAATTATAAATGATGTGTCTGTAAATCCTAATTGGAATTTATTGCAGAACATCCTTAAGAATAAAAGCAATTTTAAAGGAAATCCTTATGAAAAACACCCTCAAGAAAAAGTAGATCAATTTATGAATAGCTTAAAAAATGTAAGCGATTCTACTACTTATGTTTTAAGTACTAAAACACCAAATATTGTTTTTATCCTTCTTGAAAGTTGGTCGGCTGATAATGTTGAAAGTTTAGGTGGACTTAAAGGAATTACTCCTAACTTTAAAGCACTTGAAAAAGAGGGTTTACTGTTTTCTAACTTTTATTCTAATGGCTGGACTTCTGACCAAGGAATGAGTTCTATTTTTTCTTCTTTTCCAGTATTGCCGCATGCATATATTATTAATCAAACAGATAAAGCTAGAAAGTTACCGTCATTGAATAAATCCTTAACTGATTATCATTCATCTTATTTTTTTGGAGGACAACTAACTTATGGGAATATTAAAGGGTATTTGCTTTCCCAAGGATTTGATAAAGTAAAAGATGGTGCTGATTTTAAGCATTTGACATCAGGTAGTTTGGGGGTGCATGATGAGTATATGTTTACTCAATTTAAAGAAGAATTGAATGATTTACCTCAGCCATTTATGAGTACACTTTTCACAATTAGCTCTCATTCTCCTTATGATTTTCCTGCTGAGCATAAACTATCTTTCAATAGTAAACAGGATGAATATGTAAATTCAGTTGCTTATACCGATAAATGTTTGGGTGATTTTATGGAAAGTGTTAAAAATGAGGATTGGTATGCCAATACCTTATTTGTAATTGTTGCCGATCATAGCCATAATTCTCCTATCAAAAGAAGATTTGCACAAAAAGAAAGATTTAAAATTCCTATGCTTTGGTATGGTGAAGTTTTAGATGCAAATTATCAAGGAAATGAGTGGAGTTCTTTATCTTCTCATCTTGATATTGCTCCTACTATTTTGAATCAGATAGATATTAATGTTGATAATGATTATTTTGGTGCAGATATCTTAGGCAATAATTCTGGATTTATTTTTTACTGTTTTGGTAGTGGTTATGGTATGATTAAAGAAGATGGTAATTCTGCTTTTTCTATAAAATATAATAAGTTTATTGAAAGTAATTTTAATGATAGTAGTATTGTATCTGAAGCTGAGATGTTTTTACAACATTCATTTGATGAATATTTAAAATATTAAGTTATTATGAAAGAACCTCTTGACACCTCTTTGAGAAATGTATGGTTTTTTTATCATATCCAAAAGTAAAATTAGCAATCCTAAATTTCAATATTCTTTTTTTAAAGTACTAAGTTGTTAGTATGTATTTTTTTTATTATACATACTTTTTCTGTGTCAATAAAAATAAAAAGCAGTAGTATAGCTATCTATCAATATTATTTATAAAGATTAATTATTTTATTGCTTAATATTGTGTGTTTTCGTGCATACATACCACTATTCTTAAGCATATCATTAGTCCATGAGTTACAAGTATAATAATAACTATACTCACCAACAGCTCTATAATAAGTTCCATTATTCTTAGGATCTTCTACTATTACTTTTTCACAATCATAATAAAAGTATGAATTTTTAATATTATCCTTCAATCTATTGAATTGTTCTTTAGTAACAGGAACAGGTATCCAATGATCTTCTTTGTTTCTATAATTAGTTTCACGGATAACTACCTCCTTTGAATTTCTCATAACATGTAAAAAATCTCTATATTTTGCTTCACTCCAGGTTGGCACATGAATAAAAAAATTCTCTGCACCCCAACCAAATGATGTATATCCTTCTATATCATTTAATACTAAATCTACTGATATTCCATTATCATTAAGATAAATTGTATCTGTTATTTCTCTTTGATCACCATATATTGCACATATTTGATGGTTTACCGTATCAATACATCCATATAATGATGATGTTATTAATATTATTATTAAATTTCTCATCTTATTAGTTTTATTATTTTACCATTTCTTTCTATACATTTTTTTATTTATTAAACAAGATTATATTGCTATGGTCCATAGCAATATAGATACTATTACTAATAGTATTAATAATTCTAACCTATTTCTCCAGATAAATTGAACCAAATGGAAACTCCATAGGGTTCGCAAAAAAAATATATTAGATCCTTGCAATTTATCAGAAGCTTCAGGAGTAATAATTGTATCTAATTTAGTTTGACAAAAATAATCTAGACCTTCCATCTGCATATTACTTTTCTCTCCATATCTATCTCCTAGAAACCTTCTCTCAACATAAGTAAATGGAATAACTTTTTCAGCTAACCCCATCTTAGAAAGCTCATGAGAGCCACAAGAAGCAAAATCTCTGAAGTTATCAAACTGATCTTTGCAGATTACTTGAATACAAGACTCTGGGAAGCAGTATTTATTAGCCCATAAGCCTGTCCAGCCGGTTTTTAAACTATTTATATAATCAAACATCCTATTAGAAATTAAAAATGCGTCAGCCTCAATATGCACGATTTTTTCATAATTATTTTTTTCAGCTATTTCTAGTGAAGCACAGAAGCTTCTCCACCACCCCTCATTATTTGCAGAGTTATGAGACCAGTTCAATCCTTTTCTATTATTAAATGAATATAAATTAATTTTATTTGTTTCTTGAAAGTTGCCTAATTGACCCTCTTTTATAATATGCACCACATCATCTATCATCACTTCTAAATCAGAACTGTCATCAATTAAATACATGTTCTTGTCATTCGTAAATGGATGATTATTATAATAATCAATCCATTTTTGGTACCTTTTTAGATATAATTCTTCCGTATCAAAGTAGGATGTACAAAAGATAAGTGTCTTCATTAGTTATGTAATATTAAAAATAATATAGGGCAAAGGTAACTAAAAAGCACATTCTTATCTAAGAATTAGCTTACTCCTCATAACCCTGAATAATACCACCAGTAATTTTAAGTAGCGCAATTTTGCTTTCCATTAAATTATAAGCAGCTTGCTGTGCATTAATACCAGAAGTAATAAAAGCGATTTCAATATCCCTAAGCATAAATGAATTGATAACTCCTCTGTTCTGTTTGTCGGTAGCTAGTGCGTAATTAGTTTCAGCAATTTTAAAAGCTTTTTGGTTTAAACTAAAAGCTGATATTCTGCTGTTGTATTTGTTATTTATCAAAGATAATTGATGCAATACTTCTCTTTTAATTTTTTCGTATTGTAAATCGTTTATTTCCTTTTGTACTTTTACCTTTCTCAAGGTGCTGTATAGTTTTCCTCCATCAAATAATCGAAAATTAACTGAGAAATTTGCAAAATAATTTAAACTTTCTCCAGTGTTGTCCATACTATTACTAAGTTCTCCAATATCATAAGTACTCTCGTTGTAAGCAGCTCCTGAGTTTACTGTAATCAAAGGGTAAAATACTGCTTTTGATAGGCGAATATCTTGCTTTGCTAGTTGTATGTTGTAATACTGATTTTTGATGTTTGTATTATCAGCAAGTGTGCTAGCTTTTAAGTTCTCATATGAGAATAATTGTATTTCAGTATCAATCTCATCAGTAAAGTCCCAAGTTGTTTCAATTTCTTTTCCTAGAGTAAGATTAAGATTTTTGATTGCATTATTATAGTTAAGTTCTTGCATTATAAGATTTGAACTATCTGTAAGCATAGCATTTTCAATTTGTAATAAATCAATTTTACTACTTACTCCAATATCATATTTTGTTTGCTGATATTCCAGACGATTATTTGCCAGTCGCACAACTTTTTGTAATAATTCTAATCTTTCCTTTTGTAGTACACAGTTGTAGTATTGCAAGATGATTCCTTGTATGGTATTTTCAATAGTAAGTGTTGCATTATTACTGCTTATTTCTTCCAAATTTCTGAGCTTGGATTTGTTTGCTCTAATTGCAAATCCATTAAAGAGAGTCCAGCTAACATTTGCGTTACCGTTTATTGCAGTGGAGCGTAATTTATAAGGCATAAATGAAGTGGGGTTATTTGTTTGATCAGATAAACCTTCTTCTTTTTTTGCTGATAAATTAATAGTTGGCAAAGCTCCAGCATTAGCCCAGTTGTTATTTATCTCACTAACTCTTTTGTTTTTACTACTTAGTTGGATGTCGTAATTTTCTTGCATTCCAATTTTAATAGCATCCATTAAGCTTAGCTCAGTTTGAGCAAATAGTAAGTTTGGGAATAATATTAATATGATGTACTTTTTCATAAGTATTCTCTTTCGTTTAGTCTTTTTTGTAATTTTGTGTAAGGCTCTACATCCATTTTAGTTGGAGGAGTATCTCCACCAATCCATAGCCACCATCTTGCTCGCCTCATATCATTAAAATAAAGTATTAATGAAGGGAAATAGAGTAGGAGTATGATGGTTCCAAAGAGCACACCAAATGCTACTGATATTGCCATTGGAATTAAGAATTGTGCTTGGAAACTTTTTTCTAATATTAATGGGAATAGTCCTACAAAAGTTGTGATTGTTGTAAGTATAATTGCACGAAACCTTGATGTGCCTGCACTTATTACGGCATCATTCATATTCATTCCTTCAGCAATGTTTCTATTGTATTTGTCAAGCATTACAACAGCATCATTAACAAGTATTCCAATAAGTGCAATTACACCCCATACACTCATAATAGAGAATGGTTTTCCAATAATTCCATGCCCTAAAATTGCTGAGAAAATACCGATTGGAACTACCATTAGAATTAATCTTGCTTGGTAGAATGATTTAAAATTTAGGGCAATTGTAAGTACAATTAATATGATACTAATAAGGAATGCAATTCCTAGTCTTTTGCCACTATCAGCCGCTTCTTCAGCTTGTCCCATTACTTTGTAACTAACTTTAGGAAATTTATTTCTCATAAGCCCCAAATATTCCCTTTCAATTTCAGCATTTACATCACCAGAAAATTCAGCATTATAAAGGTTAGCATCAACTCTTATTTCTTTTGCTCCGTTAATGTGATTTATTTTTACTCTACCTCTTTTGTACTCATAATTAGCAATAGCTTCTAGTGGGTACATTTCACCACCCATAGTTTTGATTTTTACTTTATTCAAATCTTCTATGTTATTCCTGTCGCTTTCAGGGTATCTTAACCAGATTTTCACTTCATCTCTACCTACAATAAGTCTCTGTACTTCTTCCCCAAAAAAACCTTGTCTTATCTGCTTCATCACTGTAGCTTCATTTAGGCCAAGAGCATAAGCTTTTTCTTTTAGTTTGATGTGAATTTCACGGTTTCCAACACCACCATTATCCATCACCTCTTTTACCATGTTTATTGAACTTATCCTCTCTTTAAGCCAATTTACAGCATTTTTTAACTCATCATCATCTTCTGATTGTAAAGAGATAGAAACTGCTTTACCAAATTGCTGAAAACCACCCACAGAAATTTTCTCCATTACTGCCAATGAATCAGGGTGTATTCTTCTTTGAATCTCGTTAGAAATATCAATAGTTGATATAAGTTCATTTTCCTCAATTGCAAGCCTTAAACTTCCAACATGTGAACCAGATACCCCTAAATTTTCAGTAAAACCAACAGTTAAGGAAACATCAGTAAATAGAGTGTCATTATATTCTTCAATTAATTCTTGATGATAAACTTGAATAATACTATCAATATACCAAAGGAATTTTTCTGTTCTAAATTCTCTTTCACCAGGTTTGTAGGCAAACTCAATTTTCACTTCATTAAAGGGTACTGAAGGGAAGAAAGTCCACCTTATTACACCAGTAGCAAGCATGATTACTACAATTACAATTATCGCCATAGGAGTCCAAACATGCTTACGGTAATTCTTTACAAAAGAAGTGTTGACTTTTGTATACCAATTTCTAAGTTGGACTACTTTACTCTCAACTACTTTTTTTATTTTTCCTATTCTCGAGTCAGTATTTTCTGTTAATACAGCCCTTGATGCTAGGTGAGATGGAAGTACTAAAAATGCTTCAACTAATGAAAAGAGTAAAGCTGCAATTACACTAAATGCCATTTCTTGCATCATTTCCATTTGTCCGCCAACAAATAGTAGCGTAGAGAATGCAAATACAGTTGTTAGAACTGATGTTAATACAGGAGTTACTACTTCCATAGTTCCGTCTAATGCAGCCTTCATTGGTGTTTTACCTTTTTCAAAGTGTTTGTAAATATTCTCTGCAA
>Ga0233427_10003468_pt1 | contig 13802 bp, 15 predicted proteins | sample SI_118_April2016_5_FD_179885 | JGI IMG/M metagenome (GOLD analysis project Ga0233427, IMG submission 179885) | Seawater microbial communities from Saanich Inlet, British Columbia, Canada - SI_118_April2016_100_MG | ecosystem: Environmental > Aquatic > Marine > Inlet | place: Canada: British...
CACATTAAAGATGACGATACTGTACTTGAAGCTATTAGTGAAAAGTTAAATATTAGTGGCTATCTCTACTTATATTTACCAGCAAATATGCTTTTATGGTCAGAATTAGATGAAATTGTTGGGCATTATAGAAGGTACTCTCGATCAGAAATAAAGCGAAAATTGACATCTGCTGGCTTTGAAATTGAATCTATTCATTACGCTGACTCGATTGGATTCTTTGCTTCATTGTTTATTAAGTTAGTCGGATTTGATAAAAATAATGCAATAGGCTCACCCACATCGCTAAAAATATATGATCGGTATATTCTTCCTTTTTCTAAATTTTTTGACGCAATCGGCTTAAAGTTCTTTTTTGGAAAAAATATTGTCGCAGTGGCAAAAAAAATGACTGATGTTTGATCATGATTAAAATAATTTTAGAAGTATAACTTTATAATTAAGTGTGTTTCTGCTAGCTAAATTGACATTTAAAGCAAACATAAAACGATAGTTTATTGATGCGCAATGATAAGTAAATGTTCTCTGGAAAAGTCACTCAATCGTAAATATATATAATACTTTTTTGTGCTAATGTGAGAAGTTTATATAAGGGACTTTGCATTAATTATAGAACTATAAGTTATTTTAACTATTACTAAGCTATCTAATGAATATTAAAATTTACTTAATGGTAGATGATTCATAAGTAAAATCTTATTTTAGAAAAAAATAATTTGAAAAATGTTGCTAATTCCTAAATATAAAAATATCAATCAGTATCTTCAAAGTCCTTTAATACCATTTTTTGTAGCACTCATAATTGCACTATATAATATAAGAATTGGAATAAGTTTATCCCCAGATTCTCATCGATACATAGCTGCAGCTAATGGTCTCATTAATGCCGATTTTAACTATTTGTTATTCTTTGATAATTATCATCTAGAGCGATTTTTACCAGTTATTTTCCCAATTAGTTTAATTGCAATTCTTAAAACAATATTTCCATTAGCCTGGATGCCTTTTTTTGTTACCATAAATATTTTATTTTTATTTATAACAATATTTTTTTTACAAAAAGCAATGTTATTTTTGAAGATTAATAGTATAGTGGCTACAATATGTATTTCTACCTTGCTATTATCAGTTGATTATTTAACATGGCCTAGGTACATACTTACAGATACAATTTATACTAGCCTATCTTTTCTATTAATATATTTAACAATTGGTATCAGAGATGTAAATTTCAGAAAAATATTGATATGGTTGCTATGCTTCATATTACTTGCTTTGACTAGGCAGGTTTGTATACCAATACTCGCAGTTTCACTAATATTAATGTTAACTCATAAAATAACATTGAACGGTAGGGCTATGTTAATATTATTTCTTGCAGTATTTCTTACTTCAGCTTTCTTATTTTCCATAACAATTCTAACTCTTTCAAATAAAACAATATTGCCTTACTCAGCTCAAGTAATAGACTATATAAATTTCGCAAAGTCAGGGGTCATCATTCATCATCGTCCAGAAACTTACATGACTATCTCTTATGATATTTTAGGTTTTATGAAACTATTCTGCACTAGGTTTATTCATTTTTTTAACCCATATGCAATATCTTTTTCAGGTATTCATATTCTTTTCAATTCCTTCATTAGTGTGATATATTTTTTGGGTTTGACTGCACCAATTTGGACATGGATTCATATGACCAATATACAAAAACAATATTTTATAAAATTAAATATATTTATTTGCACTATAGCAATTTTTCATAGTGCCACCTTAATAGATTTTGATTGGAGATATCGTTTTCCAGCTATAACTTTAATGATTTTAGTGGGAGCAATATCACTTCATTCAATGGTAAAAAAAAGCACTATATTTAAACTTAATCAAAACTGATGAAAATTTTATCAAGAATTGTTATAAGCTTATGAAGAATAACAAAATAGCAGTATTGATCCCCTGTTTTAATGAAGAAGCTACAATTAAAGACGTAGTTTTAGAATTTAAAGAAGTAATTCCAGAAGCAACAATTTATGTCTATGACAATAATTCTTCTGACAATACTGCCAATATTGCTCTTAAATCTGGTGCAATTGTAAGGCACGTTAGAAAACAGGGAAAAGGTTATGTATTGCAGCAAATGTTTGCACAGATTTATGCAGAAGTCTACCTCATTGTTGATGGTGACTCTACGTATGACGCCAAAGTTGCGCCAAAGTTAGTAAACTCTGTTCTTTTTGATGGCTATGATATGTCAGTAGCATTCAGAAAAGAAGTTGAGTCATCCTCATATAGAACTGGGCACAAATTCGGAAATATGTTACTAACTGGTGTTGTAAATAAAATATTTGGAGATTCTATAAAAGATATGTTATCAGGCTATCGAGCTCTATCATATCGCTTTGTTAAATCATTTCCTATCAATTCAACTGGATTTGAAGTGGAGACAGAAATAACAATTCATGCTCTTGAATTAAAAATGGCAATTACTGAAATTCCTAGTCTGTACAAACCCAGACCAGAAAATTCAATAAGCAAATTGAAAACATACTCAGATGGTTGGAGAATTTTACTTATGATAATTAATTTATTTAGACAAGAGAAACCATTGGTTTTCTTTTTTATAATAGCTTTATTATTAGCATTGATTTCAACTATTTTGATATTTCCAGTTTTAATGGAATACTTTGAAACTGGTCTTGTACCTCGACTTCCATCAGCAATTCTATCAATGGGTATTATGATTATCTCTATCTTGTGCATTGTCTCAGGACTAATACTTGACACTGTAACTAAGGGCAGACAAGAGATGAAAAGACTTAACTTCCTTAGAAGAAAATAAGCAAGGTAGCGGGTTCACTGGACATATCGATGTTGTAGTAGATTTCGATGAACAAATATTTGAACTTTTTGAATTTTATAAAATTTTAGAGTAAAGATTATGAAAACACTTGCTAAGAAGAGTTTTTATTACGACGGATACGATGAGTATTTATATACTGGTATACAAGGTTTCGTCATGCGTCAAAACCACCGAATTCTATCTAAAAATGTGCCTTATAAGGTTAATAGAAAAACTTTAGAAATAGGTGGTGGTGCTAAACCACATTGTTCTCTTGTTGCTCTAGAGGGTGTCGGTGATTATTGGGTGAGTGATTCGAAAGAAGTTTTAGAGAGTAATGTAAATATTTCAAATATGAGCATTAAGAAACACCTCATTGAGGATGACCCTGATTACAATTTCTTCAGTGAAAAAGGGATGCTATTTTCGAGAATAATTGCTTCGCATGTATGGGAGCACATAAGTGACCCTGAGGGGGCACTGTTAAAATGGATTGGTCTTTTGGAGGAAGATGGTCAATTAGATATTGCAATTCCGAGTGACCCTGGTTGGGCATGGAGGTTTGGGCAGTTGGTGGGTAGAAAGAAAGCAATGGTGTCATACAGGCTGTCGTCGGAAGATATTGATTTAATGATGACTAGAGAACACATTAATTCTTGTCAAAACCTTATTCGTATAGTGAAATCTTACACAAAAGTGAGAGGCAACTATTTTCCTTTTTTTGTGCCCATTACCGACATAAATCTTTTTGTATTTTTTAGATTGAAGAAGAGTGATTTTTTGAACTAGAAGTTAATTCTACTACTGAAGTTCTTCAAAACCTATAAATTACAAATGTTTATACTGCTATATTCCTCAATTGACTTGAGTAGTGAAATTTACATCAAAGGTTATGATCAAACTATCAATTCTTTGGATGATATCATAAACAACACCACTGAAATGCCATAGAGATATATAATTACCATACATTAAACTCCTAATCTAGTATGCTTTTTAACTCATATGAGTTTATTTTTGTTTTTTTACCGATAACCTTCTTTATATATTTTTACCTAAATCATAAAAGGCTCACAAAGGTTTCAAAAGGATTTTTAGTATGTAGTGGCTTATTCTTTTACAGTTGGTGGAATGTTGCTTATCTGCCAATCATACTGGCGTCAGTGATATTTAACTATGTTATCGGTAGAAGCCTTAACAAGGTATGTAAGGACAAGAGCAAAGGATTTTCAAAGAAATCAATTCTAATTTTCGGTATTGTTTTCAACCTCTCATTGCTTGGTTATTTTAAATATACTGATTTTTTAATAGAAAACTTTAATCTTGCTTTTGGCTCTAACGCCGAACTCTTACAATTAGCACTACCGCTAGCAATCTCATTTTTCACCTTTCAACAAATATCCTATTTGGTTGATAGCTACAGACAAGAAGCTAAAGAATACGATTTTCTAAACTACGCACTATTTGTAACATTTTTTCCACAGTTAATCGCGGGACCGATTGTTCATCATAAAGAGATGATGCCGCAATTTGCCAAAACAAGTAATAAAGTAAAGAATTATAGAAATATAGCCATGGGGATTTTTATCTTCTCTATTGGTTTATTTAAGAAAGTTGTTCTTGCTGATACTTTTGCTGTATGGGCAACCAATGGCTTTGACGTAGCAACAACGCTCAATCTCTTTGAAGCATGGGCAACATCCCTATCGTACACATTCCAATTGTATTTTGACTTTAGTGGCTATACAGATATGGCAATCGGATTGGCTTTATTGTTTAATATCAGACTTCCTATTAACTTCAACAGTCCTTATAAGGCTACTAATATCCAAGACTTTTGGAGAAGGTGGCATATGACTTTAAGCAGGTTCATGCGAGACTATATATACATACCCCTTGGCGGTAATAAAAAGGGTAGATTTAGAACCTACAACAATCTAATGGCAACCTTTGTAATAGGTGGACTTTGGCATGGGGCAGGATGGACTTTTATATTCTGGGGATTCCTGCATGGACTAGCTCTTATTGTTCAAAGATTTTGGAGTAAGTTGGGCTTCAAACTTTGGACTTGGCTGGCTTGGTTGATTACTTTTAATTTTGTTAATATCGCTTGGGTATTTTTTAGAGCGAAAGAGTGGGATGACGCGGTTAAGGTTTTAGGATCTATGTTTAGTTTGGATAATATAGTATTACCGAATATGTTTGAAAGTAGACTACCATTTTTAACAGACATTGGTATTAATTATGGAGGTATTGTAGAAAATATAAGTGGAAATTTTTATACCCCTGTGTGGATCTTATTTGGATTTATCTTGGTTCTTTTATTTAAGAATTCAATTCAAAAAATAAACAACTTTCAGCCAAGTTATAAAACAACACTTTTTGTTGCCTATCTTTTTTATTATTCATTAACATCAATGATTAGCAAAAATTCTGAATTTCTTTATTTTAACTTTTAGGTGTTATTGTGATAACGCATAAATTATTTATAAAATTAATTTTACTGTTTACACTTATTGCTTTTCTTATCTTTGGCACGTTAAATTATTTTCTTTATAAAGTTCCACAAAACACACTATGGATTAATAACTCTTTTGTGATAAAAGATAACTATGCTAAATCAATAAATATACCTAAAATTGTTTTTACGGGTGGAAGCAGTGTTCTTTATGGAGTTAATACAATTGATATTGAAAAAGAGCTGAACACTCCAACTGTAAATATGGCTATTCATGCTGGACTTCAAGCAGATTACATAATACATAGAGCAAAAAGTATATTGAAAAGCGGAGATATTGTAATTCTTTCTTTTGAGTATGAAGCATTAAGATGGAATGGAGAACAAAATCCAGCTAGGACTGACTATATTTTAACCCACGATAAAATGTATTTTAATAATATGAATTTTTATGAGCAGTTATCCATGATTTACTCTATAAATTCAACAGACTTATTCAAGTCAATTATTCAACAAATAAAAACCCCTGTAAAGTTAGTGGTGGGCAAAAATGTCAGAGGCTATAATGCTGATTCACTAAATATAAATGGGGATGAAACCTATAAAAATGGTATCAGACCAACAGTTTCTGATTATAATCATATTCCTTTTCCTTTACACGATTTAAAGGAGACGATAGGGCTATCAAAAATAAAAGATTTTTCATTATGGTGTAAAAATAATAATATAAAACTTTTTATTACATACCCAAATATGATTAATCAAGAAGAATATTATCAAGATTCATATCTCAATTATTTTAGATTCTTAAAAGGATATTTCAATGACAATGATATTAAAGTCATTGGAAGTCCTCATGATGCAATGTATCCGTTGAAATATTTTTATGATACAAGCTATCATATGAATGAAAAAGGTTCACAAATTAGAACAAAAAATTTAATAAAAAGAATTAAGCCTATTATTCCCATTAACTACTAATTTTAGTATAGAACTAATTAGGACTATAGATTCTCTCGAGGATTCTAAAAAAGTTGACTCATCAGGTTTCAACCAAATTCACTCTACCTCTAAAGTTCACAATGGAATCCCAATTCAAAAAATGTTTAACAATATTCGACATAACAACAATAACTTTGTTGCTTCTTGTTCTTTTTATATAAATAATATATTTTCAAATAAGCTACATCTATAAGTTTTTGTTGATTGTATCTGCAAAAATTTCACTAATTTTTTCCACTCCGGAAGGTGATAAATGACAGCCATCAGATCTATCTCTGGGTGAATAAAATTGGTCAGTGTCTACAAACCCAATATTAAATTTTTTTGATGTTAAATATTGAATATTTTTTATAATATCAGAGTCTTGTCCGGCACAGTAAGTTGTGCCAGTAATAATTATTTTAGTTGTAGGAAGATCTTTTTTTAGAGTGAGAATCCAAGTATTTAGGGATTTTTGAAATTCTTTTGGAATAGTTATTCTATCACTTTCTCCTTGAAACCATATGGCAAAATCAGGGTAAGGATAAAGCTTTTTGAAGGAAATAATATTTTCTTTGTAATAATCATAATAAATTGTTAACCAGTCTTCAACTTTTGTGCCTCCAATACCAAAAGTAATTAAAACAACTTTTTTTTGGCCTTTATTAATCTTTGTGGATACAGGTATCCATATATTTCCTCGATTGCCAGTAGCGCCTAATAAAGGGTCTTTGGCAATAAAACATTTTCCTTTGTAAAAATTCAAAATATTGTTTGAGTTTTTAGGATACGTATGGCTTGCATTATTAGCACTATTAGATTGACCAAAGGCAATTATTACAATAGAGTCTTCAGGTGAGGGGCAATTTAATTCAGTTTTATTTTCAAGTCTATCAAATGAAGAAATTGGTAAATTAACAATCTTTTCAGTATTTTTTTTATCTTTTTGAGGGTTATCGATAATTCTAGAAATAAATTTATTTAAAGGAAAAATATCTTCGTTCTCAGCAATAACATAGACTTGATAAGCCAACAAGAAGATAAAAAAGAATATTAGAGTTTTCTTTATCATAAATTATGTTCCATACAAAAAACCTTGAGGTATAGATGATTCAAGGTACTAACTTCATCATACCTCATTTAATGAACCTACAATTTCACTCTACATTAATCGAGTGGTGTTAAAGAAATTATTATGATAATGGTCAAATAGAGTTAGAGGTTACCTATAAAAATGGTGAAGAAAATGGTACAACTAAATCCTTCTATGAAAATGGTCAGAAATGGTGGGAGGGAAATTACAAAAACGGCAAGAGAGTTGGCAAGTGCACTAGTTGGGATGAAAATGGTCAGATATATTCAGAGTCAAATTGGAAAGACGATGAATGCATCAGTGGGGACTGTCCTAAATAACGAATTTACCCTTATTTGATTTACATACAAAACTACTCTACAGTAACGGAAGAGAGTTGCGTGTTAGTGTTTTTGACCACCCTAAATCTGATGGTTTTTTTTAAAAAAATCTAAATTTTACTTAGCAAGTAAGTTTTGAAATTTATCTAAATTATCAAATTCATTTCTTGTGCTAAAAGTTACTCTTTTGTTGCGAATTAATAAAAGACCTAATCCAAAAAAGACAGTTCGAACCAACAACTCTAAAAGACCAGTAGTTGTTAGACCTTTTTGTTTAACTTTAAAATCAATTTTTGTTTTAAATATTCCTTGCTTTATATTTACAATATCATTCTTAGAAAGTTCCCATGATTGTGTAATTTTTCCTTGTGCAAACATACCACCTTTTGAGAACGTAATTTTTACACCATCAGTGCTTATAAGACCTTCCCAACCACCAAAATTACCCCCGCCTGCTAAGTCAGCAATAAAATTATCAAAAAAACCAACCTTTGTAATTTTAACTACTTCAAATTCTTTATCATAAAAGTTACTATGCAAATCAATTGCTTGCTCATGTTTTATTATAAGTTTTGCCATATTAATCTCAAATAAAAACTATCATTATGAACCTTTTTTTTGCCTAGAGATACTTTTTTCCTAGTTAGGAGTAGAATGGAATTAAAATATATTATTTTTATTTAAAAAAATTTTATCAAATGAAAAATAATCAGAAATTTAATAATATTGCTAAAAAAATACATTACATTTGGAAGTATATGCTTGTAATAGCAGTCCTTGGTGTTGGACTAGTGATATTTTTGGAAATGACTGGAATAGGGCAAAATTGTGACATTAAATACTTGTGTAAACCTCCTTAAAAAATAATCCTATTACTTTTCATAATAGAGTTATTTTTGAACTAGTTAATCCTGCTCAACAGAATACTTATACCAAAATTGATTGCCTTCTAGTGTTAACTCCATTCTTAATTTAGAGTTATCATTTCCGTTACTTAATCTTAAATCCCCAAGACAAACTAACTTATCTTTAGTTCGCGATATTTCTCTAGAGTTTTTAACTTGAAGTACTTTGAATGTTCCACCAAATAAGTTTTTTAGTTCTACTCCTTTTGCATTCTTTTCAACTTCACTACATTTTGCATCAGAAATACTACTATAAGAACTTACATATCCATCAAAAACTCCATTGTCAATCATTGCCCATACAGCAATAATAACTGCCAAAACTATAAAACCACCTAATTTATTTCCTTTTGATTTTTTAGGGGGTTTTTTCCCATCAAAGTCAGAATATGAGAACTCTTCTTCTATTGTTTCTTCTTCATTAAGAGATGATTTACAGTGCTTGCAGAAAATTGCCTCTTGCTTTATTTCCTCTGCACAGAATGGACATTCTTTTGTTAGATTACTTTTAGTCATATTTTATTTCCTACTTTCTGAGACTTTCTTTTCACTCATAATATTTAATTAATTAGAATCTACATAGTCAAACTAATCCCAATAAATGCCCATAATAATGAGAAAACGATTAATTGTTTTGCTTGGGCATTTTTTACAATACTGCCTTTATCATTCATCAAACCTATGATTCCTATAATTAGTCCAATAATCCCCAAGATGCCCCACCAAACCATTGCTTTTGACCAACCTCCATATTTTTTAGGATCTTTTATCTTTGAACAGTTCCAGAGATTTGCATTCTTTAAAACTTCTTCTGGAATAGAATTTTCAGATTTTTTAGGTTGTTTAGACTGTTGAGGTTTAACTTGACTTTCCCCACAATGTTTACATTTAATTGCATTATTTTGAATTTCTTCTGCACAGAATTGACAATTTTTCATAATAGAGTTAATTTTGAACTAAAGTTATATTCTACCTCTGAAGTTCATCAAAAGTATAGTATTTGACTGAGAACTTACCTATCTTGACGGGAAAGACTTTATCTCTTATCTCTTTATTTGGGTTATACATGAGATTGTTAGACTCTATCTCAATATTGAACTCTAGGCAGGGTATTAGGATCGGTAAACATGTAGACGCAAAACTACTCCACTGTGACGGAATAGTTTTGCTTGTTCCTCTTTGGAACGTAGGAAATCAATTTTTTGACAATTCATTATCTCATTGAGGTATAAAGATAAACTATCAAATCAATGTTAGTTTTTTATTTAGGAATTGTATGAATGATGAAAAAATTTGGAGTGGAAGACCCAGTCAATTAGTAAATTTTTATACTTATCTACTACTTTTTTGGACAATTATATTTCCTATAGTTGCATACCTTAAGACAAGATTTACAATTTACGAACTCACTCAAACAAGATTAAGGTTAAAAACAGGTATATTCTCTCAAAAAATTGAGGATACAGAATTGTATAGAGTGAGGGATTACAGTATAGATAAACCCTTTTTGTTTAGAATTTTTGGGTTAGGTCATATCAAAATATTAACATCAGACAAATCGAATCCCGAAATTTATTTGTATGCTATAAGACAAACTGAAAAAACTGCAGAATTAATAAGAAACAACGTGGAAATTGCTAGGAAAAAATCAGGCACCAGAGAAATAGACTATACATAAAAATTTACAATCCTATAATCACGTAGCATTTTTATTGGTTAATTTTTAAAAATCATCCTCTGATAGTGCTTCTGATTGAATATTATTTAGATAGGTTTCTGATGCCCTCTTTGAAAGATAATGAATATAACCTTGATAAGAGTATTTTAATCCTAATGCATCTGGAAGAGCGTAACCAACTCTTAGAATAACTAAGTTTTGAGTGTCTTTATTTTGAAAAACAAAGTCCACTTCATTCCAACCTATATACTCGTTATATTTTTCAATACTTTCATCACTTGGTTTAATTAATAAACTATATTTTTTTTCTAATAAATCTTTTATTTTATCTATACCTGTCACGCCTGAACTCTTTGAATTAATTCTCATAACATTATGATATTCAGAATATGTTCTAACAATTATTTCAGTTACTCCTGGACCTGAAAATATTGCATTAACTGGATATTTATAAGTTCCTTCATAAATAACAAGATCGTCCCCCATTCTTCTTGAATCATCTTGAACATAACCTTCTTCTTGTTGATCATATAATGAACCATTGTTGCACCTAGCAAGAATTCTGAATTCATCCTTAGTCATTCCAAAGAAAACATCTTTGTAACCTCTGACATCTGCATCTATCTTATTATTTTTGATATCAGAACAATTATTTAAACTTTTTCTTTCAGTAGTGTTTATAAAGTTTTCACCAATCTTTTTGGATGAGTTGCCAAAATTATGACTAATAATTTTTGTACCTCCTTCATTCCAAATTGAACCATCTTCTCTTTTAACTACAGTAACAATATTATTATCAAAATCATAAATATAATCTGCAAATACTCCGCTCGTTACTGTTGCACACGCACTAGTCAGACAATCAACTGAAACCTCTGAATATATAAATCTTTCTCCACTAGAATCAGATTCATCATACTGCCACTTCCAAGTTCTGATAGGTGATTCTGCTTTTTTATAATCTAAATAAGAACTTCCATCATCTCCCTTCCATATTTCAGTAACAGTATTATTGCTTTTATATTCTTGAAGTACTTGATATTTAGTACCTTTATGTTCATACTCATAAATAATGCTAAAAGCATCAGAAACTACTGTTTTTCCATCTGCCTTTCTTTCTTCGTTTAATTTTTTATTAGCACTAGCAATTAACTCTTCATAATATTTTGAAACCCTTGGGTAACTCCAATCATGAAATGAACTTGATTCCGAATATTTTGATAATTTCCATTCACTAAGAACTTTTAATGCAAGTTTTGTATTTTGTTCTGTGCCAATGCCTTCTAAGTGCATCATTCCCAAATAAACTGGACAAGTAATGTTATATCCACTCACGCGCTTACCATTAACATCTTTCCAAACATATCCATCAGTAGATTCATCCGAGCATTCTACTAATTTTTTGAAGGCAGTTGCATAGTCTCCATTGTTGTATGCTTTTTGAGCAATTGAAATTCCATTCAAACTAGGGTGTTCATAAAAAATAGAACTAAGATCTGGGTAGCGACTTTTCTTTTTCTTTTCTTCTGCTTTCTTAGCATCAGCAACGCGCTTAAGTTCTGCTGCTTTTTTCTTTTCTTCTGCTTTCTTAGCATCAGCAATGCGCTTAAGTTCTGCTGCTTTTTTCTTTTCTTCTGCTTTCTTAGCATCAGCAATGCGCTTAAGTTCTGCTGCTTTTTTCTTTTCTTCTGCTTTCTTAGCATCAGCAATGCGCTTAAGTTCTGCTGCTTTTTTCTTTTCTTCTGCCTTTGCTTGAACTACACTTTTAAGTTCATGATATTGATGAAAAATCTTTCCCTGTGCGACAATATAGGCATAAGTCCCGCCGTCTTTATTTCCTGTATACCAATAAACACAGTTAAAATTATTTGAAGTATTGTTTTTTGAGCAGTATTGTTTATTTTCTACTTTCCAAACACCTTTATAGATTTTTCCTTCAAAGATAGTTTCATATTTCCCATTTTTGAAAAAGGTTTGAACTACGGGTCCCTCCAAAGGACCATCTGAAATAAACCCTGTTAGTTGATTGCCACTGATTAATTCAATAATCCCATTGCTATCTAGTTGTTTAAGATTGGTAATTCCAGATTGGGATATTGCAGCATTAATATTGAATGAAAAAAATATTAACGCAACAAGGACAAGTAGTTTTTTCATAATAGAGTTTTTTTTGAACTGTAAGTATATTCTACTACTGAAGTTAATTAAAAAGTATAGTATTTGATTGCGAACTTGCCTATCTTGACAGGGAATTCTTTATTTCGTATCTCTTGAATTCTAGTATCTCTCTCGTGCTTTCTCTTTAATACAGAACTAACAGAAGTGTTGAACCACTTCTTACCTCGTGGTGTTGCCACTTCCCACTTGTTTAACTTATGTGCTATTCGTCTGTAACCATATCCCTTATCTTGTAGACACTTGATTAGTGTGTAAAGAAACTGTTGATACTCTGTGTATGGATTACCTTCATAGGTAAGTTTGTTTGATTGTATTTCTAATGTGAATTCTAAATGAGGTATTGTTCCAGAAAGAACGACACTTTCTGTTGAGGCTGCAATTCTATCTTGATTTGCTAAAGGGTAACACGCAACTCTACTCCACCGTAACGGAATAGATTTGGGCGTTCCTGTTTTTGACCATATCAAATTAATTTTTGAAAACAACTATTAACAAGGGTATAGTTTATTGTGATAATACTATTTAGGGTTAGATATGAGTTTTATGAGTAAATATTTGCAGTATTTATCTATAGTTCTGTTTGGGTTTTTTGTTTTGACATACGCTTCAATTATTAAGGCAAATGAAATAAATGAACATACTGTGGAATACGCAATAGATAATTTTTTAGAATTGAATGGGCAGACAATTATGGTTCCTGGTCATTTGATTTACATTGATGATGATGGCAGTTCTGCTCCATTGGAGAATTTGATGATAACAACATATCAATTGCAAGGTCATGCTATATTTGTCAATGCCAGTAAAATAAGTAAAAAACAAAAAAAATGGGTTAATAGTAACTGTGAGTTAGGTGATGACGCAAAAGGCGGTTGCTATGTATATCTGACAGGTGTTTTTAACGACATGCATATAGTTGCGATAGAAATTAAAAAAATGGGGATGAAAGATAAATTGACTAATATTGCCATAGGTAAGAAAAATAAATTTCAAAATATGGGCGATATTGAAACTATTAAACTAAAAATTCAAGGCACAAAAGAAGCATTTGATACATTAACTAACTAGAAGTTAATTCTACTACTGAATTATGTCAAAAGTATAGTATTTGACTGAGAACTTACCAATCTTGACAGGGAACATTCTGTCTCTTATCTCTTTATTGGGGTTATACATGAGACTGTTAGACTCTATCTCAATTGTGAATTCTAAACAAAGAATTGTGCCCTCTAAACCTGTACACCCAAATCTATTCCACCGTAACGGAATAGATTTGGGCGTTCCTGTTTTTGACCATATCAAATTAATTTTTGAAAACAACTATTAACAAGGGTATAGTTTATTGTGATA
>Ga0233427_10003469_pt1 | contig 13799 bp, 16 predicted proteins | sample SI_118_April2016_5_FD_179885 | JGI IMG/M metagenome (GOLD analysis project Ga0233427, IMG submission 179885) | Seawater microbial communities from Saanich Inlet, British Columbia, Canada - SI_118_April2016_100_MG | ecosystem: Environmental > Aquatic > Marine > Inlet | place: Canada: British...
GGCCTGTGAGGTCGCCGCGTTTCTGCCCGCCCTGGTGCGGGGCTGGCATCGCGGCTTTAACTTGTGGACCCATCTGGGCCGTGGCACGGCCGAGTTTCCCGGCCTGACCCTGGGCCTGGAACGGGGCGGCTCATGCAAGGGCATGGCGTTGCGCATCGAGGCCGACAAGATCGACAGCGAAACCGATATGATCTGGCGGCGCGAAATGATCGCGGGCGCCTACATCCCGATCTGGGTCGAGGCCGATCTGGGTGACCGCCGCGTCCCGGCCATCAGCTTTGCCATCAACACGAACTATTTCCGTTACGGCCACAAGGTGCCGTTCGAGGTCCAGGCCTACCACATCGGCTGCGCCGACGGGCCGCTGGGTCCCTGCATCGAATACCTCGAGAAAACAGTCGAAGTGCTCGACCGGATCGGGCGCAAGCGCGGGCCGATGCACGACCTGCTTCATGCCGCACGCGAGGAACAGGTCCGCCACGGTGCTGGCGGCAAGGCTTGAACACGCCTGCGCACCAGCACGACAAGCCGCTTCTGGCGATTGCCCTGATCGTCGTTGCGGTTGGCATCTGGGCGACCCACGATGCCGCGGCCAAATGGTACGCCGCGACCTATCCGGTCTTTGTCATCCTGTTCTGGCGCAGCCTGTTTGGCACGCTCCCGGTCTTTGCCCTGGCCAGTCGCCAGGGCGGGCTGCAGAGGATGTCACTGCGCCTGCACCTGCTCTGCATCCTGCGCGGAACATTCGGTTTCTGCGCCTTCAGCAGCTTCGTCTTTGCCCTGCCGATGATGCCGCTGGCCGATGCCATCGCGGTCGGCATGTCCGCGCCGATCTTCATCACAGCCGCGTCGGCCTTTGTTCTGAAGGAGCATGTCGGACCGCATCGCTGGGGCGCCGTTCTGGTCGGGTTCGCGGCCGTGTTGTTTATCGTCCGTCCGGGCGGTTCGATCCCGTGGGAAGGTGCGGCCCTGCTGCTCTTCAGCAACACCATGTTCACCACCAGCATGTTGATGACACGCCGTCTCGGACGTGTCCTCACGACCGCGTCACTCTCGATCTACACTGCACTGGCCTTTGCCGTGCTGAGCGCAATCGCCGTCATATTCGTGTGGGTCACGCCCAGCTGGGAAGATTGGCTGGTGCTGGTGCTGGTCGGCCTGATGGCCGGCGTGGCGCAATACGCCATGACAGCTGCCTTTCGCATCGCACCCTCGTCCACACTGGCGCCCTTTGAATACACCGGCGTCGTCTGGGCCGTCGTTCTCGGCTTCGTGATCTGGGGCGAATGGCCCAGCCGCGATGTCTGGATCGGTGCAACCGTGATCGTGTTTTCGGGCCTCTACATCGTGTATCGCGAACGGTTGGCGGCGCAGCGACGGCGGACGGCAGCGGCTTGAAACTCCCTGGCGGCGCCATACCGGGCATCCTGTGCATGCTGATCGCCGTCGGCCTGTGGACCGGCCACGATGCCGCCAGCAAGTGGCTGGCGACGAGCTATCCCGTTCTGGTCGTGCTGTTCTGGCGCAATGTCTTTGCCCTGGTGCCGGCCGGGCTCCTGGTGATGAAGGCCGGCCGCCTGCAACGCCTTCCCTTGCGCCTGCGTTTGTTGTGCTGGCTGCGTGGCGTTGGCGGGGCCTTTGCCTATGGCACCTATGTCTTTGCCCTGCCCCTGATGCCACTGGCCGATGCCATCGCGGTCGGGCTGGTCGCGCCAATCCTGATCATCGCGCTGTCGGGCTGGCTGCTGAAGGAACGGCTGCACTGGAGCTGCTGGATCGCCGTGCTGGTTGGCCTTGGCGCAACACTCTTCATCGTGCGCCCCGGTGGAGATATACCCTTGTTGGGTGCTGTCCTTCTGCTCGGCGGTTCGACGCTTTATGCGTTCCTGATGGTGCTGACACGCCATATCGGCCCGTCGGTCGAGGGCGCCACACTCAACTGGCACACAAGCTGTGCGACCCTCGCAATCATGACACTGGGCATCCCGATCGTCTTTGTCTGGCCGCCCCTGGATGACCTGCCGATTTTCATGCTGGTCGGCCTGATCACCGGCGTCGCCAACTTTTTCATGATCCAGGCGTTCCGCCTGGCGCCGGCGCCGACCGTGGCCCCGTTTGAATACAGCGCCATCCTCTGGGCCATCCTCTTTGGCGTGCTGATCTGGGGCGAAGTGCCGAGCTGGAGCGTAATCGGCGGCGCCAGCGTCCTGATCACCTGCGGCCTCTTCATCATGCGCCGGGAAGGCAGAGAAAAGGTCACCGCTTGATCGAGCGTTTGATCGCTACCCCGCCCGGGGCGATGATCGACGAGAGAACCGGAGGATGGAGACATGGCGACACGCTCAGCCAAACGACGCATCTCGCCTGAGGATATCGCCGCGACTGAAAAGCTGATGTCGGTCAGCTACCGCAAGGCCGAACGCAACCAACTCGCAGGCACACTGAACCTGCAGGTCGATCGCGACATAGCGCGACGCAAGGTCGAACTGGGCAATGCGCTTAATCCGGCCTGCCAGTTCGAACCGTGCCTGCCCGGCACCGTTCTGCCAACGCACGAGCAGTTCCGGTTGTCGCGGGCAAGCACGCGGAGGCTCCCCGACAACGACACCGATATCGCCTTTGCTTCGCTCGCGGAACTGGGCGCCTGGCTCCGCAAGGGTGTGCTCACGAGCGCGAGGCTGACCGGGATCTACCTGTCACGTCTGAAGAAATATGACGGCAAGCTCGAAGCGGTCGTGACCCTGACCGAAAAGCTCGCCATGAAACAGGCCCGTCGCGCAGACAGGGAGCTGCGCGCAGGCAAGGTGCGCGGCCCGCTCCACGGCATCCCCTGGGGCGCCAAGGACCTTCTCGACACCAAGGGCATCACCACCACCTGGGGTGCCGGGCCCTATGCCGACCGTGTGCCCAAGACAGATGCCAAAGCCGTCACCCTCCTGGAAGAGGCCGGTGCCGTGCTCATCGCCAAACTGTCGCTGGGCGCGCTCGCCTTCGGTGAAGTCTGGCATGACGGCAAGACACGCAATCCGTGGAACCTGAACGAAGGTTCGTCGGGGTCCAGCGCCGGATCGGGAGCAACCGTGGCGGCAGGCTGTGTCGGCTTTGCGATCGGTTCGGAAACGCTGGGTTCGATCATCAGCCCGGCCGACCGATGCGGCACCGTGGGCCTGCGCCCGACCTTCGGACGAGTGCCGCGCACCGGGGCGATGGCCCTTTGCTGGTCGCTCGACAAGCTGGGCCCGCTGACCCGCACGGCCGAAGACGCTGCCATGGTGCTCCATGCACTCGACCGTTTCGACGCCGCCGACCCCGGCTCGCGCGACGTGCCGCTCGATTTTGATGCCCGCGAGGATGTCACCGGCATGGTCGTTGGTTACGACCCGGCATGGCTGGCGTCACAAGCCGATCAGGATGCGCTGAAGGCCCTGAAGCGGGTCGGTTGCCGGCTGAAGAAGATCACCCTGCCGGATCTGCCCTATGATTCGCTGGAAACAATTCTGTTTGTCGAAGCAGCTGCCGCTTTTGAAGAGCTCACCCTGTCGGGTCGCGACCGCGAACTTCCCGAACAGCTCGATCATTCCTGGCCCAACGAATTTCGTCAGGCCCGCCTGATCTCGGCGGTCGAACTGATCCAGGCCGACCGGCTGCGCCGCCGGGTGATGGATGCCATGGCCGAGGTCATGGGCAAGGTCGATGTTCTGCTCGCACCCCAGGAGGGCAATCCGCTGCTGACCATCACAAATTGCACCGGTCATCCCGCCATCGCCGTGCCGACCGGATTTGCCTGGCGTGACGACGAGGCCTATGGCCCCGCAGCCAAACCTGGCCCGGGTTCCAAGCTGCTGCCGCATTGTTCGGTGCTGTGGGGCCGGCTCTACGATGATGGCCGTATGATCCGTCTGGCCATGGCGCTCGAAGCCGCCATGAACCTGCGTGTCGCGATGCGCCCGCCACTGTTTGACCACTGAAGGATCGCCATGGCCGATAAATCCGTCACGAGCGGCTGCCAGTGTGGCACCATTCGGTATCGGCTGACGGCGCCACCGCTCGAGGTGATGCATTGCCATTGTTCGATGTGCCGCAAGGGCCATGGCGCTCTCTTTGCGACCGCGGGGGTCTATGACAAGGCGGCCGTCGCCATCCAGAGCGGCGAGGAAAGCCTCACCAGGTTCGAGAGTTCACCGGGCAACCATCGCCACTTCATGTTCGTGTTGCGGTGGCCAGCTTTTTCTCACCGTCGGTGATTGGGACCAGCGTATGTTCGTTGTGCTGGGATCGCTTGATGCCGGCCAGCATCCCGGACATGACAGAAAAGTTGAAAAGCATATCTTCTGGGAATCCAGGGTTGGCTGGTACGATCCCGCCAACGACCTGCCTAAAATGGAAGGATACGGAGAACCATGACTGAACCGATCACCGGCGGTTGCCAGTGTGGCGCCGTGCGTTACGAGATCACCGGACCGATGAAGGCCGTGGCGCATTGCCATTGTTCGATGTGCCGTAAGGCGCACGGCGCACTGTTCGTCAGCTTCGGCGCCGTCGACAACAGCAACTTCAAGCTCAGCGGTGAGGAAAACCTTGGCGATTACGAGAGCTCAGAGGGAGGGCATCGCCGGTTCTGCAAGAGCTGCGGCGGCCAGGTCATCATTCATGGCGAGGCGCTGGGCGACGAGACCTTCGTTGCATTGGGAAGCCTCGATGCCGGACAGACGCCGGGCCACGATCCCGCAACCGAAACCCACATCTTCTGGGAGTCCAAGGTCGACTGGTACGACCCGGCCGATGGTCGCAAAACCGTCGAAGGGTATGGTGACTGATATGGCAGCTTCACCCGATCACCCCCTTCATGGCGGCTGTCTGTGTGGTGCAGTGCGCTACGAACTCAGCGCCGAACCCCATGATCTCTACCACTGCCACTGTTCGATCTGCCGCAAGTGCCAGGGCGCGCTTTACCCGGCCTATGCCTCGGTGGTGCGCTCGGGTTTCGTGGTGACGCAGGGCGCCGACAGGCTGTCGACTTTCGATTCCTCGGCAGAACTGCACCGTCATTTCTGTTCGTCCTGTGGTTCCCATGTCTATGGCGAGATGGAAGGCGATCCCGACACCATCAGCTTCTCCGTCGGCACGCTCGACGACGGTGCCGATCCCGGCGGACGCCAGGGCAAGGAGCGCCACATTTTCTGGGGCTCGAGGATGGGCTGGTATGAACCCTCAGACGGCCTGCCCTCGGTCGACGAGTTCTGAGGCCGTATGCCCGGAACACCCGACCATCCGCTTCACGGCGGCTGTCTGTGCGGCGCGGTGCGCTTCAGGATTGATGCTCCAGCCTTCCACACGCACCACTGTCACTGCTCGATATGCCGCAAGTGTCAGGGCGCCCTGTTCCCGACATTCGCCTTCGTGAACCGTCCGGACTTCACGGTCACACAGGGCGCCGATCACCTTGCGACCTATGATTCATCGCCGTCGCTTCACCGTCACTTCTGTCCCACCTGCGGCTCGCACATCTATGCAGACTCAGGTGCAGATTCCGACCATGTCGGATCCTCGGCTGGAACACTCGACGGCGGCGCACATCCCGGCCCCGAGGGTGAGTTCTGCCATATTTTCTGGGAGTCTCGTGCCACATGGTATGAGCCTGATGACACACTTCCACGCTTCAACGAGTACGCAGGCTGACATGACCACAGCACATCCAAAACCCATTGCCGGCGGCTGCCTCTGCGGTGCCGTGCGATTTGAACTCACCGAACCCGCGCATGATGTCTACCATTGCCACTGTTCGATTTTCCGAAAACTACAGGGCGCGCTCTACCCGACCTATGGTGTCGTGGCGCGCACCGGCTTCCGCCTCATGAAGGGCGCAGACAGCCTGACGACCTACGATTCCTCTGGTGAAGTTCACCGGCATTTCTGCAGTACCTGTGGGAGCCACGTCTTCGAAGACACGAACTATCAGCCTGAGAACGTCTGGTTCAGCGTCGGAACGCTGGACGACGGGGCCGACCCGGGAGGTCGTGCGGCAACCGAGCGCCATATCTTCTGGGAGCCGCGTACCGGCTGGTTCGAACCCGGTGACGACCTGCCCAAGGTGATCAAATTCGGCGACAACGGCTGACAACCAAAGGAAAGACGAGCAATGTCGGATGTTCTGGGTGGCGGCTGCATGTGCGGCAAGGTTCACTTTGAGGTGCGCGAGGCCGCAACGGATCTCTATCACTGCCATTGTTCGATGTGCCGAAAGGTGCATGGCACCGTCTTTGCGACCTATGCAGTCGCGCCAAAGACAGGTGTCGTAATCACCAGAGGTGCCGAAAACCTCTCGCGTTTTGATTCATCCCCCGGTGTTAGCCGGTTTTTCTGCCGCACCTGCGGCTGCCAGATCATGATCGATGTCGCCGTACAACCCGATGACCGCTGGTTCATGCCGGGCATTCTCGATGGCGCGGTCCATCCCGGCGCGGCGGCGACCGAACGCCACATCTTTGTCGGCTCCAAACTGCCCTGGCTTCATCTCGACAGCCAACTCCCGCAATCGGAAGACATGTGAGCGCAATCGAGATCTTTCGGCTGAACGAAGCGCCCTATGAGGCCTATGCCGGCCCGCCGGGCCGTGTCGACGTCGCCGACGTCGTGACCACCGCCAGCAGCACGACGATCGCGGCCGGCTTCGTCAAGACCGAGGGTGGCCCCTTCGCCTATCGCTGCGACTACGAAGCAATCTGCATCCCGCTCGACGATCGCATGACCTGGGATACCGGCAACGGTTCCCATCGAACCCAACCAGGCGACGTCATTTGGATTCCCCACGGCGGTAGGGCTTCCTATGCAGCCGAGGGTACGGCCCGGTTCGTTTATGCGACCCATCCCGTGAACTGGCCCGAGCTGGTAGGCTGGAACGCCGGAGAGGACATCAAGGACCTCAGCATGCTCGAAGACATCGGCGAACTAGGAGCCGTGGCACTGCTGGCGCTCGCTGACCCCTCCTTGCCCTGGATGACGGCACAGAGGACCTCGGGAGCCCCGTTCGAACATGCCATCGTGACCCGCCCCCGCATGGGTGCCGCGATGACGACCATGATGCTGCGCACGAAGGAACCGACAGGCTGGAACCTTACTGCCGGCGAGGGGCTTGTTCTGGTCGTGTCGGGTGAGGTCCGGCTTCGCGGCAAAAGCGATTCAGTCGGTGCCGGCGATATGATCTGGAAACCGGGGGATCAGCCGCTGCAGATCGAAACCACCGGGCCTGCCCTCTGCGTTTCAATCTCGGCCCATGCGTCCACGGACGATCACGCCGCTTCGGCGCACTGAAACTTCAAACATGCTCGTTCAGATAAGTCGGGGGAACACCGCACCTGCAGGGTGTTCGCCATGGGCCTTGCTGTCATCGCGGAACGGCGGATCGGATGTCCCGGGATCGGCATTGTAGGTCGCCTCGTCCCCCATCATCAGGAGTGCGGCGGCCCTGCGGCGGGTCGCCAGGGTGTTGGCCGGGGCGCCATGGAGAATTCGCTGGTTGAAGACCACGGCGTCGCCGGGCTCAAGTTCCCACCAGATCGGCTCGAAACTCGAGAACAGGCTTTCTGGATCGGAAACTGGCGCGCGGTTCCAGGAAAGCGCGAGATCGTAATCCGCATCGGGGTCGAAATGGCGCGGGGCGATGATCGGCCCGTCCCGGCGGTGGCTGCCGCGCAGGAAAATCAGAGCGGTGGCCTCCGGAATCGTGTCGAGCGAAACCCAGAAATTGAGGCATTGTTCACCATCGATTCGGGAATAGGAGGCATCTTCGTGCCACGGACTCGGCATCTTTGAGCCGCCATCTTTCACGAAGAGGTTCGAATAATGGAGTGTGACACCGGGCGAACCCATCAGTGCACCGGCCAGCGCCGGTACCCCACTCTCACGGACAAACCAGCGATAGCCGTCCTGGCGCTCGTGAATCTGGAAATCGTAATAGAAAAAGCCCGGCTTGCCCGGCTCACCGATTTTGTAGCCCAGCGGCCCCGGCGCTTCGGCCGAACGATCGACAGCCTCACGTAGGCGTTCCACGCCCGTTTGCGCGATCACCTGACGCAAACAAACAACACCGTCCTCACGATAACTGGCGATGGCTTCAGGCGGCAGGACACCGCCGGACCCCAGCGCGTAGGACGGCGGTGGTTGGGTCGGTTGCGGCAACTGGTTTGCAGCCGTCACATTGAAGACGTCATCGTTCATGAGCGAACCTCGATAGCTCGGACACTAGGCACTCTTGACGTAACTTGACAATTGCGCTTGAAGACCTAACATATATTTCAGAAATTACTGAAATTACAGGTACACCATGAAACTGACACCGACCATGGAACGATTCATCCTTCACTGGGGTGAAATGGGATCGCGCTGGGGGGTCAGCCGTTCGGTCGCACAGGTTCATGCACTGCTCTATATGGCCAAGGAACCGCTCCACGCCGACGACATCACCGACACCCTTTCGATCGCACGGTCCAATGTCAGCATGTGCCTGAAGGAACTCCAGGGCTGGGGTCTGGTCGAGATGGTCCACGCCATGGGCGACCGGCGGGATCACTTCACCGCTGAAAAGGATGTCTGGGAGCTGATGACCAGGATCGTGGCAGGGCGCAAGGAACGCGAGTTCGATCCCCTGCTGGCGACCCTGCAGCGCTGCCGTGACGAAGCCATGGCCGATGACGGTACCGACAAGGAAACCGCACAACGCATCGAGGAGATGCACGACTTCGTACGCGATATGACGAGCTGGTACGACCAGGTGCGCAAACTGCCGCGCCCGGTCATCGCCAAACTGATGTCGATGGGCGCCAAAGTTGCGCGGTTCGTGAGCTAGGAGTTTTTTTGAAATGCTTTTTCAAAATTTCCTGAAACTTCCGACGAACCTTTGGGGCATCCCGACAACACAGGAAGCCCGGCCTACACGCGACACCAGCTATCAGGGCCTGCTCGGCCATCGGGCATGGATGGCGCTTGATCCCGCGATCCGGGAACGCTTCGCCAAGCGGCATGACCACCGGGCATTCTACGGCACCATGCGGCGTGTCGCGCTTTCGCCGGGCGGACGTGTCCTGGCCCTGATCTCACGCCTGTTCGGTTCGTCGCTCTTCCCGGGCACCGGGCGTGATATCGTGACCCTGATCGCCGTCGATGGTGGCGCCGGCGACGCTGCGGGCCACTGGGAACGCAGCTATCTGCTGCCTGCCGGACACCGGTTCACCGTCCACAGCACCAAACGGCTCGACGCCCAAGACGGCCTGCTGGAATGCCTAGGCCGGGGTTTTGTCATGAAGCTCGATCTCCGCGCCGAACATGACGCGCTCCATTTTGTCAGCACGGGCTACGAATGGCGCTGCGGGCCGCTGTGCATTGCACTTCCCGATGCCCTCTCTCCCGGTGCGACCCATGTCGTTCATCGCGAGCTGGGCGGCGGCCGCTTCCGTTTTTCACTCTCGATCACCCACCCCTGGTTCGGTCTGCTGGCCTTCCAGGAAGGCGACTTCTTCGAAAGGGAGGCCTGACATGACCGCCGTCCTGATCCTTGCCACGATCCAGGCCGTGATCGGCGCCTTTGATCTGGTTTTCCACCATGAGGGCACCGAGCGCCTGACCTGGAAACCCTCGGCACGGCGCGAACTGTGGCTCCATGCCATACGCAACGGGCTTTATGCCGTCGTCTTCCTGGTGCTGGCCTGGTTCGAGGCGTGTGGCCTCTGGGCTCTGCTCCTCGCCATCGTGCTGCTCGCCGAAGTCATGATCACGCTGGCCGATTTCGTGGTTGAAGACCGAACCCGCCTGTTGCCCGAAAGCGAACGTGTCATCCACACCGTCCTGGCTGTGAGTTATGGCGCTTTCCTCGCGCTCCTGACACCCCATCTGATCGCCTGGCTGAACCAGCCGGCCGTTTTGGCCGTGGTCCATCGTGGCTGGTGGTCGGCACTCATGACCGTCTTTGCCCTCGGCGTCGCTCTATGGTGCTTGCGCGACGCCAGCCGTGCCCGTGCCGTTGCTTCCCCGGCCGGGCCGGTCGCGCCGCTCGTCACCAAGCACTTCATCGCCCCCCTCAGGGTGCTCGTGACGGGCGGCACAGGTTTCATCGGCACGCATCTGTGCCGGGCACTGGTCGAAGCTGGTCACGATGTCACCGTGCTGACGCGCGATCCGCGCAAGGCGCGCGACCTGCCGACACCGGTCCGGATCGCGACGCGTTGCGACAGCTTCAGCGACGACACCGTGTTCGATGCCGTGGTCAACCTGGCCGGAGCCTCGGTTGCGGGCGGACGCTGGACACCCCGGCGCAAGGCCATCTTGCGCGCCAGCCGAATCGTAACGACCCGTGACGTCGTCGCCCTGATCAGACGCCTGAATCAGCGCCCGCAGGTCTTGGTCTCCGCCTCGGCGATCGGTTTCTACAACACCGACAGTGATGCCGTGATCACCGAAAACAGTCGTTGGGCGCCAGGCTTCGCTCATGAAATGTGCGCCCTGCGGGAGGCAAGCCGCTATGGCGTACGCGTCGTCGAGATGCGCCTTGGTCTTGTGCTGGCCGCCCATGGCGGCCCCCTGGGCGCGATGCTGCCGGCCTTCGAGTTCGGCCTGGGCGGAACCATCGGCAGCGGCCGTCAGTGGATGAGCTGGGTCGGCCTGGACGACACCATCCGCGCGATCGCCTTCCTGATTGCACGCGATGACCTGCGCGGACCATTCAACGTAACGGCGCCGCAACCGGTGACCAACGCCCAATTCTCGGTTGCCCTGGCAAAGGAACTGCACCGGCCATGCCTGACGATCCTGCCAGCAACTCTGATCAGGGCAGCGCTGGGCGAAATGGGGCAGGAACTGTTGCTTGCAAGCAAACGTGTGCTGCCCATGCGCCTGGAAGCCGCCGGGTTCCGCTTCATACGGGAAACGATATCGGCCGAGCTTGCTGCTTCCCTGAACCTCAAGAGGGCATTGCCGTTCGAGGAAGAAAATCCTGCCCCGCCGCTGATCAGAGCTGCTTGATCAGGTCGTCGGCATAATCGCTGCAAAACGTCGCAAAATCGATCGCTTCACGGCCCAACGCCTTTTGCACACCATCGTGCCATGTGCTGAGCTGGCCGTCGGAAATGCGCTCGTAAATCTGCAGCACGAGATCGATGTAGCCGGGGTCCTCTCCGGCATCCACCATCATTGCCCTGTACTCGTCAGCCGGGACATCGCGATAAACGAAATCACGGCCGGTGGCTTTCGACATCTGCGCAGCCAGATCGCCATAGCTGAGACCTGCGGGACCGGTCAGTTGATAGGTCTTGCAGTTGTGATCTTCCGTGGTCAGCGCAGCGACAGCGACGGCTGCGATATCGCGGGTATCGATCCACGGGATCCGGCCATCGCCACCCGGCAGGTCCATGTGGCCACCAGGAGCATATTCCAGCATCATCTGCATGAACCAGGTGGGCTGCAGATGGGTCCAGTCCATGCCGGATTCTTCCAGCGCCAGTTCGCGTTGACCATGGCGGCGCGAGAGGTCACCGTCGGCTTCCGCATCGGCAGACATCGCCGAGAGCCGGACGATATGTTCAAGCTCGGCATCGCGCGCGGTTTCGAGGAAGACCTCGAACTTCGCAACCGACGTGTCGTCATCGCTGGTCGCGACATAGGCCTTGCGCAGGCCCTTCATGGCAGGGGCCAGAATTGAAGCGTCACCGATATCACCGATGACAAGCTCGATGCCATCGCGTTTCAGGGAGGGCACCTTTGCCTCGCTCCGGACGATCGCGCGCACGCCATGGCCGGCATCGAGAAGCTGGTCAACAACCTCGCGGCCTACCCTGCCGTTGCCGCCAATTACCAGAAATGTCTCTGTCATCGTTCCTGTCCGTTCCTGCCTGTCGCGGGTTATCATCGGCCAACCAGTACCAGAGGCACAACATGGCACGCAATGAACTGAAAGCTTTGATCTTCGGCGATCCGACCCCGCTGGCCGCACCAACCGACAATGCAGCCTTCTTGCCTGCTGACGACGCCGGCGCAGCCCATCTAGCCTTTGAGGGTGTGCTCAAGATCGAGGGCGTCGAACTGATAAGCAGCGACCCGCGCCTGCTTGGGGACTTTGTCCTGGCAGGTCGCCCGGAGCGTTTTCCATCCGTCGCCCTTGCCTTCACGAGCCTGGACAACGAACTGGTCCCGCTTCACCGCGGGCTCCATCGCAAACCCGACCCGCAAAGTTACTGGGACATCATGGTCGGAACCGGTCAGATCTGGTCTGAACCCGGAGACGGAGGAAAAAACCGCGCGGTATTCCCGTTCCAGCTTTCCAACGAACACGAAAATGACAGCCACCACGGCCTCGCCAGCTTCCTTTATGACGAGGCAGGCATCAGCCAGCTTGTCGTGCAGAAGGTGACCGAAACCGAACCGGACCATCTGCCCGAAGGTTTTGACCTCTGGGGCCGCCTTGTGGCATCGCGCAAGGGTTCAGACCAGGGCGGAGCCGCCTCAGCGCGCGAGGCACGCACCAGAGAACGTGACGCCGCCCTGCCAATCCGATCGATCGAGGAGCTGCGCGGCGCGGTCGGTGACGCGCTGATTGATGCCGTGTTCGAGGGTACCGGCAGCGACACCGAGATCGCCAGCGGTCTGGTGTTCGACGGCACGATCTACAGCACCGACGTTCGCGCCCGCCATGGCACGTTCCCCTATCCCCGCTCCATGCGTTTTGGCCTGTGGTCGGCGACCAAGGCGGCGTTTGGCACAACCGCACTTTTGCGTCTGGCCCAACATCTGGGCCCGGAGATTGCCGAAACACGCATCGGTGATGTCGTTGACGTCACGGCAAGCCATGACGGCTGGGCCGGTGTCACGATCCGCCACTGCCTGATGATGGCCTCGGGCATCGGCACCGCCGGCCTCGTCACCGAGCCGCTCGATGTCTACGCCGACAATCTTACCGAGCCCGATTTTGCCAGCGCCGCACCCGAAGAGGTCGCGTGTTACAGCGCCTATCAGGGCTGGTATGCCGCCGGGAGTCGTACCGAAAAGCTGGAACAGGCCTTCGCCTGCCCCTCTTATCCCTGGGGACCGGGCGAGGTTGCGCGTTACCGCGATCAGGATCTCTTTATGTCCGGCGTTGCCATGGACGCGGTGTGGAAGCGCCATGCCGGTCCAGATGCCGATCTCTTCGCCATGGTCGCCAATGAGGTCTATGCCCGCATCGGCATCGGGGGTGCAGACATGAACCGCACGAAGGAACCCGGTGGCGACATCGGCGTACCCCTGACCGCCTTTGGTCTCTACCTGGGTGTCGAGGATGTCGCCCGGCTCGGCCGCCTCCTGACCGACGGCGGCATCCATGACGGCGAACAGCTCCTGGAGCCGAGCCTGTTGGCATCCTGCATCGACGGTGCTGCCGACAAGGGCCTCAAGACCGGAACCTTCACTGCCGAAAACCGCGAGATCAGCTATCACCTGGCCTATTGGCAACTGCCGATGACGACACGCGCAGGACGCGACGTCACCATCCCCTCCATGCGCGGTTATGGCGGACAGATCATCCAGCCCCTGTGGAACGGCATCACCTGCTTCCGGTTCGGCCACGACGTCCCCGCCAAGCAGGATCGTTATGACTCCCTGAAGTTGCCGCGCATTGCCGATGCCATGAGGGCGTTGTGAGCGAACACCGTTACCTCACGACCCGCGAGGTCGCCGAGTTGCTGTGGATCAAGGAGCGCAAGGTCTATGACCTCGTCGCCGAGGGCACGATTCCGGTCTGCCGCGTGACCGGCAAGCTGCTCTTTCCGCGCGGCCTG
>Ga0233427_10003470_pt1 | contig 13794 bp, 13 predicted proteins | sample SI_118_April2016_5_FD_179885 | JGI IMG/M metagenome (GOLD analysis project Ga0233427, IMG submission 179885) | Seawater microbial communities from Saanich Inlet, British Columbia, Canada - SI_118_April2016_100_MG | ecosystem: Environmental > Aquatic > Marine > Inlet | place: Canada: British...
AGACTGGATTTACCAGTTTACTCTTCGCCGGCTTCCAGCCATGCCGCATATTCAGCTTTCGCCGCGTCATTGGGCGGATAGATACCCGGCACCGGTCGGCCCTGGCTGACCCGCAGTTTAGCGAAGCGTTCATAGCGTTCCTGCTCAAGCCCATCCCGGCCGATGTCTTCGGCCAGCGCCTTCGGGATGACGATGACGCCATCGCCATCGGCCTTGATGATGTCGCCCGGGATCACCGCGACGCCGCCGCACGATATGGGCGTTTGCAGATCGCCGGCAGCATGGCCGGTGACGCTGGCCGGGGCAGCCGGACCGGCGGCGAAGACGGGGAAATCGGCGGCCAAGCATTCGTCGAAATCACGCAAGCCACCGTCGGATACCAGACCGGTAACACCGCGCACTTTCAAGCGTTCAATCAAGATATCACCGACCACCGCAATATCAGGGCGCCCGCGCCCGTCGATGACCAGAATGGAGCCGGACGGCGCTTCTTCGATCGCAACGCGCGGTGCAAAATCGGGTTTGGCCAGCATCTCAGGCGTCGATAAATCCTCGCGCATGGGAATGTAGCGCAACGTATAAGCCTCGCCGACGATGGGCATCATGGGCGTGTTCAAGGGCTTCGGGCCGACCATGGAAACGTTGCGAATGCCGCGCTTCAGCAATTGCATGCTGACGGTGGCAACGGAGATGGTTTCCAGATTGGCGCGGGTCTTATCGTTCATGGCGGCGCTTATCCTTCCTTGGCTTCCATGCAGGCACGCGCGAGTATACCAGTGAAATGCCTGACATCACGGAAATCGAGCAGCGCTTCGAAGCGGCGGCCACGCTCCACGAACAAGGACGGCTGGCGGACGCCGAGGCCCATTGCCATGCCATCTTGAACGACGCGCCGTCGCACGCCCCATCGGTCAGCCTGATGGGTATCGTTTTGTGCATGACGGGACGCGCCGACAAGGGGGTGCAATTCATTGCCAAGGCATGCGAACTGGCGCCGGATGAAGTGGCGTTCCAAAATAATTTGGGCACCGCACTGAGCGGGTTGGGCCACCATGAGGAAGCCATCGGGGCCTTCCAAAAGGCGCTGGCCATGCAGCCTGATTACGCGCCGGCGCACAACAACATCGGCGCAGCACTCCGGCCCGCCGGGCGCCTCGATGAGGCGGCGGCGCATTACAGCCGGGCGGTTGAGCTGGCGCCGGACAATGCCGAAGCCTGGGCCAACTATGCCAATGTGCTGATGGATTTGAACCGCATTGAGGACGCTGGCGATGCCGCCCGCAAGGCTACCGCGCTGTGCCCCGATTACGCTGTCGGCCACAACAATCTGGGCACCGTTTCGCAACGTCAGGGCCAGTATGGCGCGGCAGAGACAAGTTTTCGGCGCGCATTGGAAATCAGCCCGGATTACGCCGATGCGCTCTCAAACTTAGGCGAAGTGCTGAAGGAAACCGGCCGAGCGGCGGAAGCGCTGGAATACTACCAGCGCTCGGTCGACCTCAGTCCCGATGAGCCGGCAATGGGATCGAACATGCTGCTGGCGATGTGTGCGGCTGAATTACCGCCCGATGAGATTGCCGACGCCCACCGGGCCTGGGGCACCCGCCTTGAGACCGGGGATACGGAAAACACCTTCGCCGGGCGTGACCGGTCGCCTGACCGGCGGCTCCGGATCGGGTACGTATCGCCCGACTACCGCCGCCACTCGGTGACCTATTTCCTGGACCCGATATTCGCGCACCATGATCGCGATACTGTTGAGGTTTTCGCCTATGCCAACATGGCAGAGCCCGGCGACGCGGTGACGGAACGGCTGAAAGGGCATGCCGGTCACTGGCGCAATATATTCGGCATGGATGATATGGCATTCGCCCAATTGGTCAGCACCGATCAGATCGATATCCTGGTTGATCTCGCCGGCCATACACGCGCCAACCGCCTCGCCGCCTTCGCTGTGCGCGCAGCCCCGATACAGATGAGTTACTTGGGCTATCCGGCGACCACCGGCCTAACTCGTGTTGATTGGCGGTTGGCCGACGGATGGACGGACCCGATTGGGGTGACCGAGGCTTTCCACACGGAACATCTCGCGCGCATTGACGGCGGATTTTTGTGTTGCCGCCCCGATGACGATGCCCCCGCGGTAGCGCCGCCGCCGGCATTGGTGAGCGGTCAGATCACGTTCGGGTCGTTCAATAATCTGGCCAAGGTGACGCCAGGCGTAGTCGAAACTTGGGCCGCTGTTTTGAACGCCGTGCCCGGATCGCGCCTGATGGTGAAAGCCAAATCTCTGGGTGACGCGGACACGGCCGGTCGCCTTACTGCGGCGTTCCAGGCGCGCGGCATCGAGGCGGCGCGGTTGAAACTGGTGGGATGGATCACCGAGGGCAACCCGCTGGCCGCCTATGGCCAGATCGATATCGGCCTCGATACTTTCCCTTACAACGGCACCACAACAACCTGCGAGGCGTTATGGATGGGGGTGCCGGTGATCACCCTGGGGGGCACATGGCATGCGGCCCGGGTCGGCGTCAGTTTGCTCAGCAAAATCAGTTTGAGCGATTGTATTGCCACTGACACCGGCGACTATGTCACTAAGGCCACCTCGCTTGCCGCCAAGCTGGACAGCCTGACAGAACTCAGAACAGGAATGCGAGACCGCGTCGTGCGTGGAGGATTGACCGATGGCGCGGCCTTCACCCAATCCTTGGAAGCGACCTACCGCGAGGCTTGGCGGACATGGTGCCGGTACGATTAATAAATTTCATCAAACCCCATGACGCCACCGCCCGGAAGGCTTATATGTGACCCATGACTGACATGTTTCCGGTGCTCCTGGTTCTATTCATGCTGCTCACCCTTGGTGTTTTGGTGACCGGCGTGGTGTCCTTTGGCCTGAACGGTGAGTTTTACAAGCGCAACTCAAACAAGCTGATGCGGCTACGGGTGGTTTTCCAGGCGCTGGCGTTAGTGTTTTTTGCACTCCTGATTTTTACGGTTTTGGCTTAGATCATGGTCACACTTTCGAAAATTTACACCCGCGGCGGTGACAAGGGCGAAACGTCCCTGGGAAGTGGCGACCGGGTCGCCAAGCACAGCATTCGGGTCGCCGCCTACGGCACATCCGATGAAGCCAACGCGGTAATCGGCATCGCAAGACTGCATGCTGAAGGCGACGCCGACGCGATGCTGGCGCGCATTCAAAATGACCTGTTCGATTTGGGCGCTGATCTCTGCACGCCTGAAGGCGGTGCACGCAGCGACGGCGCGCTCCGGGTCACAGCGGCGCAGGTCAAGCGCCTGGAAACCGAGATCGACGCCATGAACGAGGTCCTGGAGCCGTTAAAATCGTTCATCCTGCCCGGCGGCACGACGGCGGGGGCATATTTGCATCTGGCCCGCACCACCGTCCGCCGCTGTGAGCGCCTGATGACCGAATTGGCCTTGATCGAGCCAGTTAATCCCGAAGCTATAATGTATGCCAATCGGCTTTCCGATCATCTGTTCGTCCTGGCCCGCCACGTCAATGATGACGGCCGGCTTGATGTTCTGTGGGTACCGGGCGCCAATCGCGAATAGGCGGGCTTGCGGAAACTCACCCGCCAGACCTCACCCGTGCCATCTTGACCTCCGCCAAACGGCCCCTTATTGTGCAGCGCGATATACGTTGAGAGCCGTGGTTTTATGGGCGGGCAGAGGGTTCGGTTAAGTCTCAGTTCGCCCCCGCGTCATAAAGATTTTTGACCTCCAAGGATCGTGCAGGATATCCGATGAAAGTACTTGTCGCTGTCAAGCGGGTCGTCGACTACAACGTCAAGATCCGCGTCAAATCCGACCAGACGGGGGTCGAAACGGCCAACGTCAAAATGTCCATGAATCCCTTCGACGAAATTGCCGTCGAAGAAGCCGTGCGCCTCAAAGAAGCCGGAACCGCCGATGAGATTATCGCGGTCTCGCTAGGCGCCCAGCAGTCCCAGGAAACTATCCGCACCGCGCTGGCCATGGGCGCCGACCGGGGTGTGCTGGTCGAAACGGATGAAGAATTGCAACCACTTGCCGTTGCGAAATTGCTGAAAGCGGTTATCGACAAGGAAAGCCCGGATCTGATTATCCTGGGCAAGCAAGCCATTGACGACGATTCGAACCAAACGGGCCAAATGTTGGCGGCTTTGCTTGGTTGGTCTCAGGGGACTTTCGCCTCGGCACTGAACTTTGATGGCGACACGCTCAACGTGACCCGCGAAGTTGACGCCGGGCTGGAAACCATCGCTCTGGCCATGCCCGCCGTAATTACCACCGATTTGCGCCTCAATGAGCCTCGCTACGCCAGCCTACCTAACATCATGAAGGCGAAGAAAAAGCCCATCGACACCCTGACGCCCGACGAATTGGGCGTCGATGTCACACCGCGGTTGAAAACCTTGCAAGTCTCGGCCCCGCCGGCCCGCGAAGCCGGCGTGATTGTCGAAACGGTGGCGGAATTGGTGGATAAACTGAAGAACGAAGCGAAGGTGATCTGATGAACATTCTGGTCCTCGCCGAACACGACAACGCGGAACTCAAACCCGCCACCTTGAACACCGTCACGGCCGCTTCCGAATTGGGAGATGTCACCATTCTGGTTGCCGGGTCGGGCTGTGGTGCTGTCGGAGACGCGGCGGCAAAGGTCGCTGGTATCTCGAAAGTTCTCGTCGCTGATGCAGAAATCTATGCCAATGGGTTAGCTGAAAATGTCGCCCCACTGTTGGTCGGCCTCGCGGAAAGCCACACGCATCTGTTGGCGCCAGCGACCACATCAGGCAAGAACATCATGCCAAGGGTTGCTGCCCTTCTTGATGTCGCCCAGATTTCCGAAATCACCGCCGTCGAGAGCGCCGATACTTTCGTTCGTCCAATCTATGCGGGCAACGCCCTGGCGACGGTGCAATCCACCGATGCGGTCAAAGTTATTACCGTCCGAACAACGGCTTTTGATGACGCCGCCGCCGAGGGTGGTAGTGCGACTGTCGAAGCGATCGGTGCAGCGGATGCGCCGGGCTTGTCGAGGTTCGTCGGACAGGAATTGACGGTTTCCGAGCGCCCGGAATTGACCAGCGCCGGGATTGTGATTTCCGGCGGCCGAGGTATGCAGTCGGGCGATAATTTTCCCATGCTTGAAGACGTCGCCGACAAATTGGGCGCCGCCGTCGGCGCCAGCCGCGCTGCCGTTGATGCCGGGTTCGTGCCGAACGATTACCAAGTCGGACAAACCGGCAAGGTCGTGGCACCGGATCTTTATATCGCGGTCGGCATTTCCGGTGCTATTCAGCATTTGGCGGGAATGAAAGACTCAAAAGTCATCGTCGCCATCAACAAGGATGAAGAAGCTCCGATTTTCCAAGTTGCTGATTATGGGCTCGTCGCCGATCTTTTCGACGCGGTACCTGAATTATCCGCGGAACTCGATAAATCTTAAAAATAATAACGGAACACAAAACATGAGCGTCGATATCAAGAAGATTGGAGTTATCGGAGCCGGCCAGATGGGCGGCGGCATCGCCCAGGTATGCGCAGCCGGCGGTTTTGACGTCTATCTCATCGACCAAACCGACGAGGCAGTTTCCACAGGCCTCGCCAGAATGACGGCGAACATGGACCGCGATGTTTCGCGCGGCCGGCTTTCTGAGGAAGATCGCGACAGCATTTTATCGAAGATCGTGACGGGCACGTCCTATGAGGGATTTGCGGATTGCGATCTGGCCATTGAGGCGGCGGCGGAAGACGAAGAGATTAAGAAAACTATTCTCCGAACGCTTTGCGATCATCTGCCGGCAGACTCGCTCATCGTGACCAATACATCATCAATTTCCATCACCCGTCTAGCCGCACAAACCGACCGACCAGGTCAAATTTGCGGCATGCATTTCATGAACCCCGTGCCGCGCATGGATTTGGTGGAATTGATTAGAGGTATTGCCACCGAGGAAGATACCTACAAGACAATTCGCACCCTGGCGGAAAAGCTCGGCAAAAAACCGGTCAACGCCGAGGATTTCCCGGCCTTTATCGTCAACCGCATATTGCTGCCCATGATCAATGAAGCAATCTACACGCTGTATGAAGGCGTCGGTTCCGTCCAAGCGATCGACACCGCGATGAAATTGGGCACCAACCATCCCATGGGGCCTTTGGAACTTGCCGATTTCATCGGCCTCGATACTTGTCTTGCCGTCATGCATGTTCTTCACGATGGCTTGGCGGACACCAAATATCGGCCCTGTCCGCTATTGGTCAAATATGTCGAGGCTGGGTGGCTTGGCCGCAAGACGGGTCGTGGGTTTTATGATTATTCAGGTGATGAGCCGGTCCCAACGCGCTAGCAACGACAACGCGCGATGACGCCAAAGGCTGTCAGTTTTCATGTCGCGCAAAGCCAAATTCTTGATTTAATGCGAAATGACCCATGGCGGATGACCGCCCTGGCTTCAGTGAGGGCGTTTGGCCTCAAAGACTGGGCGATCGGCGCTGGGTTCGTCCGCGCCGCCGTTTGGGACGCCTTGTCGAATTATCCAACAGCGACCCCGATTGAAGACATCGATGTCGTATATTTCGATCGGAAACTTGCCAGCGAGCATCATGAGAAACGAATCGAACGGCGCTTGAGTAAGTTGTTTCCCGCGCCATGGTCCGTAAAAAATCAAGCGCGCATGCATCGCCGGAATAACAACCTTCCCTACCACGACACATCGGATGCCCTCGGCCATTGGCTGGAAACACCAACCTGCGTGGCCGTCCGACTCGATGCCAACGACGATCTCAGGTTGATTGCGCCGCACGGTATTGACGATCTTGTCCGGCTTCGAATTCGACCAACTCCGGCAGCGCGCCGAAGGATGCCGGTTTATCGCCAACGATTGCGCCGGAAGAATTGGCGAAAGAATTGGCCAGCATTGTCGGTTCACATGATTTGACGCCGCCTAGGGCCAATGGGATGCTTGGGGTTGCTCAAATCTCTCACAAGGAAATTGCATGGCTCGCCGCACGCCCGTTCCCTTAATGGCCGCAGCACTCCTGCTCTGTTTATGGGTCGTGACCGCGCGCTCGGGTTCAGTGCCGAGATTCAGATGCGACGAGGACTACAAAGAACTTTTGACTGAGATCGAAAACAATCGGAACTTATCCATCGTCGAAATCAATCGCCAGCTCGGTGAGGCAGTCGGCGACCAACGCGAATCCCTAGAAGCCATGCGCGAACAAACCTGGGACGATGAGGAGGGTCAGAGGGCTCAAGCCAGCCAAATGTGGAGAGATTGCATACGAGCCGCCAAAGGAAAAAAATGAACCTCTGGCGTGCCCTGCTTGGCAGGATTTCCGAATGACTAATCCAAATGATCCATCACTCGGGCCGGACAAACCCGAAACATCGCCACGCCAAAGCACCGCGCTCGTGTTGTTTGTTACAACGATGGTTCAGGCACTCGTGACCATGAATGTTGTCATCCCTGCGGCCATCGCGCCGGAGGTCGCGCAGGCCCACGGTGTCCCCTCGTCCCTGATCGGATTGCAAATCGGTCTTGTCTATGGCGGGGCGATGATCTTATCGACCTTGTCAGGGACCTTGGTGAGGCGATGGGGTGCAATTAGAACGAGCCAAACCGCCCTCATACTTTCTGCATTTGGCGGCGCAATGATGGCAATGCCGTCATTATTCGCATTGATTCCGGGCGCGATGATATGTGGCTTCGGTTACGCCCTGACCAATCCACCCGCGTCACACCTGTTGACGCGCGTATCCGGAGGCCGAGGCCGAAACCTTCTCTTTTCCATCAAACAAACCAGTGTGCCACTTGGCGGCATTGCCGCGGGCGTCATGGCGCCGCCGGTGGCGCTGACTTTCGGTTGGCAAACGGCGCTTTTCGTCGGTGCCGTGACCGCACTGATATTCGCCATGGCCATTCAATACATTCGCGCCACATGGGATGCAGATCGCTCGCCCAGCATTTCGCTCAGGCGCAATCCTGCTTCAGACATGGGAATTATGTGGAATGACCCTCGGTTGCGGCTCTTTGCATTTTCCGCTTTTTGTTATTCCGCCGTTCAACTTTGCCTGACGACATTTGCCGTAACCATGCTCGTGGCAGACCTAGATTTTGGCTTGGTGGAAGCGGGTCTCGTGCTGGCCGTTTTACAGGTTGCCGGCGTCACGGGCCGGCTTTGGTGGGGCTGGCTTGCCGATAAAATTTCTGATGGTAATGCTGTCTTGCTCGCGATCGCCGTACTCAGCACAGCCACCGCGCTGGTGACCACGCAACTGACGCCGGGGACGGAACGCTTGGTCGTGTACGGATTGCTGGCGATATTCAGTTTTGGCGCCGTTGGCTGGAATGGTGTCGCCATGGCGGAAATTGCCCGACTGGCGCCACAGGGCTTGATCAGCACGGCGACCGGCGCGGTATTGGTCGTCACATTTGCCGGGATCCTCGTCGGCCCCCCTGTGTTCACCGGGTTGCACAGCTTGATCGGCGATTACACGTTGACCTTCGGCATGTTCGCTTTGATTTCGGCGATCGGAGGTGGCTTCGTGCTGGCTGCCAGACGGCAAAACTCCGCCTAGTGCCGCATCGCGTTGATCAGTGAAGTTCCGCCCGTAACTTTTGCCGATAGAGATCGATGGGTACCATTTCGCCTTTCTGCTGAATGTACCAAAACTGCCATCCGTTGCAGGCTGGCGCTTTTTGTACAAAGGCGCCGACTTGATGAATAGAGCCGCGGAACCCATCGGTAATTAGTGTCCCATCCGCGCGCACACGAGCGGAATGTCGCCCGCGCTGATCTGTAAGAACCTGGCCTGGTTGCAGCATGCCCCGCTCAACCAACCATCCAAATGGAATACGAGGTTGTTCTTTTTTTGATTCAATTTTCAACACGTCTTCCTCTTGTATTCGATTAACCTTAGAAATGCGGTCTTCGGCCAACGCAGCGTAATCTGGGTCGCGTTCGATACCCACGTAATGGCGCCCGAGTTTTTTAGCGACGGCGCCCGTCGTGCCACTGCCAAAAAACGGATCGAGCACAATGTCGTCAACGTTCGTTGAGGCAATAATGGCGCGGTACAACAGCGCTTCGGGTTTTTGCGTGGGATGCGCTTTTTTACCATCAATCTTCAAGCGTTCACGACCGGTGCATAACGGCATCAGCCAGTCTGAGCGCATTTGCAAATCGTCATTCAGCGCCTTCATGGATTCGTAATTGAAACGATATTTGGATTCTTTTGATCGCGCGCACCAAATCAACGTTTCATGGGCGTTGGTGAAACGCCGCCCGCGAAAATTCGGCATAGGGTTGGTTTTGCGCCAAATGACGTCATTCAACATCCAAAAACCTAAATCTTGCAAGGCGGTGCCGACACGGAAAATATTGTGATAGCTGCCGATCACCCAAAGCGAACCATTGGGCTTAAGGACCCGACGTGCACCTTCAAGCCATTCGCGTGTGAACTGATCGTAAGTGGCGAAACTGTCGAAGCGATCCCAATCGTTATCGACGCCGTCAACGCGTGAATTGTTCGGCCGGTGCAGTTCGCCTTCCAGCTGAAGATTGTAGGGGGGATCGGCAAATACCATGTCGACGCTGGCTTCCGGCAGCGACGCCAATTGCTCCATGCAATCACCCATGAGAATGCTATCGGCGTATGCCGGCAGCGGCGCGGGTGCCGACGGAGCAGTACTTGCCCGTTTACTTTTATGATCTCTGCCCATAGTCCGGGCAGCATGGAGAAGCCAGGAGTCGCCGTCAAGAACGAAATGGAATCAATGAGTTAGAAGAGAATCGGCGCTAGATATGGAGTCCCGGAGTCAGTCCGGACTCAAGATGTTGCGGATCGGCGCGAAGCTCCGGCGATGTTCAGGCGTGACACCTAGACGGGCCAGAGCGTTTTGGTGTTCGCGCGTACCATACCCAGCGTTGTGCTCCCATCCATATCCTGGATAGCGCTCATCCAGCGCTACCATAATTCGATCACGGGTGACTTTCGCGACGATTGACGCCGCCGCGATCGACAGGCTTCTGGAGTCCCCTTTGACGACGCATTCCAATTCGCAATTCAAGTCCGGCAGCCGATTGCCGTCAACCAGGGCGAAATCCGGCGACGGCTCGCCCAGATCACTGACCGCGCGGGCCATTGCCAACATTGTCGCCTGAAGGATATTGAGATGATCAATCTCCGCCACATCGGCTTCACCGACGCCGATCCTCGCGACCCCTTCAAGGGCACCGAACAATTCTTCGCGGGCACGTGGCTTTAATTTCTTTGAATCATCGAGACGGCTCAACAAGTCTTTCGGAATGATCTCCGGGTCCAAGACGACCGCGCCGGCAACCACTGGGCCGGCCCAAGGTCCTCGCCCGGCTTCATCAATCCCGACAACGGCATCAGCACCTGTCGCCCATGCGCTTTTTTCGAATTGCCAATCAGGCATTCTTCCGCCTTGGTCGTGGTGATTTAGCGACGCGCTTCACCGGTTTTTTCTTGGATTGCGCTTTCTTTGGTGGCGTTTTCTTTTTGGGGGCAGTTTTCGTAACGTGCCGTTTTCTCTTCACTGGAACCGGCTCGGCATCGATTTGAACAGGCGCCTTTTTGGGCGCTTCGGGCGACTTCAAGTCGAGCTCCGGGGGTAAAATTTCAACCTTGGCAACGCTTGTGTCTTTGGCGGAAGGCGTCGTTGGCGAGATTGGCTCTGCGGCCTTAGACCCCTTCTCCCGCCGGCGTTTTGCACGCCGGCGCCGGACCCAGAGGGCGGCGATTCGGAGTTGGCGCTGCCAGCCTGAGCGGGCATCGCCAATCGCCTCGGACACCAATTCGACTTCCGGACCATACATCAACCGCATCAGTTCGCGGGACTCCGTAATCCCGTAACTGACAAGCAATTGCAGGCGCCGGCCGGCAATCACCCAAATCGGACTGAGCCCCAGGCTCATCACCGTCACCGCAACAACGAGACGGCCCTCACTCTCGGAAATGACCCCTACATCGGTTGCGATCACCGCCATCAAAAATGAAAACTCACCAACCTGGGAGATCATAATTCCGGCCAGAAAAGCATGATGCCAAGCCTGCCCGAGAAGCCCCAACGCCAACACGCTGATCACCGTTTTGAATACCGCGATCAACATAAACAACGCCAAGACAAGTGTCAGATTATCCCAAATGTAATCAAGATCGATCAGCAAACCGATGGATAGAAAGAACACCATCATCAGCACGCTCTGGATCGGTTGCGTCGCCTGCAACATGGAATGCCGGTTAGTGCTGTTGCCGATAATCAACCCCGCCAAAAAAGCGCCGTAGGCCGCCGATAAACCCAACACACCGGACAAGGCCGCGAGGCCAAAGCAAAATCCAAGCGCACTGAGTGGTAGAAGGTCGGCATGCCCGGCAACGACCTCGGAAAAAGGCAAGCGGACCTTTCGACCACCACTGAGATACAATATCAATCCCACCAGGAAGATAACCGAAAACAGAACCTTCGGCACCACCAGCCAATTAACTTCCTCGCCGCCCATGGCGTTGATGGACAGCATCATGGGTACAACAGCCAAATCCTGGGCGATCAATACGCCAACGGCAATGCGCCCCGTCCGCGTTCTAAGCTCCCCCAAGCCCTCCAAAATTTTCACGGCAACGGCCGTTGATGATATGGCAACGACAAATCCAAATAAAATTGCCGCCGGCGTACTCCAGCCGATGACCTTCGCTGCAATCAGCATGACGCCGACGCTCGCCGAAATCTGAATAACCGTCGTCGCCAGGGCCAAACGCCAAACCCGCCGGAAGGCGCGTAGCGACAATTCCATGCCAATCAAAAACAACAAAAGCAGGACGCCCAGTTCGGCTAGGCTGTCGATGCCGCTCCGATCCTGAACCAACGCCAGCCCGGACGGGCCCAGCAACACGCCGGCCACGATATATCCGACGATGGCGGGTTGGCGGACTCGCTCCATAAGCACGCCGCAAATCAGCGCGGCGAGGGCAACGGCGGCAATTCCCGTGAGCGCGGTATGAGCTTGAGATTCCATTGGCCGAGCTTACCACCGCACCATCAAAACACCTGCAAAAGAAAAGCGTACAGTTCGGCCGTTTCCTTGAGCCGGTCAAACCGCCCAGCTGCGCCGCCATGCCCCGCATCCATATTTGTTTTCAGGCATATCAAATGATCATCCGTCTTCAGCGCACGCAACCGTGCCACCCATTTCGCCGGCTCCCAATAGGTCACCCGAGGGTCCGTCAACCCGGCAGTGACGAAGATGTGCGGATAATTCTGCGCGCTCACATTGTCATAGGGCGAATAGTCTGCAATTCGATTATATGCCGCACTGCTTTCAATGGGGTTGCCCCATTCGGGCCATTCCGGCGGGGTCAGTGGCAACGTGTCATCAAGCATCGTATTGAGGACATCGACAAAGGGCACATCGGCCAAAATGGCTTTGAACAAATCAGGTCGGAGATTGGCAATGGCCCCCATGAGCATGCCCCCCGCGCTGCCGCCATGCGCGGCAATTCGGCCAGATTGCGTCATTCCTGACTGGATCAAAGCCTCGCCAGCGGCAATAAAGTCACCGAATGTGTTCGCCTTGTGCTGCCCCCGGCCATCCCGATACCACCGATATCCCTTTTCCATACCGCCGCGGACGTGTGCGATGGCATAGACGAACCCACGGTCCACGAGGCTCAGGCGCGGCGTTGAAAATGCCGACGGCATAGCCATGCCGTAGGCGCCATACCCATAAAGCAAAACCGGTGCCGTGCCATCCAGACGCGTGTCCTTGCGATACAACAAGCTGACCGGCACGGTCTCACCATCCGCCGTCGGCGCCTGCAGGCGCCGGGTCACATAACCGTCGGGATCGTGGCCCGACGGGATTTCCTGCTCTTTGCGCAGTGTCCGCTCACGGCTCGCCATATCGTAGTCATAGACCTGTTCCGGCGTCGTCATCGATGAATAGGTGAACCGCATGGTCGTCGTGTCATATTCATACGAGCCGCCAAGCCCCAACGAAAACGCCTCCTCGTCAAAAGTGATCGCGTGCTCTTCACGGTCTTTCCCGACAACGATGATCTTTGGAAGCGCGTTCACACGCTCATAACGGACCCAATGGTTTTTGAAAATTTGTAATCCCAAAATGAGCCGCCCTGGCTCGTGGGCGACCACCTCCGTCCAGTTCTCCGGCCCGGGCGCATCGAACGGTGCGGTCATCACTTTGAAATCTTCTGCGCCATTCGCGTTGGTCCGTATCAAAAACCCATCGTCGGTGTCGCTCAGATCGTATTCCGTATTGACCACGCGCTCGGCAACCAAACGGGGTGCCTGGTTGGGTTTGTCGGCGTCGATGATCCGAACTTCCGATGTTTGATGATCGTGCGCACTAATCATTAAAAATCGCCGGCTTTCGCTCAGAGACACACCGACAAAAAAACCGGCGTCCGGTTCCTTATAGACCCACGGGTCATCGGCCGGGTCAGTGCCCAGCACATGGCGGCGCACGGCGTGGGGGCGATGATTATCATCAAGGACCGTGTAGAGAACCGTGCGACCATCCGGCGCCCAGGCCAAACCACCGTTGGCATTCTCGATGACATCATCAAGCTCCTCACCGCTGGCCAGATCACGAAACCGGATTGCATAAATTTCCGATCCATTCAGATCGACGGCGTAGGCGCATAGTTTGTGGTCGGGGCTTTGGTCGAAGGCACCGATCTTGAAATACGCCTGGCCTTCGGCTTCCGCGTCGCCATCAAGCATGACCTGTTCAGCGCCG
>Ga0233427_10003474_pt1 | contig 13788 bp, 11 predicted proteins | sample SI_118_April2016_5_FD_179885 | JGI IMG/M metagenome (GOLD analysis project Ga0233427, IMG submission 179885) | Seawater microbial communities from Saanich Inlet, British Columbia, Canada - SI_118_April2016_100_MG | ecosystem: Environmental > Aquatic > Marine > Inlet | place: Canada: British...
GAACTCGGGATGTTCATTCTGGTAGAAATCGTCGGGCCCGAGCCTTGCGACACGGTTGAACTGATCGTCGTAACTGGCCTCGAACCCCTCTTCGATGTTGGCATAGGCGAGGTAGCTGGCGTCGGGCATGACGACACAGAGCCGGGCCGAAGTCTCGCCCTCGGGCGGGCGCACGACGAAAGGCACAAAGGCCGCTTCGCTTCCCTCGCGCTCGAGCTTTGCGGCGTAGAGTCCGCTGCGCGTACCTGCAGGGATGGTGACCTCGACATCGGGCTCCCAACAGCAGTCGTAGAGCGCGTCTTCTACGACATAGAGCGCGCCCCATTGTTCGGATGCGTCGGTCCAGCGGTGCTGGGTCGTGTCCCAGTTGTGGCCGGTCTTGGCCCGGATCGGCAGGTTGATCGCCTCGCCATCGAGGCCGTTGCCGGAAATGTCGGCCAGCCGGTCGGTGGAGATATCGACCGAGAAGTCCCACGCGATCACGACTTGATCCTTCAGGGAACCCGGCACCGGTCCAGCGCAAAGGGCGCTGACTTCATCGTCGCCGAGCAACCCGTGACTCAAAACCGGGCGTTCCAGCTTGCCGTTGACATGACCGCCGGCAAACCAGGGTGTCACCGCGTCGCGATGGTTGTAGGCGCCGGCCATGAAGGCGGCGGCGTGGTTGTGCGGCGAACCCACGCCTCCGGCGCTCTTGGTGGCCTCACAGCGCGCCGGGATCGTCGCCTTGGGATGCACCATGTGCTGGACGATCTTCAACTCGTTCGTGGCGGCATCGTAACTTCCGGCCAGCAGATACCATTGGCGTGCGATCAGGGGCTCGGGCGCAACGACATGGGCGGTGGCGTGATCGTTTCCGTCGCCGACAAAGAAGCAGGCATGGCCGTCGCCATTGGTGAAGAGGCCCCAGCCGTGTTCGCTCGATTCATCAAACTTCGAGACAATCGATTTCCACTTCTGTTCCGGCGTGGTCGGCCAGAACAGGATCTGCAGCGTGAAACTCTCCAGCCCTTCAAAGGCCGGGTCGTGCGCCACGATGCCGTAGGAGCCGGGGAAGGTGCGCTGGGCACGGGCCGGATAGCTGCCGTTGGCCGCGAGATCGAGCGTCGTGTCGCGATAGCCGGGCCCGCCCGGCCCGTCATCGCCAGAGAGCAGGCGCACGATCGAGGCATGGAAGGTCTCGGGGCCTTCGTCGCAACTCACCATGAACCGGATGTCGTCGCCGGGACGCACGGAAATCTGGTCAGCATATCCTGCAAGGCTTCTCTTACGCATCACGGCTCCCCCACGATGAGTCGCTAGCCTGCGTCAGGCGCTCTCAGGCATCAACCTGTGCGTTGACCCACCTTCAGGTACTTGCTTGGGATAACCATTCCTCATGACTGGCATGAGGGGGCCTCACTTGCCCCCGATTGGGCCCTGTTCTAGAGCAGGCGCCGGGAGGACTTCACGTGTTGACATCTGCACAGCGCAGACGCGGCCTGATTGCCTGTATTGCGGCCACCGTGACGGTGACGCTGACGATGGGCCTGACCCTGCCGTTCCTGGGCATCTGGCTCGAGAACCAGGGTGTGCCGATCTGGCTGAATGGCCTGAGCGCCGCGGTCCAGATGATGGCTGTGCTGTTCCTGGTGCCGTTCGCGCCGCGCATGATCAAACGTTTCGGCGTGTTGCCCGTGATCGTGATGGGGATTATCGGCATGGCGATCAGCCTGGCGTTAATCCCGGTCTTCCCCAATGTCTGGATCTGGTTCCCCTTGCGCTTCCTGCTGGGCTTCTGTGCCGAGATGGTCTTCACGGCCGGTGATATCTGGCTCAACCAGCTCGCTGAGGACAAAAACCGGGGCAAGACGCTGGCCGTTGCCGGAGTCTTCCAGCATGCCGGATTTGCCTTTGGTCCCGTAGTTATCGGTTTGGTCGGAACCGAGAGCTGGCTGGCGATCTATATCGGCATCGCCGCGATGACCCTGGGGCTGCTTCCCCTGATGCTGGGCCGGGGCACCAATATCGCGATCGAAGGCGAACACCGCGCCCGCATTTTCCATTTCTTCCGCGTCGCACCAGTCTTGATGGTCGCCGGTCTCATGTTTGGCCTGATCGATGAATCGGTCCTGGCGCTGCTGATTGTTTATGGCGAACGCAAGGGCCTCGACGAGCTCGCGGCTGCGTTCCTTCTCACCAGCTTCCTGTTCGGCAGTGTGTTGGGACAGTTTCCGCTCGGCTGGCTGGCCGACCGGATAGACCGGACCAAGCTGATCGCGGGCTGTGTCGCCGTGACGCTGCTGATGTTGCTGGCTTTGCCGTTCATCGTGCTTGATCCTGTCCTGAGCACGATCGCGCTTGGCCTGATGGGTGCGACGGTCGGCAGCACCTATATGGTTGCCCTTGCCATGATGGGCGAACAGTTCAAGGGCGGCGAGCTGGTCGGGATCACCACGAGTTTCATGTTCCTGTGGGCGTTCGGCGCCTTTGTCGCGCCTGCCTTGTCAGGCGGTGCCATGGCAATCGCAGGCCCGGACGGAATGCCCGTGCTTGCAGCCGGCCTGAGCGTGCTGTTCCTGATCCTGCTGGTGCGTGAGATCAGAAATCCCAGGCCCAAGCCAGACAGTCCGGCCGCACCTTCGTCCAACTGACCGGGCTCTCTCTCAAATCGGGATTTGCTCTAGATGCCGGCTTGTTCGAGGTAGCGCCGGTTGATCGGGCTTGAGGGCCTGCGTGCGGCACGCTCGGCAGCCAACATGCGCGCTGCGCTACCGTCACCGGCGGCGAACGCGGATTCGATCAGGGTGAGGCCGATGACGTCGCGCTGGGCGTGGCTGCCGCCGAACAGATGGGTGTGGTAGCGGATCGGCATCAGGGCTTCGAGAGCATCGCCGTATCGCTTCTGCGCCCAGGCCTGCATGCCGCGGCAGACCGGCAGGCCGATATGGCGCGTCATCATGGCGTTGGTCGTCTCACCTTCGGCGGTTTTTTCGAGCGTGGTCAGCAGTTCGGTCTGGCCGGCCTCGTCGCCACAGGCGGCAAGCGCCATCATGCAGTGCATGTCGTTGAAGGCGAAGGTGGCGTCACCGATCCTGGCCTGCCAGAGCGGGAGCTGTTCGCGCCAGCGTTCACTGACGTCAACGCCCAACAAAGTCAGGCGCCAGAGCAGGGCGGCGCAGTCATGGACTTCGCTGACATAATCGTCGCCGGGCCGGAACAGGACGGCATCGTAGAGGTCGAGCGCGTCGCCATATTCACCCTGCTCAAGATGGAACAGGGTCTTGTGCCAGGCGTTGTGGACGGCAAAGACACCATCGGCCCAGTGATCCCAGGTGTCGTTCAGCCAGGCGAGGCCATCCTCGATGCGCCCTTCCATCTCATAGACATGGGCCAGGGCATGGACCGCCCAGGCATCGCGGTTGTCGCAGTCCCAGGCATAAAGCCCGCGTTCCTCGGCGCGTGGGTAATCGCCGTCTTCTTCCAGGGCGAAGGCATAGAGCCCGGTGATGAAGTTGTGGCCCGTGACCGTGGTGTCCCAGAACGGCAGGACACGGGCGATGCGGTCGCGTGTGATGCGGCTGTCGCCCTGAAAGAAATCGAGAAAATGAGCGACGTGGAGGCCATAGGCATCGCGCGGATAAGCTGCAAGAACATGGCCAAAACAGCCCTGTGCCCGGGGCCAGTCGCCCTCATGCCAGGCATTGAGTGCCGCGATATGGCCACGCTCGCGATCGTTGGCGCGGGGCGCCAGCCGGTTCAGGGTCTCCAGCCGTTCGGCGATTTTGGGTCGGTTCTTGCCATCGGCTCCCATCAACATGCCCGCGGCATGGAAGGCGTGGCCCATGACGAAGTCGGGATCGGCCTCCAGCGCGGCATCGACGTGGGGATAGGGGTCTTCGTTGTAGGTCTGATAGATATCGACCGCGCGATCCCAGGTCCCGATTGCGTCGTCGCTGGTGGTGGAATGGGGGTTGCCGTGTTCGTCGACCAGACTCATCAGACCTTCTTTCCGTCGACCAGGATAGCGTCGACCTTTTCGGGATAGAAACAGAGGTAGTCGCCGATCCGGGCGACCTCATCAAGCGGTTCGGGGTAGTACCACACCGCGTCCTCGATCACCGCACCGCCTGCCTTGATGTGGTGATAATGCGCCGTGCCCTTGTAGGGGCAGCCGGTACGCAGTTCCGAAGGCATCAGGGTTTCGGCAGCGACGTCTTCGCGGGGAATGTAGTAGCGCGGCTGGTGGCCGGTCTCGAACAGGAAACGCGCGCGGCTGGTGCTGGCGATGGTTTCACCGCCTGCGATGATCTCGACCTTGCGCCCGCTATTGAGGATATCGCAGCGCACGAAGGGGTCGCGGGCGTGGATGAAGACCTCTTCGTCTTCCTCGAACCAGTGATCGAGTTTGTCCCAGTAGAACCCCAGCCAGCCGCCCAGTTCGGCAAACTCGTCAAACGGGCTCTCGTAGCTCCAGGTTGCATTCTCGGCCTGCTCGCCGCCGCTTGCGATCGTGTAGTAGCTGGCGTCGCCCTTGAACGGGCAATAGGTGCTGTGATCGGTTTTGGCGAGCAACGTCATGTCGACGTCGACGCGCGGAACATAATAGAGCGCGATGTGGCGGGTCTCGCAGACCACGACGGCGCATTCGGTGTCGAATAAGGTCGCGCCGGCGAGGGTTGCGCGAAGCCGCTTGGAGCAGGGCACGAGATCGATCCGGTAACCCGGATGACTGGCGTAGCCCGGTGCAGCGTTCTCAAGGGTTTCGACGGCGGCCATGGCAAGTCTCCCTATGTGTCGGGGGCTCATTATGCTTAAGTTGCGCTCCAACGACCATGATGAGGTAACGATGAGCGAAGATGACGACGCCGGCATCCCCGAGGCCCGCAAACGCGCCTGGGGCGCAGTCTACAAACCGCGCTATTCCGGCATCGCAACCTTCATGCGTCAGGACCTGCGGGAAGACCCCGAGACCTGGGGTGACGTTGAAATCGGCATGATCGGTGTGCCGTTCGACGGCGCCGTGACCAACCGCCCCGGCGCGCGTCATGGGCCCCGTGCCCTGCGCGACCAGTCGACCCTGATGGGCCGCTTCAACCATCAGACCAAGGTGCGCCCCTATGACTGGGCGATGAGTGCCGATCTTGGCGATGTCATGATCGAAGGTGTCTATGAACTCGACTGTGCGATCGATGATATCGAGCAGTTCTATGCCAAGGTCATGGCGGCGGGTGTCATGCCGCTGACCGGTGGCGGTGATCATTCCATCACGCTGCCGATCATGCGTGCGATGGGCAAACACACCCGCGGTCCGGTCGGCCTGATCCATTTCGACGCCCATTGCGACACCGGGCCGGAACTCTTCGGCAACAAACATCACCATGGCGGGCCCTTCAAGGTGGCGGTCGACGAGGGCGTGCTTGATCCCAAGCGCACCATTCAGATCGGCATTCGGGGCCCGGCAGAGGCACTGTGGGACTTCAGCTATTCCAGCGGCATGACCGTGATCCACATCGAAGAGCTCTATGCCATGGGTCTCGATGCGGTGGTTGCCAAGGCCAAAGAAGTTGTCGGTGACGGTCCGACCTATGTCAGCTTTGATGTCGACGGCATGGATCCGGTCTATGCGCCGGGCACCGGCACGCCGGAAGTCGGCGGTTTCACCAGCTTTGAGGCGCAGCAGATGCTGCGCGGCCTGATGGGCATCAACATCGTCGGTGCCGACCTGGTCGAGGTCTCACCGCCGTTCGACACCGCCGGCACGACGTCGCTCAACGGTGTCCAGATGATGTGGGAACTGCTCTGCCTGATGGCCCACAAGATCGGCACCGAGAAAGGCAGGCTGGACGATTAGACTGGTATTAGTCCAGCTCGTCGTGACTGACGATCCAGGGTTCGGCCGCGCCGGCGGTGTGCCATTCCTGCATTGCGGGCAGGGCCATCATGGCATCGACATAGGCCTGTGAGACTTCGTCGAGTTCGACCTCGTAGGCGACAAGGCGGCTGACGACAGGGGCGAACATGGCGTCTGCGGCGCAGAACGCGCCGAACAGGAAGTCGCCGCCCGAACCGTGTGCCGTGCGGCATGCGTTCCAGAGCTGCTGCATACGGGTTATGTCGGCAACGGAACCGTCGTTGATGCCGCGTCCGGGAAGCTGCTTGCGCGTGTTCATCGGCATCGCCTCGCGCAGCGCACCGAAGCCGCCATGCATCTCGTTGGCGGCGGAACGTGCCGTTGCGCGGGCGGCGATATCGTCTGGCCAGACGCCGGCATAGGGGTGTTTGTCGTTGAGGTATTCCAGGATCGCCATGGTCTCCCAGACGGTGAGCCCGCCATCGATCAGGCATGGCACTTTCCTGGAGGGTGAAACCTCAGCGATCGCCGCATCCCAGTTTTCGTCAAACAGCGGGATCAGGCGTTCGTCGAAATCGATCTCCAGGACCTTCATCGGGATCCAGGGGCGCAGCGACCAGGACGAATAGTTCTTGTTGCCGATGATCAGAAGCGGCGTGCTCATGCGGTGTTTCCTAACGATACTGGGGGAAGTTCCATTGCCTCGCGGATCAGGCGCTGGAAAAAGATGGTGCCGGGCTCTTTTTCCTGGGACAGCTTGCCCGCGCTGTAAAGCCCGGCTTCCAGGTTCTTCTGAACCTTTTCGCACACGCCCATGTCCTCGCCGATCACCAGGCGCGAATCAGCGACATAGTCATCGCCGAACTTCTGGTCGCCTTGCGGCACCCAGTAATAGGATTGGATGCGGATGCGCCCGGAATCCAGTGCCTCGACCTGCTCTACATTGATTGTGCGTTCGGAGAAATGGAGCAGGATGGACGGGAACTTGTAGATCCAAAGGCCGGCGCCTGCGCGGACTTCGCCGTCACCGCTGTAGCCGATATCGAAGCCGACAAAGCCGCCGTTCTCGTAGGGGCGGATGTCACAGGAACTGACCGCGCTATTGAGGCCCTGGTGGATGAAGGGCAGGTGATAACCTTCGCAGGAATTGTCGCCATAGGCCTTCCAGTTACAGGCGCCTTCATAGGCCGTGACGGAATGGAAGGTGAAATCGGTGATCGCGGGAAAGGGGTCGCTCAAGCCGGCGACATCGCCCATCCAGGCATCAAGGGGCGGTGCTTCAGGGTCAAGGCAGACAAAGAGCAAACCACGCCAGGTATTGACACGGATGGGAAACAGGCTGAACCGGCTCTTGTCGAGCGCGCCGGATTCCGGGAAACCCGGTGCGGTGCGCAGGCTGCCGTCAAAGCCATAAAGCCAGCCGTGATACTGACAGCGCAATGCCTGGCAATGGCCGCCTTCATCGTTGAACAGCGGCCCGGCGCGATGGCGGCAGACATTGTGGAAGGCGTTGAGGCCACCCTCGCGGTCGAGCACGGCAAAGACCGGCCAGCCCGCGACGTTGCCGGTGACGTAATCGCCCGGTTTGGCAAGTTGTTCGCTGCGACCGATCAGATGCCAGTGGCGCGCGAAGATGTGGCGTCGTTCCTTCTGGAACACCTCGGGGTCGCGATACCAGGCCGCGGGCAGGGTGTCGGTAAGCTGTGTCTCGGTCATGAGAGTTCTCCCAGGAGGGCTTCGTCGCCGAACTTTGCTTTGCAATCAAGAAGGGGATTGTTATTTAACATTACGTACATAATATAACCGGATCGATTCGGGAGATGCAGTTGCCCAAGGTGGTGGATCATGACGAACGTCGTGACGCGTTAGCGCAGGCTGCCTGGCGTGTCATCGGTCGTGACGGGCTCGATGGTGCGACGCTGCGCGAGATCGCCCACGAAGCAGGTTGTTCGACGGGTGTAATCCAGCATTACTTCCTTGATAGGGACGATCTCTTGGCCTTTGCCGCAAGCCAGATTTCTGAGCGGGCTTCGCGGGGGATTGCCGCTGCGGAAGCGAAACTTGCGCCAGGATTGCCACGTCTGCGTGCCCTGATGATGATCCTCGTGCCCGACGACCTGCAGGCTGCGCGGGTCTCGGCCTTGCTCAGTTTCTGGGCACGTTCGGCGATCGACCCCGTGCACAATGCCATCCATCGCCAGCAATTCGATGCCCTGCACCGCACGATCCGCCTGGAGGTGGTTGTGGCACAGGCGGCCGGCCAGATCGATGCAAGGCGTGAAGCCCAGGACATTGCCGACAGCCTGATCGCATTCGGCGACGGGCTTTGTGTGCGCAGTTGTCTCCACCCCGACCATTTTTCCAAGGAACGGCGAGACCAGCTGATCGACGGCATGCTGCTGTCGCTCACTCCGCAGAAGAGGATGAACCCATGAGCTTGATGAACCCACTCCACCTCGATGATTTCGTCAGTACAGAGCAGCTGGAACGCCTGCGCCGACCGGCCAACGAAGCCGAGGGCCTGCCGGGCCGCGCTTTTGCCGATCCGGGCTTCTTCGAGCTCGAACGCCAGAAGCTCTTTCCGCGTGGCTGGATGGCGGTCGCCTTCGAATCCGATGTCGCCGCACCGGGTGATGCCACACCGGTCTCGATTGCCGGTTGGGATCTCATCGTCGCGCGTAACCGCCAGGGCGAGATCAAGGTGTTCCACAACATCTGCCGCCACCGTTCGATGACCGTGCTGCGCGAACCCTGCACCAAGGCGCAGGCCCTGCAATGCCCCTGGCACGGCTGGACCTATGATTTCAACGGCCGGCTCATCGCCACCCCCGATATCGGCGGCATGGACGGGGGGAGCGGCAAAGTCAGCGCCGAGCAGCCCGGTATCGAGAAGGCAATGCTAGGGTTGCAGGAAGTTCGCAGCGTCACCTGGCTGCACTTCGTCTTCGTCAACATCGACGGCAAGGCCGAACCCTTCGAAACCTTCATCCAGCCCGTCCTCGAGCGTGTGCCCGACCACGACCTTTCGCAGGTGTGCTATTCAGGCCTGGAAACCCAGGCCCAGTTCGACGGCAACTGGAAGCTCGCGATCGAGACCGGTTGTGAAGATTATCATCTGCCCTGGGTCCACCCCCAGATCGGCGAGAGAAGCGGCGTCTTCAGCGGTGATCGCGGTGGCAACACCTATGTCTCGATCGCCAGCAAGCGCGAGAAGGAGGTGCTCACGGGCGATAGCCTGCCCCTCTTCCCCCACCACAACGGCAAGAAGCTGGGTGACGACGGACTCTCGCACGAGATCATTCTGTTCTTCATCGTGCCCAACGCGATCGTCTCGATCATGGACGATCACGTTGTCACCAACATCTACTACCCCATGGCGCATGACCGCACACCGACCCGCCGCGCCTTCCACTTCATCGGGGATGCCGCGACAGACGAGAAACATCGCCAGACCCGCGAAAAGGTCCGCGACATCTGGATCGAAGTCGGCGAGCAGGACTTTCCCATGGTGCGCGAAGTCCAGACCAAACATGCCCAGCGCGACGAACTCGGCATGCCGACACGGTTTTCAGCCTATTGGGAAAGTGCAGTGCACCACTTCCAGAACCTGGTGGTCGATCGGTTGAGCGCCTAGCTCAGCTGATTTCGTCTAACCCCATGGTGTCGTCCCGGATCATCGGTGTTTCGCACCTTGTCCGGGATGACATCATTCTGGTTCGCCAAATGGGCCTGGCTTCACTCCGGTGGGGCAATCACGCTGCGCTGTGCGCCCAGGCCGTCGATGCCGAGGCTGACGACGTCGCCTTCCTTCAGGAAGACCTTGGGGTCGCGGCCGACGCCGACTCCTGCGGGCGTGCCGGTGAGCACGATGTCGCCGGGCTCGAGCGTCATGAACTGGCTGACGAAATGGATCAGGTGGGCGACGCCGAAGATCATGTTCGATGTTGATCCGTCCTGCATGCGCTCCCCATTGACGTCGAGCCAAAGACGCAGGTTTTGCGGGTCGGGCACCTCGTCGGCGGTGACAAACCAGGGTCCCAGCGGGCAATAGGTGTCACCCGACTTGCCCAGGATCCACTGCCCCGTGCCCTTGGCCTGGAACTTGCGCTCCGAAACATCGTTGGCGACGCAGTAACCGGCGATATGGTCCAGCGCATCAGCCTCGTCGACATACTTGGTCCGCTTGCCGATCACTGCGGCCAGTTCGACTTCCCAATCGGTATGGTGGCTGTTGCGTAGCAGCACGATGGGATCGTTGGGGCCGGTCAGGCACGTGTTTGGCTTGAAGAACGCAATCGGCTCTTCGGGCGGCGTGTTGCCGGTTTCCTTCGCATGGTCGGTGTAGTTGAGACCGATGCAGACGATCTTGCGGATGCCGCCCACGGGCATGCCGTAACGTACTTCCTCTTCAATCGGTGGCAGGGTGTCAGGGCGGATCGAACGAATGCGGTCGAGGGTCTGTTCCTGGAAGGCGGGACCGCGGATATCCTGCACATGACCCTTGAGGTCACGCAGGATGCCGTTGTCATCGATCAGGCCCGGGCATTCGCGGCCAGGTTCTCCATAACGTACCAGTTTCACTTCGAATCTCCCGTGATTCAGGTGGTCAGGCCACCATCGACATTGAGGGTCTGGCCCGTGACATAACCGGCGCCGGCCGAAAGGAACAGGATCGCCTCGCCATAATCGGTCGGGGTGCCGATGCGGTCCAATGGAATGGTCCAGCTGTTGCTCTCTTCGAGCCCCGGAAAGCGGCACATCCAGTCAGAATCCACCGCGCCCGGTGCAATCGCGTTGACCCGGACATCAGGTGCCAGTGCCCGGGCCCATTCCTTGGTCAGAACCACCAGCCCGGCCTTGGTCGCGCAATAGGGTGAACTGGAGCCACCCATGCCGAAGGCCGAAATCGAGGCGGTGTTGACGATCGCGCCGCCGGATTCGCGCAAGGCAGCAGCCGCAGCTTTGGTGCAGCGATAGGGGCCGATCAGGTTGACGTTGAGCAGCAGGTTCCAGAAATCCTCGTCCTGGCGTTCAAAGTCGGCCGGTGGGATCGGCGCCTTCGTGCCCGGTGTGCCGGCATTGTTGACCAGGTAATCGAGCCCGCCCAGGGCGTCGATCGCATCGCTCACCATACGTGGTGCATCGTCGGGGTCACCGACATCGCCGGGTGCAGCAACAACATGGTGGCCTTCGTCCGTGAGTTCGGCGACGACCTCGGCGAGTTTGGGTGAGCCGGGCAGATCGTTGATGGCAACGCTTGCGCCGCAACGCAGGTAGGCCCTGACCGTGCCCCGGCCGATACCGCCGGCGCCGCCTGTCACCAGGGCGCGTTTGCCGGAAAGGTCGTAATTGGCGAGCATCGTACCACTCCTCATTTGCTGGAATTCAGTCTGCGACGGTTTCGTGGTCTCTGGCCAGAGCGTCAAGCAGGCGCACACCGACACCGGTCGGCCCCTTGGGACAGAGCGGTTTGTCGTCATAGGCCATTTCATTGCCGGCGATATCGAGATGGGCCCAGGGCCGCTGGTCGGCAAAGCGTGAAAGGAACTGTGCGGCATGGGCGCAATCGGCAAATTCACTGTCGGGCGCGATCTGGCGCAGGTCAGCGATTTCAGAGCCCAGATTGGCCTCATAGTCCTCGTCGAGTGGCATACGCCAGAGTTTTTCGCCGCTCGCCGCAGAGGCTGCAACCAGTTCGTCGGCCAGCGCGTCATCGGTTGCGTACATGCCGGTGTAAATCAGGCCAAGCCCGGCCATGATGGCATAGGTCAGGGTCGCGAGGTCGACCATCAGGCGCGGTTTGAACTTGCGCGCGGCGAACCACAGCGCATCGGCCAGAACCATGCGGCCCTCGGCATCGGTGTCGATCACTTCGACCGTCCAGCCGGCCATGGTCTTGACCACGTCGCCCGGCCGGTAGGCGTTGGCACCGGGCATGTTCTCGGCCAGGCCCAGAATACCGACAACGTTGACCCGGGCCTTGCGCCCGGCCAGCGCCCGCATCGCTCCGGTGACCGCGGCGGCTCCGGCCATGTCGCCCTTCATCTCTTCCATGCCCTTGGCCGGCTTGAGCGAGAGGCCGCCGGAATCGAAGGTCATGCCCTTGCCGACGAACACCAGAGGCGCTTCGTTCTTGTCATCTGCACCGTTCCAACGCAACACGGCCAGGCGCGGTTCATTGATGCTGCCCTGTGCCACTGCCAGCATGGCGCCCGCACCCATGGCGCGCAGTTCGTCGGGCCCGTGGGCCTCGAGCGTCACACCGAACGCTTCGAGCGCGGTCGCCTCCTGGACGAAGGTCTCGGGCCACAGACAGTTGGCAGGTTCGGCGAAGAGATCACGTGCCCAGACAACCCCGGCTGCGATGTGGGCGTGGTTGCTTTCCCAGGTGTCGCGGGCCGAGCCGTCGGGGTCGTGGACCGTGACGGTTTTTATCGCGCCTGCGTCGTCCTCCCGCGGCGTGGTGCGAAACCGGTCGTGCCGGTAACCACGCAGGCGCAGGCCCATCGCGAAATCAGCAAGAGCCGAGGGGTTTCCGGCCGGAGGTGCAATCGCAATGGTCAGCGATGTCTCGGTACCGTCGCAGGCTGCTGCAAGTGTTCCCCCCAGTCGCTCCCACGCATGGGAGTCCAGCGTCGTGGGGTCACCCAGTCCAATCAGACAGAGTCGCTCGGCACCGAGCCCTTCGGGTGCAGCGATCTCGATCAGGTCGTTCGCCGCTCCCTTGAAACGCGTGTTCTGTGCCAGACGTGACAGAACCGCCTGTGCTGCGTCTTCCAACGATGCGGTGGTGGCTGCCACGCAACCCTCCGCCGTGACGCCCGCGACCAGCACGTCGGCGGTCTGGGGTGCATTTTCTACAAAGGTGATGTTCAACGGTCCGGCCCCCGGAAACGATAGAGCGGGACATTAGGACGAGCGCGCCCAACCTGCCAGAGCGACGTCAGCGGCCTTCCGCGCGCCACGCTGCGGCAAGCCCGCCGACAAACATCAGCAGCGCCAGCCAGGGGGGAAGCAGTGCCAGCGTGTCGATTCCGCGCACGATGTATCGGCCGTGATCGACCACCCCGATCCAGCCCGTGCCGGCGAGATCGCGGTCGGGCGAGACGCGCCGGACCGTGGGAAGCGGATCGTAGGCGAGCCAGGAGACACGACCGCCGCTGGCCTCGACCACCGGCATCAACGCTTCGTCACTGGCGCGGGGATCGCGCCATTCCAATGGGTTGAGCTGACCGACCGTTGCCACGGTGTCGAGCTCTCCGTCACTGATGTGGTAGAGACCGGCTTCGGCGACTGCGAGTTCGGCGCTGGAGCATCCCGGCAGGCCGGGTTCGAGCAGCAGTGTTTCGGTCGCGCCCGACGGTGCCGTGACTTCGACTTCCCAGGATCGGTCTTCCATGCTCTGGCGCATGACGGAAAGCTGGTTGCCAATCACGTTGGCCGAAAGGGCGTTCTCTTCGAGATCAGGTTCCTTCATCAGCCAATGGGCCAGACGGCGCAGCAATTCCTGACTGGGGCCGCCGCCTTCATAACCACGCGACCACAGCCAGAGATGGTCCGACAGCAGTTCGGCGACACGCCCTTCGCCCATACGCTGGACGACAAGGAGGGGGCGGTCCTCGATACCGTTGAGCAGGACATCGCCGGAATCGGCTTCAGCGCTGATCTGGCGGAACCAGGGACCCCATGGCGGCACCTCGTTCTGGATGCCCACCAGCTCTGCCGTAATCGGATGGCGCAAGCCGTCTTCGGTCGCGAGCACATTAAACCGTTCCTCGACGACCTCACCGGTTGGAAGCGCCGGCATCAGCTCGCCCAGAACCGTGGTGTGCAGGCCCAACTGGGTCGCGAAGTCGGGACCGGTCGAAACCATCATTGCGCCGCCTTCGAGCACGTAATCGGCAATATTCTGGAGGTAGGCCTCAGGGATCACGCCGCGCTTGCGGTAACGGTCG
>Ga0233427_10003485_pt1 | contig 13754 bp, 9 predicted proteins | sample SI_118_April2016_5_FD_179885 | JGI IMG/M metagenome (GOLD analysis project Ga0233427, IMG submission 179885) | Seawater microbial communities from Saanich Inlet, British Columbia, Canada - SI_118_April2016_100_MG | ecosystem: Environmental > Aquatic > Marine > Inlet | place: Canada: British...
ACAGCAGAAGAAGAAGCTGCAGAATTTGTTAAAAATCATAAAATTAAAAAACCAATAGTTGGCTTTATTGCTGGAATAACAGCTCCCCCAGGACGTAGAATGGGTCATGCAGGAGCAATTATCTCAGGAGGAAAAGGTGGAGCTCAGGATAAGATTAAGAAAATGGAAGAATCTGGCATTACAGTAGCAAAATCACCCTCAATAATTGGAAAAACTTTATTTAATAAATTGTCAAATTGAAAAATAATATTAGAGGATTATATTAAATAAATAGATGTCAGTATCAAAAAATCTTGAATACGAAAAAACCTCATTTTTAAACAAATCTAATAGTGCATTTATTGAGCGAATGTACCTTAAGTTTGTCAACAAAGATAAAGATTTGCCAGATAGTTGGAAAGATTATTTTGAAGGTATCGGAGATGAATTAAATATTATTGCAAAAGAAATTAATGGTCCTTCTTGGGGTCCAAAAAAAAACAAAATAGATATTGATGAGCTTCAGAAAAAAATTGATCAAGAAGACCATAACTTCAATGGTGCTGTTCTTAATATCAGTGAAACGAATGTAAATTCATCTGGATCAAATGAAGATTCAATAAAAGCTGTTTCGATGATCAGATCTTATAGGCAAAGAGGTCATCTTATAGCCAAATTAGATCCATTAGAATTAATTAAATCAGATTATTTAGATGAACTTCATCCGGAGTCATTTGGTTTTAAAAAATCTGATCATAAAAAAAATATCTATTTAGGTGGTATAATAAATAAACAAAATTCAAATATAAAAGAAATTTTAGAATTTTTAAAAAAAACTTATTGTGGACCGGTTGGATATGAATATATGCATATTTCAAATCCTACAGAAAGAAAATGGTTTAGAGATAGAATTGAAAAATCAGAAGATAATTTAAGTTTTACTAAAAATGGTAAGGAAGCTATTTTAAAAAAATTGATTCAAGCTGAGGGGTTTGAAAAATTTCTTCATACAAAATATGTTGGTACCAAAAGATTTGGATTAGATGGTGGAGAGAGTTTAATACCTGCTTTAGAACAAATTATTAAGATTAGTGGCCAGTCACAAGTAAAAGAAGTTAAGATTGGAATGTCTCATAGAGGTAGATTAAATGTTTTAGCTAATGTATTACAAAAATCGTATAAGAGAATATTTAATGAGTTCGCTGGACAATTTGGAACTTCATCAGATGAGGGTGCGGGTGATGTAAAATATCATTTAGGCGCCTCATCTAATAGAGAGTTTGATGGAAATTCAGTTCATGTTAGTTTAACTGATAACCCTTCACACTTAGAAGCAGTTAATCCAGTTGTGCTTGGTCAAACTAGAGCAAAACAATATTTCCATAAGGATAAAGAGAGAAACAAAGTAATACCAATTTTAATTCATGGTGATGCTGCTTTTGCAGGCCAAGGTGTTGTGGCTGAATGTTTTGCAATGTCTGGACTGCCTGGACATAATACTGGTGGTACAATTCACATAATAGTTAATAATCAAATAGGATTTACGACCAGTCCAAGATTTGCCAGGTCTTCTCCATACCCATCTGATGTAGCAAAGATGGTTGATGCTCCAATAATTCATGCAAATGGAGATGATCCAGAAGCAGTTGTTTATGCGGCTAGAATAGCAACAGAGTTTAGACTAAAATTCAATAGAGATGTAGTTGTAGATTTAATTTGTTACAGAAGGTTTGGTCACAACGAAGGGGATGAACCATCATTTACACAACCTTTGATGTATGAAAAAATTAGATCTCACCCCTCAACAATAAAAGTTTATGGAAAAAGACTTGTAGATGAAAATATAATTTCAAATGAAAGTTTAGATAATTCAATTAAAACTTTTAAAAACTTGCTTGATGATCAGTTTAAAAATGCAAAAGATTACAAACCAAAAATTGCTTGGTTTGAAGGTACATGGTCAGCATATAAACCTGAAAAAGGAAAAGATAAAAGAGGAGTAACGGGAGCAGATACTAAAAAGCTTTTACAAATTTCAGAAAAAATAAATGCTTCATCGGATGAATTAAATTTACATAAAACGATAGTCAAAATATTAAATAATAGAAGAGAAGCTGTTAAGAGTGGATCTAATATTGACTGGTCAACAGCTGAAGCTTTAGCATTTGGATCTCTTTTAGAAGAAGGCTATCCAGTAAGATTGGTTGGGCAAGATTCTGGAAGGGGAACTTTTAGTCAGAGACATTCAGTATTAAGAAATCAAAAAGATAATAGTCGATATGTTCCTTTAAATAATATTTCAAATAATCAAAAACAATTTGAAGTTGTTGATAGCTTTTTATCAGAATTAGCTGTTCTGGGATTTGAATATGGTTATAGTTTGGTTGAACCAAATACTCTTACTCTATGGGAAGCACAATTTGGAGATTTTGCGAATGGTGCACAAGTTGTCATTGATCAATTTATTGCTTCAGGAGAAAGAAAATGGAGAAGAGCTTCTGGATTAGTAATGTTATTGCCTCATGGATATGAAGGTCAAGGACCAGAACACTCATCAGCTAGATTAGAAAGATTTTTACAGCTGTGTTCAAATGATAATATGCAAGTTATGAATTGTACAACACCTGCAAATTATTTTCATGCTCTTAGAAGACAAATGCATAGAGATTTTAGAAAACCATTAATTTTGATGACTCCAAAATCGTTACTTAGAAACAAATACTGTGTATCAAATTTAGAAGATTTTAGTAAATCGAATTCTTTTCATAGAATACTTTGGGATCATGCAATAGACCCACAAACAAAAGGTTTTATAAAATTAAAAGAAAGTTCTGAAATTAAAAAAATAATAATGTGTTCAGGTAAAGTTTATTTTGATTTATTGGAAGCTAGAGAAAAATTACAAAAAGATGATGTAATTTTATATAGAGTAGAGCAGCTCTACCCATTTCCTGCAAAAACTCTTGTTAAAGAACTTAAACCATATGCAAAGAATGCTAAATTTTTTTGGTGCCAGGAAGAGCCTAAAAATATGGGTGCTTGGTTTTCAGTTAGAGATTATATCCAATGGACATTGGATACTATTAAGGCTAATAATAATAAAATTTCTTATATAGGAAGAAGCCCCGATGCATCTCCAGCAACAGGATATGCTAAAAGGCATAATTCTCAACAACAAGAAATAATTGATAAGGTTTTTGAATAATTATAGATGAGTGAAAAAATTGTAGTTCCTGTTCTTGGCGAAAGTATTACTGAGGCAACAGTTGCAAAATGGCTAAAAAATGCTGGCGATGCTGTTGAAGCTGATGAACCGATTGTAGAGCTTGAGACAGACAAAGTTAATCTTGAAGTACCATCTCCTGTAAAAGGTATTTTAACAGAAATAAATTCAAAAGATGGTTCTGTGGTAGAAGTTGGAGCTCTGTTAGGCTCAGTATCAGAGAGTGGATCAGCAGGGTCAGTTAAAAAAGAGGAAATTAAAAAAGTAGAACCTACTCAAAAAGAGGATAGCGTAATTAAATTAGATCCATCTAAAAAAGAACCAAAAATTTTTGAGGAAAAAACAGAAGAAAAAGCTGAGGATGAACCATTAGTTTTAACTGATGAAGTCATAGAAGAAGAAGCTCCAAAGACCAAAATAGAAAAATCAGAACCTAAAACTAATACAGAAAATCAAATACTTTCACCAGCTGTAAGAAAAATTGTTGTAGAAAACAAAATAGATATTAATTCAGTTCAAGGCTCAGGAAAAGATGGAAGAGTTTTAAAAGGTGACCTAATAAGTTTAATGGGAGCTAATCCACAACCTTCAGAAAGAAAAGCTCAGTATGGTCAAGAAGAAAGAATTAAAATGACCAGACTAAGACAAACAATAGCTAAGAGATTAAAACAAGCGCAAGAAAATGCAGCTTTGTTAACTACCTTTAATGAAGTTGATATGACTAATATTATGGAAATGAGAAAAGAAAATCAGCAAGATTTTCAAAATCGTTATGGAATAAAATTAGGTTTTATGTCTTTTTTTGTTAAAGCATGTGTTGTTGCATTGAAAAATTTCCCAGCAGTCAATGCTGAAATTGATGGTGATGAAATAATTTATAAAAATTATTATAATTTAAGTTTTGCTGTGGGAACTGAAAAAGGTTTAGTTGTACCTGTATTAAGAGATGCTGATGAATTGTCATTTGCTGATATAGAAAAAAATATTAAAGATATTTCAGAAAAAGCAAGAGATGGAAAATTGACTATTGAAGATCTTCAAGGAGGAACTTTTACAATTAGTAATGGGGGTGTATATGGATCAATGTTATCAACTCCAATTCTAAATCTTCCTCAATCAGGTGTACTTGGAATGCATAATATTGTTGAAAGACCAGTTGTTGTTGATGGAGAAATTAAAATTAGACCAATAATGTATTTAGCTTTGTCATATGATCATAGAATAATTGATGGCAAAGAGTCAGTTTCGTTTTTAAAAATGGTTAAGGAAAATTTAGAAGACCCTAGAAGGTTGTTTTTGGATATTTAAATGTCGGAAAAATTTCAAGCAGTAGTAATTGGAGGCGGTCCTGGTGGTTATGTTTGTGCTATTAGGCTTGCTCAACTTGGACTTAAAACAGCCTGTATTGAATCCAGAGGATCACTTGGAGGAACTTGTTTAAATGTTGGATGTATACCCTCAAAAAGCTTATTAAATTTATCTGAAGAATTTCATAGAGTTCAAAATTTATCTAGTAAAGGAATTGAAGTTGGAGAAGTTAAGCTAAATCTTGAAAAAATGATGAAAAGTAAAGATAAAGCGGTAACTATACTTACAAAAGGAGTCGAGTTTTTACTAAAAAAAAATAAGGTCACTTATTACAAAGGAACTGGAAGTTTCAAATCAAAGAATGAAATCATAGTTAAAGACGATCAAAATAAAGAGACTATTATTCAAGCCGAAAAAACAGTGATAGCAACTGGTTCTGTCCCAGTATCTTTGCCTGGAATAGAAATTGATGAGAAAATTATTGTATCTTCAACAGGTGCATTAAAATTAGATAAAGTTCCAAAAAAAATGGTTGTTGTTGGTGGTGGCTATATTGGATTAGAAATGGGCTCTGTTTGGTCAAGATTAGGAGCTGAAGTACAAGTAGTAGAATTTTTAGATCACATTACTCCTGGAATGGATAAAGAAATTTCATCAGAATTTATGAAGATTTTAAAAAAACAAGGAATTAAATTTAACATGCAAAATAAAGTTGAAACTATCCAAAACAACAAAACAGGAGCAGTTGTTTCAACAGTTGATAAAGATGGAAATAAAAATAATTTTGAATGTGATGTTGTACTTATTTCTGTCGGACGAAAAGCAAACACGAATGGTTTAAATTTAGAGGCTGTTGGAGTTGAATTAGATGAAAGAAAAAGAGTTAAAACAGACAATATATTTAAAACAAACGTTGATAACATTTATGCGATAGGTGATGTTATAAGTGGACCAATGCTTGCTCATAAAGCTGAAGATGAAGGAATTGCAGTTGCAGAAAATATTGCAGGTCAATCAGGCCATGTTAATTATGATACAATTCCTGGAGTTGTTTATACAACACCCGAAGTTGCATCAATTGGTAAGACAGAAGAACAATTAAAGGAATTAAATACAAAATATAAAATTGGCAAGTTTTCATTCATGGCAAACTCCAGAGCAAAAGCAATAGATGATGCAGAAGGATTTGTTAAAATTTTAGCAGATGAAACAACAGATAAAGTTTTAGGTGCACACATAATAGGACCTCACGCAGGAGAACTTATTGCAGAAATAGGCGTTGCTATGGAATTTGGTGCAAGTTCAGAAGATATTGCAAGAACTTGTCATGCTCATCCAACATTTTCAGAAGCTGTTAAAGAAGCAGCATTATCAGTAGATAAAAGAGCAATACACTCTTAAAGTCCCACATTATCCTATAAGATTTTTAAATTATCTTTTAGTACGAACGATAATAATCAATTATTCTAAATTAATTAAATTATTTTTTTAGTTACCCTCGTAAGCTTTTCCGGTTATAGCACCACTAGCTTCTTGTCTTTCAATGCTTGCAACAAATCCTGCTTCATCAGTATTATCATTATGATGACCCCCTTCTATTGCAATTTGTCCTAAAGCAGTTCCACCCTCTGATGCTGTTGTAAATTTTCCGTACATATATACACTCTTCCATGCATCTTGACCGCCACTATTAGTATCGTGATTGTACTCACTAACTCGATTTGCTGTATTGTCCCAGAAACTATCGCCACTGCAGCATGTGTCTTGAAGTGCAGTTGCACTTGCTTTCATAGTGTTAAACTCATTACTTCCTTGGTCATATCCAGTGCCATCTGTCATTCCATAATATTGTGATAATCTAAAAGCTTGATCAGCTACAATTGGAAGCTCAGTAAATGAAGCAGTACCTGTGCTCATTGAAGTTGAGATTTGCTCTCCAGCAGCAAAATACGGCGTTTCCTGAGTTAGAGTCAATTTTACAGCCATGTCTGCCCACATTTCTCTTTTTTTAAAATTAACATATACTTTACCCTTAACTAGTTGATCACTACCTTCTTTAAATACATCGTGGGTGCTAGCATAAGAAAAACTATTCATACTTGAGCTTGTTACTTTTTCTAATGCAAACCAATCAGTTTCATAGACTATTGTATCTTGGTCTAAAGTTGGAATATAATCTTGATCTTTTCCTTTAATATTTCTTTCCAATTGAGCCATTGCTTTTGAAATTGAAGCAGAACTTGAAGTATCTACACCAGCTAAAATTGTTGCTGTCTTAGTATCAATACTTAGACCAAATTTCGCAGCAGATTCTTGAATGCCCGCTGTTAGTTTTGAAGAATTAAGTAATTTTGAAGTAGCACTATTAGTATTTGCTACATTCTGTGTAGTATTTTTTGCAGAATGACTCATTGAATTTGCAATTTTGTTAAGAGCGGTTGTTGGTGTAGGAGTTGAAACTACTGCAAAACTATAAGAGTTATAAAATAAAATTATTAAAGTAATTTTAATTATAAATAAAAATTTTTTCATTTTAATTTGTTACCATCGCTTCATATCCAGGTTTTGTAATATCAATAGAAGTAATTCCATCTGAAAGAATTAGATTACCAGGTATCATTCCTAAACTATTTTCAGGTCCTGGTCCCAGTAACACAACGGTGCTTTTGTTATTTGATTCTGATAACACTACAAATTCAGTTCCTCGAGCTCCCAAAGTTCCTAATGGAATTTTAACCTCTAAATTATCAGGATTATTGTTACTTATTTGTCCTGTTATAAATTTTACTGTTCCAGACTTAACATTTGAAACAAAAGAACCTTCATGACTTGATGGATCATATATAAATTCATCAATTGTTAACTCTGAATCTTCACCAAGTGTTAATACTGTTTGATCTAAAAACAATATTTGAGCATTAGATTTTGTCTCTGAAATTATTGTGTCTCCATGAAATATTTTTGAACCATTAATTAGTTTTTCATTATTTTGATTTTTAATATTTCCAATAGCTGCACCGATTACTCCTATAAACTTGGAAGTACTAGCATTTGAAGCATTTGCTCCTATCAAAAATATGAATAAAAAAATAAATTTTTTAAAATAATTCACTTAAATTAATCCTTTTAGTTAAACTAATTGTCTTAAAGTTTCTCTCTATATCATGGTTTAATATATTGGAACTTACATCAGACTGCTTCATGCTTAAAGAATAAAAAATAGTATTTTTTTTATCGAATCTTTTAAAAAATGTTAATATTTGTGTTAACTGACCATCTAATGATATTGCTGTAACTAAACTTTCATCTTTTCTAATTATTGTTGGACTAATAAACGATTCTACTTCGTCATAATCATTTTTAAGAAATGTGCTTTTTAATTTTAATCTACCAAATGGCAATATATGAGAGTAAGAAAGACTTATGCCTCTGGTGTCATAGCTATCAAATTCTTTTATAGATTCAGTTCTATTTAATATAAGTTTAGTTCCAAGTTGAATTTTTTTAGTAAAATTATGGTTATATCTAACAAAACTTGAATAAGTTCCACTATCATTTTCAGCAGCTGTATCGAAAGCTGCATTTTGAACATAAGACGTGTCTGAATAGCTCAGGCTATAATTTAAGTTATTTTTTTCATTAATGATAAATGTATTATTTATACCTAATCCCATTGTGTCATAATCTGCCTGTTTTCTATAATTTGGTTTGCTCCAATACACATAGGGTGAAATATAATGATTGTTCATTACCTTGAAATAACTCATTGATGATGAAACGACATCGTTGTCACCTTTAATTTTTTTGTTAATTGTATTTACATCTACACCCAAATTAAAAAATAATGACGAACTTTTATCAATATTTTTTCCAACTGTTAATGTGCTTCCTCTAGTGTAAATTTTATCATACTCAACAACTAATCTACTATCAACAGTAGTATATGGGATTTTATTACCTTCTTGCATTAACTGTTTAGTTTTTGTTACTCCACTTATATTGTCTTCTTCAGTTTGAGAATATTTCAAATCCAAATATGCAAACCATTTGCTAGATTCTTTTTTCTTATCGCCACTTTGAGATAATAATTCAGCTATTAATTTTCTTGTTTCAACTGAAGTGTTTGAGTCGTTCATCATAGTTCTAACCATAAGATCAACTTTAACGGATGAGTCCATTTTAATTATAATTGATAACAAATATAATTTGATGTCAGCATTAGAAGGATAAAGCATGCTTAATCTTTCAAGAGTAGCAATAGTTAATTTAAGATTTCCAGAACTTTCTTGTTGTTTAGCGTAATTTAAATTTAACTCAAGATCAGTAGGATTATCTAAAATCTCATTATAAGTAATTTCAGCTCCAAAAGCATTGGTCGAAATAAAAATTATAATTAAAATTATCTTATAAAGAGTTTTTATCATTTTAATATTATATCAAATTAATTTTAGACTCCTAGAATGAAAATTGAATTTAAATAGTGTAAATCATCACAAGACTATAATAAGTTTAAATAAATCAAATTATTAAAATATGAAAGTGCCAATTCTTTTACCAAATATATTTAATTATCCTTTTACTTATGAGAGCGATATTAGTTTAAAGGTAGGTGATTATGTGGTGGTACCTTTTGGTAAATCTAAAATCACAGGAGTTGTTTGGGATGAATTTGAAAAAAAGAATAGTAGAAATTTTAAGATCAAGAGTGTTTTAAAAAAATTAGATGTTACTCCATTAAAAAAAACAACTATCAAATTTCTTAATTGGTTTTCAGAGTACAATATAATTCCAAAAGGAATGGCTTTAAAACTAGTTTTATTAAGTAGTAATGCCGTAGAAAAAATTCAAAAAGATGCTTACAAAATTTTTGACACAAATATCAAAAAGCATTCAATAAAGCTTTCTGAGGAACAAAAAAAATCTCTTAAAAAAATGAATGTTTCTAATCAAAAATTTAGAGTTCATGTTCTTCAGGGAACAACAGGTTCAGGGAAAACTATGGTATATTTTGAAGCCCTTAGAGACATTATAAATAAAGGATTTCAGGGATTAATTTTATTACCAGAGATTGGCTTAACAGGTCAGTTTGAAAAAAAATTTATAGAATTTTTTGGTTTTACCCCGGCAGTTTGGCACTCAGGTATCACAAAAAAAAAGAAAGAAATTATTTGGAGTGGAATAGCTAATGGAGAAATTAAAGTTGTCATTGGTGCTAGGTCGTCATTATTTTTACCATTTAAAAAATTAGGTTTAATTATTGTTGATGAAGAACATGATCAATCTTATAAACAGGATGAGGGTGTTACCTATAATGCAAGAGACATGGCTATTTCAAGAGCGTCATTTGAAAATATCCCTATCAATTTAATTACAGCTGTCCCATCAATTGAAACTTATGAAAATATTAAAAAAGGCAAATATAGTATTTCTAAATTAGAAAAACGTTACCAAGACGCATCATTACCAAATTATGAAATAATTAATCTTAATGAAACAAAATTAGAAAAACAGTCTTGGCTTTCAAAAAAAATAATTGAGAAAGTAAATTTTCATCTTGATATAAACGACCAGGTATTATTTTTTTTAAATAGGCGAGGGTTTTCTCCACATGTACTTTGTAACAAATGCTTTAATAGTTATTCGTGTCCTAATTGTTCAATTAATTTAGTTTATCATAAAAATAAAAATAATTTATTGTGCCATTATTGTGGTTTTAAATCCTCTTTGAAAAGAACTTGTGTAAAAAATGGGGATTGTGATTTTATTTTTAGTGGTCCTGGTGTGGAAAGAATATCTGAAGAAGTTAAAAAAAACTTTCCATCCAAAAAAATTGAGATTTTTTCAAGTGATACTATGAATAAAAAAGACTCTAGTGATAAATTAGAAAAAATAATTAATAATGAGATTCAAATTTTAGTTGGGACACAGTTAATCTCTAAAGGATTTCATTTCCCTAGCCTTAATTGTATTGTGGTGGTTGATATTGATCTATCTTCACAAGGACATGATTTAAGAGGAGCTGAAAAAAATTTACAGTTATATCACCAACTTTCTGGACGTGCAGGAAGAACAGGTAAACCTGCTACCGTGTATTTTCAAACTTATAATACTAATACTAAAATGATTTCAGATTTAACCAATAGCAATCCTGATATTTTTCTTGATAGAGAACTAGATATTAGAAGACAAAACAAGCTTCCACCATTTCAAAGATTTATTTCATTAATTCTAACTGGAGATAATGAAGTAAAATTAGAAAAAGAAGCTTTTTATTTTAAAAACTTTATTGAAAAAAAAATTAATGGAAGAGTTTTAGGACCAGTTAGTGCACCTATCTTTAGATTAAAAAGGAAGTTTAGAATTAGAATGTTAATTAGGGGCTCAAAATCTCTCAAATTACAAAATTCAATCGCTAAAATCATTCCAAATTACAAATTTTCATCAGGAATAAAACTTTCAGTTGATGTTGATCCAATAAACTTCAATTAACCTTTAAAAAAAGGACTTTTAAACGAATGTGTTACTTGAAGACATTATAGTCATATGCTAATTAGAGCGTGATTTTAAAATAATCTTCAACATAACAAAGGTATCAAGTTGAGTAAAAATAAGGGATTTTCAATAACTTCAGCTGAAAGATATTCTTTAGCCTTGTACGAATTAGCAAGCGAAAATAATGTTCTTTCACAAGTTGAAGATCAATCCTCATCTATATTAAATTTGATTTCATCAAGTAAAGATTTTTTATATTTAATTAAAGACCCCACAAATAACCAAGAAGATCTTTTAAAGGTTATAGAAAATATTTCTAATGATAATAAATTTGAGAGTTTATTAAAAAGTTTTTTAAGTTTTTTAGTTACTAAAAGACGTTTTTTTTATGTAGGGCAAATTTTAAAGAGTTTTATTGAAACATGCTCTCAAAAAAGAGGAGAATTGAAAGCTGAATTAAAGTCTGCAAAAGAACTATCTAGTGATGAGATTTCTAAAATCACAGATGAGCTTACTAAAAACTTTAGTTCTAAAATAAAATTAAACTACAAACATGACGAAAGTTTAATAGGAGGCTTAGTAGTACAAGTTGGAAGTACTATGGTGGACACCTCAATTAAAAATAAATTACAACAAATCGAAAACAGAATGATAGAGGCATAAATGGAAATAAATCCTTCAGAAGTAACAAAGATACTAAAAGAACAAATTAAAAATTTTGGTGATAAAGCAGAAGTAACCGAAGTTGGGCAAGTATTATCAGTAGGAGATGGTATCGCTAGAATTTATGGTCTTGATAATGTTCAAGCTGGAGAGATGGTTGAGTTTGCAGATGGATCTAAAGGCATGGCCTTAAACTTAGAAAGTGAAAACGTTGGTGTTGTAATTTTTGGAGATGACAGAAATATTAAAGAAGGTGATACAGTAAAAAGAACTGGAAACATTGTTGATACTCCAGTCGGAAAAGAATTATTAGGTAGAGTTGTTGATGGATTAGGAAATCCAATTGATGGCAAAGGATCTTTAGATAAAAGTGTTAAAAAAAGTAGAGTTGAAGTTAAAGCTCCTGGAATTATTCCAAGACAATCAGTTAGTGAACCTATGCAAACAGGTCTTAAATCTATTGATAGTCTAGTTCCAGTTGGAAGAGGTCAGCGTGAATTAATTATTGGTGACAGACAAACAGGTAAAACTGCAGTTGCAATTGATGCTATCATTAACCAAAAGAAAATTAATGAGTCTGGCGATGAGAAACAAAAACTTTATTGTATTTATGTTGCTATTGGTCAAAAAAGATCAACAGTAAGACAAATTCAAAAAACATTAGAAGAAGCTGGAGCAATGGAATATACAACAATCGTTGCTGCAACAGCATCTGACTCTGCACCACTTCAGTTTTTAGCACCTTACACAGGTTGCACAATGGGTGAATATTTCAGAGATAATGGAATGCACGGATTAATTATTTATGATGATTTATCTAAGCAGGCTGTTGCTTATAGACAAATGTCTCTATTATTAAGAAGACCTCCAGGACGTGAAGCTTATCCTGGTGATGTATTCTATCTACACAGTAGATTGTTAGAAAGAGCAGCAAAATTAAGTGATGAGCATGGTGGGGGTTCTTTAACAGCACTTCCAATTATTGAAACACAAGGTGGTGACGTATCAGCGTTTATTCCAACTAACGTAATTTCAATAACTGATGGTCAAATTTTCTTAGAAACTGAACTTTTTAACCAAGGGATTAGACCTGCTATTAACGTAGGACTATCAGTTTCTAGAGTTGGTTCTTCAGCACAAACAAAAGCCATGAAAAAAGTTTCTGGATCTATGAAATTGGAGTTAGCACAGTATAGAGAGATGGCTGCTTTTGCTCAATTTGGATCTGATCTAGATGCTTCAACACAGCAACTTTTAAATAGAGGTTCAAAATTAACTGAACTTCTTAAACAAAAACAATACTCACCGATGACAGTTGCTGAACAAGTTATTTCTGTCTTCTGTGGAGTAAAGGGATATTTAGATGATATTGAATTAAAAGATATTGCTGAATTTGAAAATAAAATCATTGAAAAATGTAAGTCTGACAAACCTGAAATAATTGATTCAATTCAAAGTTCAGGAAAACTTGAAGATGATAAAGAAAAATTACTAATTGAAGTAATAACTCAATTAAAGGAAAACTTTAAATCTTAATTTATTATGGCAAGTTTAGACGACCTTAAAAAAAGAATAGCTAGTGTAAAGTCTACACAGAAAATTACAAAAGCTATGAAGATGGTAGCAGCAGCAAAACTCAGAAGAGCCCAAGAAAGTGCTGAGAAGGGAAGACCTTATTCAGAAAAAATGAATAATATAATTCTAAATCTTTCCAGCGGGATTTCAGACAAAGAAAATGCTCCAAAATTACTATCTGGATCAGGTAATGATAAAGTTCATTTATGTGTTGTGATGACTTCTGACAGAGGTTTGTGTGGTGGTTTTAATTCAAATATAATTAAAAAAGCCAAAAATTATTTTGCTAAACTTTCAAAAAATGGAAAAGACTTAAAGATAATAACTGTAGGTTCAAAAGGTAACGATCAGCTTAAAAGAGCCTATAGTGAAAAGATAATTGCAAATATTTCATTTAAAGAGTCTAAACATGCTAATTATTTCGATGCTGAAAAAGTTGGTAAAATGGTAATTGAAAAATTTGGAGCTGAAGAGTTTGATGTTTGTACTATTTTTTATAACCAATTTAAAAATG
>Ga0233427_10003486_pt1 | contig 13747 bp, 12 predicted proteins | sample SI_118_April2016_5_FD_179885 | JGI IMG/M metagenome (GOLD analysis project Ga0233427, IMG submission 179885) | Seawater microbial communities from Saanich Inlet, British Columbia, Canada - SI_118_April2016_100_MG | ecosystem: Environmental > Aquatic > Marine > Inlet | place: Canada: British...
ATTTTAATTTTTTAGATCAAATTAAATCTAAAATTTTTTTTATAAGAATTTTTATTATCTTTATGAGTATTGGAATTTTAACAACTTGGTCAAGGGCAGCAAACTTTAGCTATATTTTGATATTATTGTCTTTTTTATTTTATTCAAAAATATCATTTAAAAAATACATTAATCCTTTATCAACAGTAGTCATTTTTATATTAATTTTCGATGTTTTTATAATGGGGGTATTTTTTGGAAATGCAAAATTAATAGAGAGGTATGCTGAAACTTCTATTTTAAGAGAGACAATGAGACTTGATTTCCAATCTTTTGGTATTGATCAGTTTAAAAATTTTTGGTTATTTGGTTATGGTAACGGTGCTTTTGAACAGGTGTATAAAATCTTTTATAATGCACCAGAAAATTTTTCTAATTACATTGCCTCTAATGCTCATAACGATTTGATAGAATTCTTAGGTGAAATTGGAATTTTAGGTTTTTCAATATTATCTATATCCTACATTTTTTACTTTAAAGCATTATTTAAAAATATTAATGAAAAAAAAAATTTAACGAAGTTTATATTATTATCATTACTAACAATAATTTTATTGATTCAGAGTCTAGTAGATTTTTCTTTGCATACTCCAGGTATATTACTTTTAGTTATAACCATTTTATCTATAGGGCTAATTAATTTTAAAAGGAATAATTCTTAATCATAATCTGCACTTCTAATATACCAATCGTCTTGTTCCGCAATATAAGGTTTGTAAGTTTTAAATAAAGTTTCTGATGGTGTTAAAAGACTAATAACATTATTCCACTTTACTAAATTAGTTTGAGGTATGAATACAATATCATTTGGTAGTATATGAAAATTATTTGCTGATATAAAAGCTGCAGGATTATTCAAATTGATTGTATATATATCGACATGTAAATATTTTGTTAGATCTTCTCTTAATATATAAATATTTTTTGTTTTAGCGGTAGATTTATTTATTCCTTTTGTTGCTAATAATTCAGTTAAAGTTAAATCTTTATAAACAGATATAGGTCCAGATGTTGTAAATTCCCCAAAAGCATATGCTTGGTCTGTATCAGACTCTGAGACATGAAGAACATCATCTTTTCTTAAGTAGATATCTAAATCAGTATTATTATTATTTAACAGTTCATACAAATCTATTTCAAAAACTTCCTTTCCTCTTCTTAGTAATGCAGTTTTAGCATAACTTTTTTGATCTTTAATATATCCAGCTTTTATTAGGGCATCTATTATTTTTAATGGTTGTTCTGAAAGCAAAATTGATAGAGGACGATTTATTGCTCCAGTAATATAAACATAAGCACTATTATATTGTTCAATTTTAACAATAGTTTCTGGTTCTTGATAAAATCCTTTTAAAACATTGTTTATAAACTCTTGAGCTTCTTCTTTAGTTTTTTCATTTACTACAACTTGTCCAACATAAGGAATTGTTACATCACCTGTTGGACTAATAGTATAAGAGCCATCAATGTCATCAATATCTGTAATTGAAATATTTATGACATCGCCTGCACCAATAGAGTAATAATATTTGTTTTCACTTATTAATTGAGTTAATTTTTTATCTTGCTTTTTTTGTATATCTTCAAATTTTGGAAGAGACGCAGTGTTAATTTTATTTAAATCATAGAATTTTAAAGTAACACCTCTTTGTTTTATGCCTATTTTTTTTGGATCATTTCCCTTGGGCTCACCTTTAAAACCTGTGGAATTAGTACAGCCTACTACTAATAAAAATAATAATATGATTCTTAAAAACATAGATTGATCATTATATATAATTATTAACAAATTAATTATATATAATTTTTAAAAAATCAATACTATCAATCTAATAGAATTTACACTTAACAGTTAATCATGGCTAAAAAAATTTTAGTAGTTTTGGGAACCCGTCCAGAAGCAATCAAATTATCACTTTTAATCAATAACCTAGGAAGCGATAAAAGGTTTGAGACTAAAGTCTGTGTAACTGCACAACATCGAGAAATGTTAGATGATGTTTTAAATTTATTTGAAATCAAGCCTGATTATGATCTTAATATAATGAAAAGTGGAATTGATTTAAATAGTACTGCAGCAAAAATATTGACAGGGTTAAATGATATATTAAACCAATTCAAACCTGATATAGTCATGATCCAAGGAGATACCACAACTGTTTTAGCGGCAGCATTAGCGTCTTATTACAAGCAAATACCAATTGCTCATGTAGAAGCTGGTTTAAGAACTGGTGAAATTTATTCTCCATGGCCTGAAGAAGGAAATCGTCAAATGACAACTGTTATTACTAAATATCATTTTGCACCCACAGCTTCAGCTCAAGACAATCTGTTAAAAGAAAATGTTAACAATGATAATATTTTTGTTACTGGAAATACTGTTATCGATTCCTTGTTCTGGATCCAAAATAAAATAGAAAAAGATACTCATCTAAAAGAAAAACTTGATAAAGATTTTTCTTTTATAGACACTAATAAGCGAACTATATTAGTGACTGGACATCGAAGAGAAAGTTTTGGGGAAGGTTTTCAACGTATTTGTAAAGCTCTTTCTGAAATTGCAAAAAAAAATAAAGATATACAAATAATTTATCCTGTGCATCTTAATCCTAATGTCCAAGAACCAGTCAACAAAATACTAAAAGATATAGAAAATATTATTTTAATTGAACCTCAAAATTATATTAATTTTCAATATCTTATGTCAAAATCTTATATCATTCTCACAGACTCTGGGGGTATTCAAGAAGAAGCTCCTTCTCTTGGAAAGCCTGTTTTAGTAATGCGTGATGTTACAGAGCGACCTGAAGCTGTTGAGGCAGGAACTGTAAAGTTAGTAGGTACAGATATAAATCGAATAGTTAGCTCTGTTAATGAACTACTTACCAATGAGGACGAATATAAAAAAATGAGTCGATCACATAATCCTTACGGCGATGGTAAGGCATGCCAGCGTATTGTTGATATACTTGCAAAATAAAAAATATCAATATATAAAAAACTTAGTACAATCTTCTCTTAATACATAAATATTTTTAGTTTTAGTGATAGCTTTATTAATCTCTTTTGTTGCTAACATTTCTCTATGCTGTGCAGTAACACAAACTTTACGGTCTTTTTTTTTAATAAAAGAATTATAAGAGCCATTTTTATAGCCTCTAGTCTTGTACTGATTACGATCAATAACTTCATACAAAATATTATTTAATTAAAAAAGAACCTCCCATCGGATTTTTATGATTAATAAAATATTCTTTATCTGCAAAATAAGTATCCCAAGCTTTTTTTGCTCCATCAAATTCATTATAATTGTAATCATCGCAGACAATTACCCCTCCATTTACAAGTCTTGGATAGAAAAATTCTAAAGATTGAAAAGTAGGCTCATACAAATCAACATCTATATGAACAAAAGAAAATTTTTTTTCTTTAACTTCATTAAACCTAGTAGGTATCCATCCTTTATAAGTTTTAAAAAAATTAAAATCTTTTAAAACATTGTTTTTTAAAAAATCTTCGGACGAAGCAAATAATTTTGATTGTTTTTCTCTTTGTTGTTTACTTAAATTGCTAAAATTCTTATCCTCTTTAGTTTCAGGAGACAAACCTTCAAAACTATCGAATATATGGAATTCAATATTTTTAGAGCTTTCATGTATTAATTTTGAAATTATGAATGAGGAGTGGCCATGCCAGCAGCCACATTCAGCGAAATCGAATGTTTCACTTTTTGTTAAAGAATACCTTATTAATTGCAAAAGATTTAAAAATCTAATTTCTTTAAAAAAATTATTACTTTTTAGATTTTTTGTTTTTAAAATAGCATTAAGGTATAATTTATAATCTTCATTGTTATCATTAAAATGTGTCAATGCCTTTTTACTAAAAATTTGCAAATCAGGTCTAAAAAAATTTATTATTTTTTTTATGAATAAAACCATTGTTGACTAGTACAATATTTTGTTGTTATTTCCAAGTTTAACTCTTGTACCTATTACCATTAAAATCTTTTTGCTCATAATTAACTATTTAGTATAAGCAGCTTTAACTATATTTGAATATCTATTGCATATTAAATAATGTAAATTATATTTTATTTAATTTTGAAAACTAAAATAATATGTCAAAAAAAATACTAATTACAGGTGGTTGTGGAATGATTGGCAGAAGATTAGCTGCCATCCTAAAAAAAAAAAGATATAATATATTAGTTGTTGATAACTTATTGTCTAAGTTGAAACCTCTGAAGGGTATCAACTTTAAAAAAATTGACATATCAAATACAAAATCGCTTGAGAGTGCTTTTAAAAAATTCAAACCAGATGTTGTCTATCATTTGGCAGCAATTCATCATATTCCAACTTGTGAAATAAAAAGATCATATAGTCAAAAAATAAATATACTTGGAACTGAAACTATTCTCAGACTAGCTGAAAAATATGAGTCAAAAAAGATTATTATTGCTAGTTCTGGTGCTGTTTATGATTGGGAAAATACAAGTTTGTCTGAAGACAAAACAAAAACAAAACCTATGGATAATTATTCTTTATGTAAATTTTCAAATGAAATTCAGTTAAAATTATGGATAACAAGAAACAAAGGTAAAGGAATATCAGCAAGAATATTTAATAGTATTGGCTATGATGATCCAAATAGTCATCTACTGCCTGATATTTTAAAACAAATTAATTTAAAAAAAAATATTAATAAAATTACACTAGGAACTTTAACTAACAAAAGAGATTATATAGATGCTGAGGATGTAGCGATGGCTTTGTATAAAATGATTAATTATTCAAAAAAACAATATGATGTTTTTAATATTTGTACTGGAAAACAACACTCAGTTAAAGATATGATAAGCTTACTAGAAAAAATTCTTAAGATTAAAATCTTAGTTAAATCAATAAAATCAAAAAAAAGAAAAATTGATAGAGTTTCACAATTGGGCAATTATAAAAAAGCATATAAAGAATTAAGATGGAAAGCAAAACTAAATTTAGAAGAAACTCTTAAAAAATATATTATTGAGCAAAAATTTAAAAAGATTAATCTTTAATTTTAAATAAATAAAATGATAGATAAAATTTTCGATTATGAAAATAAAAAAGGTTTAGCTTTTCAATTTAGAAAAAAAAGAGCTGAAGAAATAAAAAAAATTATCAAAAATATTAGAATAAATAAAGATAAAGATGAAGTCACTGTAATAGATATGGGGGGTACTGATATTTTTTGGAAAGCCGTAGGTTATGATTTTCTTAAAGAACATAATGTCAAGATAACTCTAGTAAATCTAGATGATTATAAAACTGAAAATCAAGATATATTTAAATGTGTCAAAGGTGATGCATGTGCCTTGAATTTTCAAAATAATGATTTTGATTTTTCCTTTTCAAATTCTGTTATAGAACATGTTGGTGATTATAACAAAATGGTAGACTTTGCTAAGGAAATGAAAAGAGTAGGTAAAATTTTTTATTGTCAAACACCAAATTATTGGTTTCCAATTGAACCACATTTTTTTTTTCCATTCTTCCAATTTCTTCCAGATCCAATAAAAATATTGTTAATAAAAAATTTTTCACTTGGTCATTTTCCAAAAGCCAAAAATGAGATAGATGCAATAAAAATTATGCAAGACGCGAAATTGTTAACTAAAAGTATGTTGTTAGCTTTTTTTGAAGAAGGTTATATTAAAAAAGAAAAATTTATGTTTTTAACTAAATCATTGATGATTAGTAACGCTTTTGAAAAAATAAATTAATTTAATAATGTAAAAATGGATCTTAAAAATAGTTGCTATATATGTAAAAATAGCAATATCACAAAATTTTGGCCAACTGTTTACAATAAAGACATATTTGTATATTGGTGTGAAGATTGTAATCATGGTTTTTTATCTCCCTATATGAATGAGGATGAGATTAAGAACTTTTATGAAAATGAATATAGAAAAACATTTTATAGTGAAACACCTTTATTTAATACACCCAACTATGTAAAAAAAATGCTTCAACATAGGGGTCAGTGGAAACATAGCAATTTATGGGCAAATTATATTTTAAATAATAATAAATCAGCAAAATCAATCATGGACTTAGGTTCAGGCTTCGGACCTTTTGCTGATAATATCTTTGAAATAAACAAAGATATAAAAATCAGTTTAATAGAACCAGATATTAAAAATAGAGAATTGGGACAACACTATAAAGAAATGTATTTTTTTGAAAATATTAATACTATAATTGAAAAAAAAATTAAATTTGATGTTATAACTGCCTTTCATACTTTTGAACACATCAAAGATCCAATTAAATATTTAAACAATTTAAAAAAGATTCTTAATGAAGATGGTAAAATTTATATTGAAGTTCCTGATGGAGAAGGAATTTGGTTTAAAAAAAATTTTGCACATCTTGCTCATCCTCAAATCTATTCAAAATATAGTATTACAAAACTTTCTTCTTTATCTGGATTTAAAGTAAACTCTTACTTTAATCCCACAGATGAAATAGAAAAAGGTCAAAATTTAGCAGTCGAGTTAATAGATTATGATAAAAACAAATCGTTTGATGATAAATTAATTGATAAAAATGATTCCTTAAAAAATAAATTCACTAAAGCTGAATGGACAAAAAAAGACCATTTTTACTTCTGCATCAAGAAAATTTTGGTTTTTATTTTGCCTTTAAGAATTTCAGGTTTAATAGCGAGAACTTTACAAGGTTTAAGTAAATAAATATTATTTACATTATCATTAATAACAAGTAATGATTTTGATGTATCAAATCTTTAAAAAAAATTAATGTGTGGTTATGTTTTCTATTTATCTTCAAAAAAACAAGATCTTAAAATAATTAAGAAATCTCTTGAATCAATTAAATATAGAGGTCCTGATGATACTAAATCTATAGAAGGTTTCACTAATAATGAGTATCAATATTTTTTGGGGTTTAACAGATTATCAATTTATGATTTGAGTAAAAATTCTATGCAACCTTTTCAAGCTGAAGGTGACAATATTCTCTTATTATTTAATGGTTCAATTTACAATTATAAAGAAATTAGAAAAAAGATAATTGATAAGGGATATAAATTTATTACAACTGGAGATACCGAAGTAGTATATGCAGCTTTTAAAATATTCGGAAAGAATTGCTTTAAATTATTTAATGGTATCTGGTCAATAGTTTTATTTGATAAATTTACTGGCAAAATAATCTTTTGTAGAGATAGATTAGGAGTTAAGCCATTATACTATCAAGTTGATAATAATAATCAAAAAACAATTTTTGCTGCAAGTGAACCTGTATGTTTTTTAAAAAAATCTATAAATAATTTTGAAATAAATTCTAAATCAATTCAAAAATTTGCTCTTACTGGCATTCATGATGATAATAATGAAACTTTTTATAAAAATATTTCTCAAATAGATCCAGGCACATTTGTAGAAATATTTGACGGAGAAATAAAAACAATTCAAAAGTATGATGATTGGACTCTGAACCAAAATGATAAAGATTTGGAGAAAAGATTACTAGAGAGCGTAAATCTTAGAACAGAGTCAGATGTTCCTAGCTTTTCATTTTTGTCTGGTGGACTTGATAGTTCTTTAATTGCAAAAATGATTTCAGAAAAAAGAAAAAAAAATAGAGGAAGTTTTAAAGGTTTTATTACTTTTGGTTATGAAGAAAAAAATGATTTTGATGAAATATCTTATGCTGAAGAAATTATTAAAGATTTCAAGTCAGATATTAGTCATTACAAAATTAAAGAGAAAAGCTATTTAGGATTAGATCAAATAAGAGAACTTACTGAAGTTCAACAAGAGCCTTTTAATAACCCAGGTTATTATTCTCACTACAAAACGTATCAATGGATTAATAAACAAAATATTAGAGTAGTACTTACTGGAGAAGGTGCTGATGAAATATTTGGTGGTTATACAAAAGTTTATAATCCTACATATTTTTTAGACGCACTTAAAAAAATTAATTTAAAATTAATGATGGAAATAATCTACTCAAGACAGTGTAGCTTAAAAAAATTATTTCAAAAACTTTTGTTCATTTTACCAAATTCTGTAGCTTGTGCTATGTTAAAAATTGTAAGATCAAATTCAATTATTTTAAAAGATGATTTTTTAAATGACGAAAGAGATTCTCTTGAGACCTGGATCAAACAACAAAAATTAAATTTAAATGAAAGATTAAATTTTGACATATTAAAATCAGTCCTACCAGGTATTCTTCGTTGCGCTGATAGACTCAGTATGAAAAATTCTATAGAGACAAGGCACCCTTTTCTTGATTTTAATGTAATTAAATTCGCTATGAATATGAATATTCATGATCGAGCTGGGATAATTGGGAAAAATTCTTTAAGAAAAATTTCAAAAAAATTTAATATTAAAAATTGGAATATACCTAAAAAGCATGGTTTTGGTGGTTCGCTGGAATTTAATTATATGAGTAAAGATTTTAAAGAATTTTTAATTGATAATAGAGATACTTGGAAAGATTATTTTGATGATGAAAAGTTTAAAAAAGTTTTTGAAAAAAATATTTATGATTCGTCAAATTGGAGAGCTTTTTCAATAATGATGTGGTTGATATGGCTTAATGAATTGAAAAAAAATTTTTATGAAATTAATAAATAATTTTGATACTCAATTAATATATTAAATTAATGAAAATTATATTTGACAAAAAATTTATTTTTAACGTTATGCAAATATTTAGTTCCTATGGAATTTTCATTATTTTTTCAATTTTATCGCAATTATATGCTGTAAAGTTTTTTTCGGGGGAAGTTTCTAAATTGTATTTATATTTAATTGCCATTTATGGTTGGGGGTCATTTCTTGGTGAAGCAGGCTTTTCAAGATATGATGTTTCAACTCAAAATTATGATCAATCACTTTTGCACAAAATCTATATTAAAAAATTCGTCTGTCATTGCATTCTTATTTTCCTAGGATGCATTTTTATATTTGAATCTTTTAAAATTTTAAATATTCTGGGTTTTGTTGCTTTATTAATTTTATTTTTATTTTCATCATTTTTCTTACCATCAAATATTTTAAAAAAAGGTTTTAATAAGATCACATACTTACCAAACTTAATATTTGTTATCTCTCTATTTATTTCATTTAGATATTTCTCATATGGAAGTTTAGATATTAATAAAATTCTTATTATTAACTCTATATGCACTGCAATTATTTTTTTTCTTTTGTTTATAAAAATTAATAAAAAATTTTCTGTTAATTATAAAAATATAAATATTTTAAAATTTGAGAATAAAAGAATAAAAAATTTGAGTTTAGTTGCTTATCTTGGGTGTGGTATAGGCTTATGTCTTTTTTTTTTAATTAGTAATTTACATGAAAATTCTGCCTACTTGTTATTTACAAGACTATCAGATGGTATGAATTCTATATTTGCTTTAATAGCTTTAGTTTGTATTAAAAATAATATTTTAAAACAATGGAAAAATATAATCTGGTTAACAACATTGCCAATTATAAGTTCTTTATTGCTATTATTTTTTATGTTGTTATTAGATAAAACAATTGACCTTTACGGAGCAATGCTTCCGATTTTTATCTATTATACAACTCAAATATCTGGAATATTTATCGCTGCCACGCTCTCACAATATAAAAAAGAAAAACACTTTAATATCTTAATAAAATTAAATGTAATTTCTTTAACTCTTAGTTTATTGATATTATATTTGACTAAAATTAACTTAATTAATACTTGGCAATTTAATATATACTTATATTTCTTATCTTTCTTAAATTTTATTCCACTTTTTATATTTTCTAAAATTTCATATAAATTATCAAATGATAAATGAATTAAAAAAAAAAAATATCTATAAAGATTTTTATTTTTATTTAAGAAAGATTAATAAAAATTATGATTTTATAAGACATGAGCTATATTATTCAATTCACTATAAAAAAAAAGGATTCAATTTTATAAATGCTATAGTTGCGTTTTTAAGAGATTGTTATATTGGAATTGGTAAGCAAGTAGTAGAAAATTTAGATAAAAAAAACATATTTTTTTTTACTATTCCTGGATCAAGTGGTTTAAAAACTTTGATCCATCATTATAAATTTAATAAAAAAGAACTTATTAAAATTGATCTTATGAGAAATGAAAAAATTTCTTCCAATAAATTAAAAACGTCATTAAATATTGTTTTTTTAAAATTTTTTATTAAAGTATTTAAATCAATTGACTGGAAAAAAAAAGATAGTTTATTAATTTTTATTTACTGCTTAAGGTTATCTTTTTGGGCCTCAGTATGGAATAATTTTATTTTAAAAAGTAAACACTCTAATTTAGAAATATTTATACATAATGATTTTGATATTTATAACTCTTCACTAATATATATTTTGAATAAAAAGTTGATAAATATAGATATTAAGGTTTCCTGTATTCAACATGGAATACCAACAGATGAATTTTTCCCAACAAAACCTATAAATTATTTAATTTGGTCTAAAAAAATGAAAGAACTTTTTATAAAAGGTAATAAAGATTATCAAAGCGACTCTACTCTTTATATAATTGATAATTTTCCTAGCCGGTTTAATAAGAATTTTTTAAATGAAAGGAAAGATACCTTAAATATAGAAAAATCTATTTATTTTATTTCTCAAGGACACACTAAAATTTACGGTGAAAAAACTAACGAGAAATTAATTAATTTTTGTGTTGAGTCTTCATCATTATTTTCTAATTTTCAATGTCTTTTACATCCAACAGAAACAATAAAAAAAAATAATTATCCTGCTAATCTTAAAGATAAAATCATTCAAGGACCTCACAATTTTAATAGAGAAAGTGAAAACATAAAAATCTATGTATCTTTTTGTTCTACTGCTATAATTGATATCATGTTGAATAATCATCTTGTTATAGGGGTTGACATAAAGCCACCAACATCATTGCTTGCTTTTAATTATTTTAAACCTGAATTATCAGTTAAAAGCCCTAAAGAATTGCATTTATTAGTGCATAAAATCAAAAATGATAGAGAGTATTTAATCAATTTACTTATAAAACAAAAAAAATATCTAACAGAATTAATAGGTCAATAGTGATCTAATGATAATTTTTTTTCTTATAATCTTACTAGCAGATTTAACTTCCTTTATTGCGTTTTTTTTATTTGGATTTGAATTTGCAATTTTTATTAAAATACTAACTTTAACATTATTAGTTATTGTTTCTTTTTTTACTCTTTCGAATCTAAAATTTGAGAACTTTGAACTATATTATTTTATCTTAATAAGCATTCTCACTATATACGCTTTTATGTCAAAAAATTTGGAAATTTTAATACTTTTTCAATCAAGTTTTTTACTACTTTATCCTCTATTTATAGTCAGAATTGCAAAAAAAAATTCAAATCTAATTAAAATTGAAAAATTTGAAAATTTTATTTTATATTTTTCAGTTTTTAATTTTGTGTTTATGCTTTTTGAAATGTCAAATACTGAATTATTAATAAATTTAGGGATATCAGATTTTTTTCTATATATTAAAGGGGTGTCCACTGGTTACAATGTCAATACTAGCTTACCTTTTAACTGGCATACAAATTTTGCAGCATCTACTAGAAGAGGTGCTGGTTTATTAATGGCACCTCTTGCATCTGGTATGCTATCAGCCTTTGGTTGTTATGTTGCTTTTTACAAGTATTTTGAAACATCCCTTAATAGATATATTTTATTTTTTACGTTAATTGGTTTTGGATTAATTTTATCTGACTCGCGCGGACCTATGATTTTTCTCATAATTTCGATATTTATTTATTATTTAAAGAATAAATCTAATACAAACTTAAAAGTTTCTGGAATGAAAAATTTTTTAATTTTATTTTTAACAATCTCATTAATTTATATAATTGGTCCAACATTAATGAGTGCTATTTTGTTACAAGATGATAGGTCTCCTTCTCATTTTTTAGCTTTCATAGGAAATTTAAATAATATTTTTAATATCCCTATTTTTGGTTATGGGGTTGGTACTGAAGGTGCAATAGTTGCAAAAACTCATACACTATTAAAAAGTAATTATTATGGTGAAGGTTCAATTTTTACGATAATGTATCAATGTGGAATAATTACTGGTATTGTTTTTTTAACTTGGTTTTATAGTCTATATAAGAATAGTAGAGAACTAATCAAAAAAAGTGTAATTACTGATAAAATTACTCCAATATTATTATCTTCAATTTTAATTATGGTTAGTTCTGAACATATATTTACTTTAAGTGGTTTTATGTATATTTGGTATTTTATTGGATTACATCAAAGTATAAATTTAAAAAATATTAAAAATGAAAATACTTCAAGTATATAAAAGTTATAATCCAACTGGAGGTGGAGTTGAAAGACATATAGATGGTATTTGCAAAACTTTAAGCATAGAATTTCAATCAACAGTTATTGCTTATGAATTATCTAAAGAGAACTTCTCTAATATAAATTACAATGTTGTTAAATTTACATTTATTGGATTTGTAAAAGAAATTAATAATTGTAATTTAATACACCTTCATGGAGCAAGAAATATATTAAATTTGCCTTTTTTTATACTTGGTAAAATTTTAAATAAGAAAATTATTTATACACCACATTGCTATTATGACAGTAAAAATTTTTTAGCAAAATTTATTAAAAAGATATGGGATTTTACAATAGAAAAAATGTTCTACAAATTTTCAAATTTCACGATTTTGTTAAATGATTACTGGTTAGAATACGCAACAAGTGAAAGTTATAATATAAAAAATGTAAAAATTATTCCTAATTGTGTAATTAAGAATAATTATAAAAGAACTGACAATTTAGAACACAATAAATCAATTAAAGACATAATAAGCATTTCGAGAATTGATAAAGTTAAAAGGATAGAAGACATCATTAAAGTCGTCGTTAATTTGAAAAACAAATTTAATTTACATATAGTTGGGGTTGGTCCAGATTTAGAAAACTTAAAAAAAAAATATAGAGAAATTAATAACATAAAATTTTATGGTTATCTTACAGATAAAGAAATTGATGAAATTCTTAAAAATATAGATGTATTTATTATTCCTTCTGAAAAGGAAGGACTGCCCACGACTATTCTAGAAATGATTCTAAAAGGCATTCCTGTTATGGCGTCTAAAATACCTGGAAATATTTCAATACTCAAAAATTTAAATGAAAAACTTAATTTTAATATTGGAGATCTAAGCGAAATATCAAAAATACTTAAAGCTGAACAATTTAATATTAATCCTGAATTACTTGAGAATGTAATAAAAAATTTTACATGGGAAAATAGAATTAAAGACATAGAAAAAATATATTATGAATAATATAAAGTTATTAGGTCTTACTTTTGCAAATTTAGAAATAAATAAATTAGTGGAATATATTGACTTTAAATTAAGATTTAAAAAAAAAATTATAATTTCAACTGTAAATGCTGCAAAAATAATTCAATCAAAAAATGATAAATTTTTAAAAAATTTTATTAAAAAAAGTTCTATTGTTACAATAGATGGAATGAGCATTATATTTGCTGGAAGACTTTTAAGTAAAAAAAAACTACACCGTGTTTCTGGATATGATTTAATGGAAAAATTATTTATATTGTCCTTAAAAAAAAAAATATCTCTTTTTTTTTTAGGA
>Ga0233427_10003488_pt1 | contig 13742 bp, 13 predicted proteins | sample SI_118_April2016_5_FD_179885 | JGI IMG/M metagenome (GOLD analysis project Ga0233427, IMG submission 179885) | Seawater microbial communities from Saanich Inlet, British Columbia, Canada - SI_118_April2016_100_MG | ecosystem: Environmental > Aquatic > Marine > Inlet | place: Canada: British...
TCGAGATAGCCGTGCCCTGCTCCGGCCATTGTTGATACAGCCAACAGGAACCACCAACTAGGGGCAAAAGCGAACGCTACGTATCCCAATCCCGAAACGGCAGCGCCAAAAGTTAGGAACAATCCAAAGCTACTGATACGAAGAATCCACCCGCTCGAAAAGCTCGAAATGGTGTAGCCAGCTGTGTACGCGGCGACAACGGTTCCAAGCGAGGTGATGGCAACACCGAACGTATCGCTCATCGATGGCCAAGCAACCGACAGTACGCCCGTGGGCAAACCGAATCCGATCATTGCCAACGCGGCAAGGGCGATCAAAATGCTCAAATTAAATTGTGATCCGTGGGTAGGTATGGCGCATCGTCGAACTCGGTATACGTTCGATATTGTCACTAACGAACTACGAACTACTACTGTTCGAGCATCGCTTGCCGATACATTCGCCTAGCTTCATGCCTCCGGCGAAACAACGGTTCACACTGTGAATTACGGGTATACACTCCCGCCAAACTGCAATCGACAGTGGGAACACTTCGGAATAACGGGCAGCAAACAAGAACTTCGAGGGTAGCGAGTTGAAAGTCACTGGCGTCAAAACCACAGTTGTTGAAAACGAAGCTCCATACATCGGCGGCAAATACTTCCTTTTTCTGGAAGTCGAAACCGATGAAGGAATCACCGGACTTGGCGAGAAGGTAACTGGAAGCTCATTCAATAAGAGCGGCTGGAAAGAATTCACATCTCAAATTCAGCTGATCCACGAAACCTGTGAAGCGTTCCTGATCGGGCAAGATCCCTTCAATATCGAAAAGATCTGGTCTGACGCCTACGGCAGTCGACACGACTATCGACACCCGAGCCTGCACTACACATCGGTTCTAGCCGCAATCGATATGGCGTGCTGGGACATCGTCGGCAAGGCAGCGAATCAGCCCATTTATAAGCTGCTGGGCGGGCAGTTCCACGAACAACTTCGTGCCTACGCCTATATGCCTTCGGGATGGCAGGATAGCCCCCAAAGAGCCGGTGAGATCGCCCGACAACTGCTCGAAGAAGGCAACTCAGCCTGCAAGCTCGATCCGTTCACTCCGCTTCACCCCGGCCCTCGCGATATCTCTCTTCCAGAAATTCGAAATGCCGCAAATATTTTCGAGGCGATTCGTAAAGAAGTCGGTGACGAGCTTGAAGTTGGAATCGGTACTCACGGTCAGCTAACGACCTACTCCGCCATTCGAGTCGCAAACATTCTTGAGGAGTACAACCCATTCTGGTTCGAAGAGCCAGTCCCGCCCGAAAACTACGACGAGATGGCGCGGGTTGCTGCTCACACAAGCATCCCAATCGCTTCCGGTGAACGACTCGCCACCAAGTACGAATTTTCGCAATTAATCGAAAAAGGAGCCGCATCGATCATCCAAATCGACGTCGGCCAAGCTGGTGGAATTCTTGAAGCTAAGAAGGTCGCCGCTATCGCCGAAGCTCACTACGCAATGATCGCCCCGCACATGTACTGCGGGCCTATCGCCGCGGCTGCCGCTATTCAGATCGATACCTGCTCACCGAACTTCCTCATTCAGGAAGCCAACCAAGGTCCGCTGCACAAGACGATCTTCAAAGAGCCGCTGGCATTCGAGAACGGTTTCATCACCCCACCGACAGGTCCAGGCCTCGGCGTAGAACTCGACATGGACGTAATGAAAAGCCGAATCGTGAGTTAAATTCTCCATACAAATCAATCACACAATCAACTACAGCACGAAAAAATACGGCTCAGGGGGCAAGATGACAAATTCGAGAATACGGGCGATTAAGGACGGCGAAGCTCCGGCTTTGGCGAGTTCAATTAGCAGGGCATTTTTCGATGATCCTATGATGCTTTTCATCATGCCCGATGCCAATAAACGCATGAAACAGAGCGAATGGATGTTCAGCAAACTGCTTAAATACACTCGCCATTACGGTCATGTGTACACCGATGACAAACAGACGGCTGGATCTATTTGGCTGCCACCCGGCAACACCACTATGAGCCAGATCGGGATGCTGCGTGCGGGACTGTGGCAGATGCCGTTTCAAGTCGGTCTAAGGGGATTCCTTCGATTCGGACGCTTAGATGGAGTTGCATCTAAGGCACACAAGAAAGCTGTACAAGGCGACCACTGGTACCTCCTCGGACTCGGAGTCGATCCCGATGCGCAAAAAACCGGTTTGGGTACTGAAGCGATCGAAATCGGAGCTGAGCAGGCAAAAGCAGCCGGGCTTCCGGTGTACCTCGAAACCATGACTCAATCCAATGTCGATTACTACACCAAGAGAGGTTTTGAAGTCGCCGAGGAAGTGATTGTCGATGATGAACTACGTATTTGGTCGATGATCAAACAACCGCAGTAAATTTTTGCCGTCACCTTAATTGACCACAGGAGCCACCGTACAAATTGGTTTTGATATTTATCCTGACCATTATTTCGACAATACTTGGCGGCGAATTTGAAGTTTGAATTACGACCCGTTGATCATCACGACGATCTACCTGAACTTGCGGCAATGCTCGATCAGGTGATGACCGATGGCATGAGCGTGAGTCGTCTACGCGGATGGCTTACCAACGTGAGGCCAATAAATCGTGCTCGAATTGCCACGATTGACTCAGGAGTGATCGTCGGGTGGAGCATTCTTGATCGTACTGAGAACGCACCTATCGATCGAGCATTTGCTTCGCTTATCGTCCACCCCGCTCATCGACGGCACGGCATCGGCGAAGTCCTGTTCAGTGATATTGCTTCGTTTTGCCGAACGGTTGGAATAACCAACCTGAAGTCTCAAGTAAAAGACAATCAACCCGGCTGGCTGGCATGGGCAGAATCCAAAGGATTCGCAATCGAGCGCCATTCGTTCAGATCAAGCGTCAAATTGGCAGAGTTCGATTTCAAACCATTTGAAAATTCGATAACACAACTCGTAAACGAAGGCATCACCTTCACGACCCTCGCGAATATTGGCGACTCGGAAGCAAACCGCCGACGGTACTACGAAGCCGACTCCAAAGCGGCCATCGACGTACCCGGTGAGGACAGTATTGAGACTTGGGAAGAGTTCCGCCACGAAAATTTCAATGACGAGGGCTATCTACCGCAAGGTGCACATGTGGCAATGCATGAGCAACAAATTGTCGCAGTTGCTCACGCTTGGCTAGATAAAGATCACAACCGCATGGTCAACGCGATGACCGGCGTTATTCCCGAATACCGCGGTCGTGGAATCGCTACCGCCCTCAAAGTAAAAACCATCGAATATGCAAAAGACCTTGGCGTCTCAGAAATCCTCACCCAAAACGACTCCGAAAACGCCCAAATTCTCGCAGTGAACAACAAGCTAGGCTACAAACGCTGGCCCGGGGCGTATCAGCTGAAGGCTTCTCTCAGTTAATACTCACGCTACTTAAACCGTTCTGTCGCACCCCAATCACCACGCGATTCTCACGTCTCGCTGCGTGACCTCACGATTCGCTCTCACGTGATCTGCCACAGTATGCAAATGCCTATTAAGGCAGTTTGGTGAAATCTGTGGGCTGGCCCGATGATGTATCGCTCGCTCACGAGCCAACATATCGAATGCTGGGAGGTTTACGACCTTGGACAAACGACTACCTATCGAAGTTAGATGGCACGGTCGCGGCGGCCAGGGAGTCGTCACAGCCAGTCGTATTCTCGCCTCAGCCGCACTCAAAGGCGGCTACTACCTTCAGTCGTTACCCGACTTCGGAGCCGAACGTTCAGGCGCACCAATCGCCGCCTACACCCGCATCAGCGAAACGCCTCCAATCGATAGAGGACCCGTCTACGAACCCGATGCAGTTATCGTTCTCGATGCCTCGCTAATAGGCCAAGTAGACGTCGAAACCGGGCTTGTTGACGACGGCACGATCATCGTCAATACCGCCAATCCCGACTCTCCCGCACTCCGCCGACTAAAGCTGAAACCCGGGCAGCAGCTCTGGACCGTCGACGCGAGCAAAATCGCCATCGAGCTAATCAAACGAAACGTTCCCAACACACCAATTCTCGGCGTGTTCGCTCGATCCGTACCCGTTCTAGATATCGACACGATGTCGCAAGCGATCGACGAACTAATGTCAGAAACCTTCCCACCAAACATCGTCGAAGCAAATCTCAAAGCCCTACGGCTCGGGCACGATCAAGCCCAAGAGATACAAGCAATAGAAGTCGAGGTATCAGCAAATGCCTGAACAACCCATGCTTGGACAACCACTGTGGCAGCAGATTCAACAAGGTGGAATCGGAGTAAACCCCGGCAGCACCGAGCGTGTTCAAACCGGTGATTGGCGAACCGAGGTTCCGGTTATCGACATGGAGCGCTGTACCCACTGCATGATCTGTTGGGTGGACTGCCCCGACGCAAGCTTTGAAGTAGCCAATGAAAAGCTAATCGCAGTCGACCTAAATCACTGCAAAGGCTGTGGAATCTGTGCACAGGTTTGCCCTGTGAAGTGCATCGAAATGGTTCCCGATTCTGCCGAAAATCGAGAAACAACGCCCAGCGATGGAGCCGGATAAATGACAATCGTTCAAAATCTTGGTCAAAAGTCTGAATCTGGCATTCAACTTCCTGCGCCGCAGGCAATCAACGGTGGTGAAGCCGTTGCCTACGCCATGGGACAGATCGATCCCGAAGTCGTAGCTGCTTACCCAATCACCCCGCAAACGTTCATCATCGAAAAATTCTCCGAATACGTCGCCGATGGAACCGTAAACTCCGAATACATCAACGTCGAAAGCGAACACGCGGCGATGAGCGCCTGTGTAGGCGCAACGGCAGCTGGTGGACGATCTCAAACAGCCACATCAGGTCCCGGTCTTGCGCTGATGTACGAAATGCTCTGGGTGGCATCGGGAATGCGTCTCCCAATCGTAATGCACCTCTGTAGTCGATCGTTTTCGGCTCCGTTGAACATCCTCTGCGACCACTCTGATGTGATGGGAATGCGCGAATCATCGTGGCCAATGCTCATCGGAGCCAGTCCGCAGGAAGCCTACGACCAGGCGGTAGTAATGCCGACTATCGCTGAGAACAAGTCGGTGCTGCTCCCAGTAGCGAACGTTTTGGACGGCTTTACTGTCACCCACTCGGTCGAACGAGTCGAAGTTCTCCCCGACGAGGTCGTAAAAGAATTCGCAGGTGAATACGAACCCGATATCTGGGCTCTCCAACCTGGCAGTACTGCAACGTTTGGAACGCTCGACGCTAACGATTTCTATTTCGAGCACAAACGTCAGCAAGTCGAAGCGATGAAGAATTCGCTGGAAGTTGTTCGCACGCAACTGAACGCTTTTGGCGAAATCTCCGGCAGGCCAATGAATCTGGTCGAGGAATATCTACTAGACGATGCTGAAGTCGCTCTCGTTGTCCTCGGTTCATCCGAAGGCATGGTCAGGGCAGCCATCGATCAGGCACGAAAAGATGGAATCAAGGTAGGAATGTTGCGAATCAGGCTGTTCCGACCGTTCCCAGTCCAAGACGTGCGAAAAGCCCTCGAAGGCATAGGAGCTGTCGGCGTTCTCGATCGAGCAATCGCTTTCGGAACACCCGGAAACGGCTTGATGCAAGACCTCGCCACCTCGACACGAACCATGCCAGACCGACCGCTTTTGATGGACTTTGTTTACGGATTAGGCGGGCGAGCAACTCCAAAACAGTTGTTCAGACAGGCAATCGATCAAGTCGTAACTATGAACGAATCCAGAGTAGAACCTGACGAACCGGCATACCTAGGACTCAAGTAGCCCAAAAGCGAAATCACGCCAAAAGAGGAACTCAAAAATATGACGTTGAAGCTACGAGAACTAAGTCTCAAACCCGATCTTTTTGGGAATGGACACGGACTTTGTGCCGGGTGTGCAGAATCGGTCTCGGTTCGACAAATTCTTTCCGCACTCGAGAACCCTCCAGTAGTAGCACTTGCGACTGGCTGTCTAGAAGTCTCGACTACGAGATTCCCTGACACAACGTGGAAGGTTCCGGTAATTCACAGTGCGTTCGAAAACTCTGCAACGACTATCGGCGGAGTCGAGGCGGCATATAAGGCGTTAGTACGAAAAGGGCGAATGGAAGAGCGGCCACTAACGTTCGTTGTCTTCGCTGGTGATGGCGCAACGTACGACATTGGTTTCCAATGGTTAAGCGGTGCTCTCGAACGTGGGCACAAGTTCGTGTACATCTGTCTCAATAACGAGGGCTACATGAACACGGGAATCCAGCGCAGCAGCGCAACGCTGCTCGGTGCATGGACCACTACAACGCCTTCTGGTTCTGTTCGACCCGGCAAGCCCGAGTGGCACAAGGATATGACCAAGATCATTGCAGCTCACGGTATTCCGTATGTAGCGCAGGCTGCATCGCACAACTGGAAAGACCTGATGACGAAGGTCCGTAAAGCTGAACAGGCCGATGGCCCAGCTTTCATCAACGTTCTAACGCCATGTGACCGTGGCTGGCGATTCGAGCCGGAAAATACGATGGAAGTAAGCCAACTCATGGTCGAAGCTGGTCTATGGCCGCTCTACGAGGTTGTAAATGGCAAGTGGAAAATGACCGGAGCTCGACAGAAGAAGCGACCAGTAATGGACGCCTTGCTTTCGCAAAAACGATTCAGTCACATAACGAAAAATGCCGACGATGCGACCATCGCTGCGATTCAAGCCAAAGTGGACGAAGAATGGGACGCTCTACAGGCGCTATGCGAAATGTCGGCTGCGGCTGACTAGGTAGCACTGCCCGCAGCACATTAATCCAACACGGTCACTTTGCCTGTTTCACCGTCGACTCGAACCATAGCTCCATCTGGTATCAACACAGTGGCGTTCTTACAAGCGACGATACACGGAATACCAAGTTCACGAGCAACGATGGAAAGGTGTGAAAGTATGCCACCGGTATCCGTAACGATTGCACCGACACGACCGGCTACTGCGTTGTATGCCTCTGAATGGTTCGAGGTCACTAGAACGTCACCCGGCTCGACTTGGTTAAACGAGTAATCGCCCGTAGCGACTCTAGCTCTGCCTTCGTAGGTACCCGGGCTTGATGTCATCCCATCTAAATCCTCTGATTCATTTTGGTCGGATTCCACTGAGTCAACCATCGTGCTTTGGGCGTCAATCATCCGCTGTACCTCGGCGGGTAAATTATCCGGCATAGCAGGCATATCGACCGGATCGCCAAGAGTCGCTGGTGCATCTCGCCAAGTCAGCGCCAAGCGTTTCCTGCACCTTTCAGCCAACTCGGTATCAGTGACAATTGGAACACCCCGGAGCAACTTTTGAACTTCCTGCCAGCTTGCGTCGATGAGATGCAGTGGATCCGACAATAAGTCGTCTTCTACCAACATTCGCCCGGCACCAAGCAGTGCTTTTCTCATGACACCGCCGCCCCAGATATCGCCGTACACACCACGTTCGTCTTTGATACGAGCGATTCTTCTAGCGGTCGCCAGCACTTCGTCGAAAGCTTCTCGATGTTCTTCAGGAACGAGAGTACGAACGTATTCGGCATCTTCTCGTGCATCAGCCGAACGAACTACGAAGCCTATTTCAATTGCTTCGTCTATCCGATCGACTATGGTCTCGGGCAGTTCAAACAGGCACTGTCCGTGCAGGTCGAAACTATTCGAAAGCCTGTGACCGTCCATCAAAATGAACTTACTCATCGCGTCGCCGACAGCGCCTGCCATAGCTTGTAGTTCAGAAACTTTTGCATCAGCGTCGCGATCAGAATGCAGAAGTTCAAGAGCACCGATGTCATCTTTTATTGCCAACACCACTGATTCGAATTCAGGTGAGAATCCTGTTGATATCGGTGATGATCCGTCGAGTAGCAATACCAGCTGTTCGACCTTCAGACCCGACCATCGAGTCGCATCTAGAAAAAACAGACTCGTCGTTATCTCAGCGATTCCCGAGAACATATGGTGCCTGCGTACCATCTCTCTGTGGTTCTCGCGGCACTCGTACAAATAGTCGACCATCGCATCGTGATCAAGCGCATCGATATCGACCGAGCCGAGCCTAACGTTTCTTGCAATCGAATCTGGCTTGACTTCGTTGTCCCATCGTTCCAAATTCATGTCCCACAATTTTTCTCGTATAACGGCCTGAGCCCGCTGCACACGTTCTGCTACAACTGGGTTGTCCAGAGTCAACTGCTCTGACGATTCGGGGTGCGAACCCACCTCTCTGCCTCGACGGTAAAAAAAGCCGTTGATCAGAGCGGTCGTCACGTTGGTCATTTGACCATATCTCGCCATCGTGCTGTTGATCGACGTCTCCATAGCGTCGGTCCAGAACTCGCCCATAAAACGGCTTATAGGAGTAGGAAAATGCTGTGTATCGAGCGGCCAAATTCCAGGTCCCGGTACTTCGAATTCCATCTGTTCGTTTGTCGTCACTGATCAGCCCTCATCCATACCGTATTTGAAATTTCCAATGCCGGGCATACTACCACCGGCATATTTATCGTGATAATCAATCGGTATAAGCGCACAGCATCGCGCCACGTAGAGTTAGTAGCTGTCATTACAAATCCCATCGGAGTTAAACGTGCCAATAGCAGCAGTCAACGGAATCGAAATAGCGTATGAAACCATCGGGAACGGCTCACGAACCGTGATTCTGCTGCCCGGTGCCGGCTGCCAGATGCTTGAATGGCTCGACCCCTTCTGCGAGATGCTGGCTAAACAGGATTGCACCGTAGTACGCGTCGACAATCGTGACGTCGGACTATCAACTCACTTCGACGATATTTGCCCGAATCCCGGCGAACTACTGGCAAGAGCTCACGCTGGTGAACCATACGACGCCCCATACACGATCGAAGATATGGCGAAAGACACCGCTGAGCTAATCAAGGTCGTTTCAAACGGCCCAGCCCACGTTGTCGGACGTTCGATGGGTGGCATGATCGGTCAGCGGGTAGCCATCCACTATCCTGAGCAAATTGCCTCGCTCTGTTCAGTGGCTTCTTCCGCCGGAAATCCTGATTTCCGTATTCGAGACGAACAAGTAATGAAGTTCTTCCAACTTCCACCAGCCACCACCTACGAAGAGCAAATCCAACGAAACGTTGATGGCGACCGCCTGTTCTCTGGAACACACTTCGAATTCGACGAAGAGGTCGACTACAAGAAGCGAGCCGAAATGCGAGCACGGTCAGATGACTCTAACGGCGGTATGCGGCACAGCTTGATGTTCGGCGCGGGAGATCCAGTAGCTCGTTACGAACAGCACAAAGCACACCTTGAAAAACTCGGTCTGCCAGTGGGCGTTATCCACGGTAGTGCCGACAACCTGCTCAACGTAAAAAACGGTATCGAAACAGCTGAACTCATTCCAAATGCCAACCTCACAATCGTCGAGGGAATGGCGCACGAGCTACCTGCAGGGGCGTGGCCACAGATCGTCTCCGCAATCCTCGAAGTGGTCGATAAAGCACAACCTCGTGCCTAATCGCTTACCCAATTGCCTACTCAGCGGAATGAAGTAACGAATCAAGGCTTTAGGCGAAACCTACAGGTTGCTACCCGTATGTGCACCAACAGGGATCGTGGAAGACTTGTAAGTGAAAGTGCCGCTAATCCGAAAATTTCGGGAAAATCGACTATTGGTCGTTAAGCGCTAATCAGGAACTTCATAGATGGCAAAGATTCTCGTCGCAGACGACTCCGCATTCGTCAGAGTCAAACTCGTGTCTGTCCTTCAAACAGCAGGACACGATGTGATCGAAACTGTCGACGGTACAACCGTTCTCAAGCGGGCGATCGCTGAACAGCCCGATGTAATCATGCTCGATCTGATGATGCCTGGTGCCGATGGGTGGATGACCCTCGGCGATCTAAAAATGCACGAGTCGACACTGGATATACCAGTGATCATTTCGTCATCTCTCAGCAGTGATGACGATCTGATCAAAGCCCACAAGATGGGTGCGTTCGACTTCTTGCCTAAACCTTGGACTAGCGACGATCTCGTAAAACGAATCCGCTGGGCAAGCCTGGCCCGCGCCGCCGCGTAGTAGCGTTCACACATCGTTATTGGTGCTCATGAGCGCACTCACTAACTGGATTTGCGACTTGCTTCTATCGAAGGCTGCTTATGAAAGCGTCGATGAGTTTCTCGGCGTCAGCTACGTTTGGTTTTGCATCCCAAACTCTCGAAAGGAAGAAGCCACCACCCAGAGATCCCAAGAACATGATCACTGAATCGACGGTAAATGTCGGTCTAATATCACCGTCATCTTTGGCTCTCTCAACCAAAGCATGGAACCGCCGATTCCACTTCTCACCAAGTAGCGCCTGGCTCTTTGCCACAGCAGGGTTGATCAGCACTTCCGCCCAAACAAACATCCCCAACCTGGCCGAATCACCGAAATCCGAACGCTGTGATCGACGAATTGTCGCTTTCACAATGTACGTCACGCCATCTATCGCCCTCGGCATCGCCTCAGCAGCATCGAACACCTCATCGTCGATCGTTTGCCACCTCTCGCTCAACCCATCGATCATCGCCTCTTTCGAGTCGAAATGAATGTAGATCGAGCCTTTTGAAATTTCCGCCTCAGTAGCAACATCGTCGAGCGTGGCAGCGTGAAAGCCTTTTTGGGAGAACACCTTCGTCGCCGCGTCGAGAATTTCTCTCCGACGTTGCAACATGTATTCGGCGCTAACTTTAGGTGACATTCTTACTGCTCGTTCGTGTTCGATATCATTAAAACTGACCAGTCAGTCATTATTGTGCACTGCCGTTGCAAATCATGCAAGCAATATTCGTAGGTAGGCGCAACAAGCGAGCATGTTCTTTAGAATCATTCGCTGAACTTCATCATCTGTGCAAACCACGAAATGGGCGGCGCAGAGTATCGACGAACTAGGAATAACTTTGCAGCACCACAGTGTGATTATTGCGGGAGGCGGACCCGGCGGTCTTGGTGTGGCTGCAACTCTCGAAGGCTGGCATCCACGATTCGAGGGCGACTATGAGTTCCCTTCACCTGAAGTTCAAAATTTCGCAAGAGCACACGAGCAAAAACCGCTAGCGTTTGATCCGCACGAGCTGCTTGAACGTGGACATCGCCCGATCGAGTTTTACCGAATGCGTCATCATCCGATTCAGGACGCGCTTCCTCTCGACGAGTGGACTCTGAAATTCACCAAGAACGACCGCACCGACTGGTTGATGCTTACTACCGACGGCCCCGGCGGACTTTGGAATAACACCCCAAAAGAGCAGATGACTCTGGGTCCTGCTCACTGGATGGAACTTGCGCAATACCCGATTGCGAAGTTCTACGAACAGACTGGCCGAGATCGTGACATCAACGCTTTGGTTCACCGAGATGACCTAATCTCCTACTATCAAGCATTCGCTGAGGAACTCGGACTCAACGACCACATCCGATCTGGCGTAAAGGTCACTAACGTTTCACCGGCAGGGGAACATATTGATGCTCGATTCATCGTTGAAGCGGTCGATCAGGCAACCGGTGAAGAAACGAAATATTCTTGCGACTATGTAGTTTTCGGAGTCGGACCACGCTCTGCAATCCGAAAGCTAAATGCCAACGGCACCGACCAAAGCTACGTTTCGCTGGCTTACACGCACCCTGATGACTATCCCGGCGATCGTGTGATGGTCATTGGCGGTGGTAGATCTGCCGACTGGGCAGCGCAGGAACTACACGACGCCGGAAAAATCGTTGTTTACGTGATGCGGCAAAAACCAGAATCGCACCTGAAGCTCATCAACGATTCACAGTTCCTTCCTTACTACCAACGATGGGGCGAAATACTCGCTGGTGAGCAAGATCGAATGGGCCTGCTATACGAATCGAACGTCACAGCGTTCGAACAGGGCGGCCTAACGACAATCAACACCAGCGAAGGTCTCATACAGCTTCAGGTCGATCACGCCGTAGTCGAGATTGGCGGCGATCCCGATTACGACATTCTCAGCTCGTATAGCGACCTGACGTTTCACGCTAAACGCGACAATTTCCGATTCCAGTTGAACCAATTAGTAGTCGACCAGGCAACGTTCGAATCGGTCGATATTCCTAGTCTCTACCCAGTCGGATACTCGGCACAGGGTACAGGTCTAAGCGTTATAGGATTCCACGCCGGTTGCTTCTTGATTGCTGGCGATATTCTTCGTAAATCTGGCGCTATCTAGCCAACAGCGAACGAACTTCGGGAATCTGAATTCTCTAGCTCGTATCCAGCGCTAATCCTCACTTGCCCCCTCCGGAATGCAACCCAGCCGCACTCCAAAGACGCCCTCCGATCGTGCAGTGTGAAATAACAACTTGCACCTCACTTAGCGGAGAGTCTCAATACAAATGCAAATTCGAAGCGTTCCGAGAATCCCCACCGACTCCAGTTATCTGAATGCCGGCAGATTGATAACTTTCGCCGTGATCGCTATCGCTTGTATCGCCCCTGTCGCAATCCAAAAATACGTTCCGCTGAGTCCGGAAATCATTGGGACTATCGGAATCCCAGCGATCATCATTCTCGGATTTCTCGGAAGTGTCACCGTAATGATTCCCGTACCGGTGCTTTCGCTGGTATTCGCAGGGGCGGGCATTCTGAATCCGGTTTTTCTCGTGATCGCCGCCGCGATAGGAATTACAGCTGGGATGGCGGTTTGCTACGTGCTCGGCAAGAAAGGACATTCGAAGGCAGTCGCCGTTACTGAACGCTCGCAGCAGCAAATTCCAAGACGATTCTCCAATTTCTACTCATGGTCGACAGAAAATGTTGGCTTGGCGTCATTCCTCCTCGCCGCCACGCCTAATCCTATTTTCGACTATGCCGGATTCATAGCGGGTGCTGGTCGGGTCGACATTCATCGCTTCCTAGCAGGTACTTTCGTCGGAAAGCTGGCTCAGACTTCGGTCATCGTGTTTCTCGGTCAGATATTGGGCGAACGAGTCGCAAATTTTCTGTAATCGAGAGAAAAACATCGTTGTCGGGTTGGGTTGAGACCGGTTGGGTTGAGACGCGAAAACGCCCCGAGCATGCTCGGGGCGTTTTCATTTAAGATCTCAAAGAGAAGTACTAGGCGACTTTTGCCATTGAATGCAACAGAGGTTGACGGGCTCTTATTCGCTCGGCCGCTTTTCGTATGCTCAACTTCGGATGGAACTGTACGAGGTAGTCGGCGTGCATTGCATCAGCAAGTGTCGCATTGAAACCGCACTTTTCACACCACAGCCCAAGTTCTTCGCGATTATCGCGAATCGGTTGAGGTTCAACACCACAACCGGGACATTTACTAAATTTCGGCGTTTGCATCAGTTTCATCACCTTGGTTACGTGCGACTTCGCACTGCTTCATATTAACCACGTTATACCGGAATCAGAAGGAAGTTCCCGTGTAAGCGATACGAACTGCTGTGGGCAACCACGAATCTTTATGGGAGCGAACACCTAGTAGAAAAGTGCATAACCAACAAAAAACGATGAAAATAAGATCGATCTAATCGTTTAGTCGCCTGAAACGCCAGCAGGTGTCGACGTTGCAGCCTCTTGCCAACCCGACTTCACTTCCAGCACATGCTGGTAGGCAGAAAGAGCAGCTATCGCACCCTGAGCCGCAGCCGTGATGGTCTGCTTGAGTTCTGTACCGTCTGTTAGATCACCCGCAGCGTAGATGCCTTGAACCGAAGTGTTGAGCG
>Ga0233427_10003492_pt1 | contig 13732 bp, 10 predicted proteins | sample SI_118_April2016_5_FD_179885 | JGI IMG/M metagenome (GOLD analysis project Ga0233427, IMG submission 179885) | Seawater microbial communities from Saanich Inlet, British Columbia, Canada - SI_118_April2016_100_MG | ecosystem: Environmental > Aquatic > Marine > Inlet | place: Canada: British...
CAGGTCCTTAAGGACGATTTTGCTAAAAAAGGTGGCACTTGGAAAGACATGCCTGTTGCAGGAGGTGGCGGAGATGCCGCAAATGTTACTCTTAAGGCAAGAATAGTTGCAGGAGATCCTCCTACAGCCTCACAAATAAAAGGGCCTACTATTCAGGAATATGATGATGAAGGAGTAGTAGCTCCTTATCACATACATGAAGTGGCTACTGCTGAAAACTGGGACTCATTATTAAGCTCTCAGGTAGCAAATCACATGAAATGTGATGGGTTCACCAAGTATTGCGCTGCTCCTGTAAACATCCATCGAATTGACTGGTTCTGGGCTAACAAAAAGGTTCTAGATGCCCATGGGCTAAAAATGCCAACTTCTTGGGATGAATTTAATGCTGCTGCAAGTAAGTTACAATCAGCAGGAATAATTCCTTTTGCTCATGGAGGTCAGCCATGGCAGGATGCTACAGTATTTGAGGCAGTAATGCTTGGAATAGGAGGTAATGAATTTTACCGAAAAGCTATAGTCGAATTAGATATGGATGCTTTAGGTGGTTCAACAATGGTAAAGGTTTTCGACCAAATGCGTAAACTTCAGGGTTTCACGGACAAAGGTATGCCGGGACGCGACTGGAACGTAGCAACAGGCATGGTCATGAGCGGTAAAGCTGCATTCCAAATTATGGGTGACTGGGCTAAAGGGGAATTTTCCAATGCTGGTTTGAAACCCGGAATCGACTTCTACTGTCTGCCTACTCCCTCAAACCATGGCTATCTCTATAATGTTGACAGCTTCATTTTTTACGGTATGAAAGGTAAAAGCAAAGTCGATGGTCAGAAAATGCTTGCTAGTTCTATAATGGGCAAGAACTTCCAGAAAATTTTTAATATTTATAAGGGTTCTATACCTGCTCGGCTTGACGTCCCAATGGACGAGTTCGATATGTGTGCCAAGGGATCTGCTTCAGATCTGAAGTATTCCGCTATGACAGGTGGCTTGCTACCGAGCTTTGCTCATGGAATGGCGCTCCGTAACGCCCAAAAGGGAGCAATCCAGGACGTTGTCACAGAGCATTTCAATTCCAGCATGTCTTCTCATGAAGCGGCCAGAAACCTGGTAGAAGCTGTGAAGGCATCCTTGTAAATTTGGATTCCTAATAACTACCTTTAACGGGAATCTTTTAATCGCACCCTCCCAAACCTTCAGGTTTGATCTCCTCCGGAGGGTGCGTTTCTATTTGTTTGAAAGACAGAAAAATAATCAAAATTGTTAATGTTATACTGGCTACAGAAAAACCTTCCAAAAATTGTTATCACACCTTCATTTGCAGTGATTCTGTGGTTTGTCTACGGTTTCGTTCTCTGGACTTTTTATATTTCGCTCACAAAGTCAAAGATGTTACCTCGCTACGAATTCTGGGGTATTGAGCAGCACTTTCGTCTCTGGTCTAGTCCACGTTGGTTCAATGCAGTTGAGAACCTACTAATTTTTACCGTCCTCTTCGTTGCCATTTGTTTACTGATTGGGATAATTCTTTCAATTTTACTGGATCAAAAGATCCGGGCAGAAGGTTTTTTAAGGACTGTCTACCTCTACCCAATGGCACTCTCCTTTATAGTAACAGGAACTGCATGGAAGTGGATGCTTAACCCAAGTATGGGCATTGAAAAGGTCTTCACGGACTGGGGATTCACAAACTTTACTTTTGACTGGCTTGTAAACCGTGAAATGTCAATTTACACTATCGTGATTGCAGCTGTCTGGCAGTCCTCAGGGTTCATAATGGCCCTCTTTCTTGCTGGACTACGTTCAGTAGACGATGAAATAGTCAAGGCAGCTAAAATCGACGGAGCCAGTCTTTACAGGATTTATATAACCATCATACTTCCAATGATGCGCCCCGTTTTCATGAGCTCCATTGTCATTCTGCTTCATATCTCGATAAAGAGTTATGACCTGGTGATAGCGTTGACTGCGGGAGGTCCCGGTACATCTTCAGATATGCCAGCAGTTTATATGACTCAAATGGCTTTCCACCGCAGTGAAATCGGTCTGGCTTCTGCAAGTGCGGTGATGATGTTCCTGACAGTGCTGGCCATCGTTGTACCGTACCTATATTCTGAACTGAGGAGGCAGGATGCAAACACTTGATTTTCAAAAGATGGAAAACATTGAACGTTCCGCTTCTCGTAAAAGGACATTTTATCGCTGGCTCCTTTTTATAACGCTCGGAATCTTCGCCTTATACTATCTTGCACCACTTTATGTAATGATTATCACTTCGCTAAAAAGCATGGAAGAAATAAGGCAAGGTAACCTCATGACTTTACCCGGAGAGATAATATTCGATTCATGGAAGACTGCATGGAGTGGCCGCGATGGAATTGATGCCGGCAACGTATTTCTTCGCCCCTTCTTCTGGAACTCAATAAAAATGGTAGTCCCTGCAGTCGCGATTTCAACTTTCTTTGGTGCATTGAATGGTTATGCTCTTACCAAGTGGCGTTTTAGAGGAGACAACCTCGTGTTCCTATTGTTCCTCTTCGGTTGTTTTATTCCCTACCAGGCAATCCTGTTGCCGATGGCCAGAACACTCGGACTTTTAGGTATCTCAAATTCAATCAGCGGACTGGTACTGGTTCACACAGTTTACGGCTTAAGTTTCACGACTTTATTTTTTCGTAATTACTATATTTCTATTCCTGACGAAATGATAAAGGCTGCCAGGATTGACGGTGCAGGTTTTTTCAAAATTTTCTTCAAGGTTCTACTGCCTATTTCTGCACCAATCATAGTCGTTACAGTAATCTGGCAGTTTACAGGTATATGGAACGATTTTCTGTTCGGCTCTTCCTTCTCCTTTGGAGAAGCAGCCCCAATTCAGGTCGCACTCAACAATATGGTCCTCACCAGTACCAGCGTCAAAGAATACAACGTAGACATGGCTGCAGCATTCATAGCGGGAATTCCAACCCTGCTCGTTTATGTTCTGGCTGGGAAATACTTCATCCGTGGACTTACTGCAGGTTCAGTAAAAGGCTAAGAATGACAATATTTAAAGTCAGCAAGCTTACCAATATTTAAGGAAAATATGTCAACTTTAAAAGTCAGTAATCTGACCAAGAATTTCGGTAACACTCAGGTACTTAAGCAAATCAATCTTGAAGTAAGTGATGGTGAATTTATCGTACTGCTCGGACCTTCAGGCTGTGGAAAATCTACTCTTCTCAATATGATTGCAGGACTCGAAAGTGTAGACGAAGGTGAGATCATGATTGATGAATATGAAGTTAACCGCGTTGAACCGAAAGATCGGAACATTGCGATGGTCTTCCAGTCATACGCACTATATCCAGCCATGACAGTCCGAGACAATGTCATTTTCGGACTTAAACAGCGTAAAGTGTCTAAAGAGCAGATAGAAAAATCCCTAAAGCATTTTTCAGAAATGCTGCAGATAGACCAACTCTTAGACCGCAAACCAGCACAACTTTCTGGCGGGCAGCGACAGCGTGTCGCAATGGGACGGGCACTGGTGCGTGAACCTCAAATTTTTCTCTTCGATGAACCACTGTCAAATCTTGATGCCAAACTTCGCGTAGAAATGCGTCACGAAATCAAGAAACTACACGAACAGTTGGGAACGACAATGATTTATGTGACTCACGATCAAGTCGAAGCCATGAGTCTTGCTACTCGTATAGCAGTGATGAATGAAGGTATCATTCAGCAGATTGGAACTCCTCAGGAAATTTATGAGAAACCTAACAGCGTTTTTGTTGCGGACTTTATTGGTTCTCCTGCAATAAACCTGATTCAGGGTACATTTTCGAAAGATGGAACTGCACCCAGTTTCATTCCCGAACAGCAAAAAGACGATGTTAAAATTTCTCTCAGCGGTTATTCTTTTGATTCAGAACCAGAAGATGGACAGGAAATCATTTTTGGTTTTCGGCCGGAACATATCAATCTTCCAGATGCTTCTCTAAAGTCTCAATTGCCGGTTGAACTCAAGCCTTCAATGATAGAACTTACTGGATATGAAAAGGAAGTTAGCTTTGAATTTTATGGAAATGAAATCACCGGAAGGCTTCCACGTCATATTGATACTGAACTAGGCAAGCCCATTTCACTCAGACTAGACCTGTCAGAAATATCCATCTTTGACAAGGAAAGTAACCAACGCATTTGACATCACTGAAAACTGTAGCAAAATTACGCTGAGCCTCAACATTTACCATTCAGTATACTTTGATCCTCAGATCGGAATACGCATTCTTTAAGCTTGGTTTAACATGAGTATCGACACGACTAACATTCTTGAGCAGATTATCGTACTGAAACGTCGTATTCATGAACAATGCCCGAACATAACAGAACACTTCAGGGAGCTAGAGACCATACTTGCAGAAGAAATTGATTCCATTGAATCCGCCAGTAAACGCGGTGAATCAATTATTCCTGAAATAGCTTACTCAGACATTGTCACAAACCAAGTTGATGATACTACGATTAAGGCTGTCAAACGCCGGGGAGCCGTTGTGGTTCGCGGTGTTTTTACTAAAGAAAAGGCATCATGGTGGTATGAAGAACTTGAAAGATATCTTGAAACCAATGGGTATTTCGAGCAAGATGACCCAGAACTGGATCACTATTTCAGCGATCTGAAGGCAGACCGGCCTCAAATATGTGCAGTGTACTGGTCAAAACCTCAGGTGGAAGCAAGGCAAAGTCCGAATTTGGCTCAAACAAGGTCTTTTCTGAATCGGCTATGGAATTATCAGGAAAACGGCACCCAGTATTTTGATCCGGATCGTGAATGCACCTATGTGGACCGTGTACGAATGAGGCAACCCGGTGATACATCACTGGGACTTTCACCTCACATTGACGGTGGATCCATCGAACGCTGGCTGGGAGACAACTATCAGCAGGCATACCGCTCATTGTTCCGCAGTAATTGGAAGAGTTACAATCCTTTTAATGGAGCGTTCCGACCGGAGGTGGAAGGAATTGACTCTCCTGCAGTATGCCGGGCATTTCGGACCTGGCAGGGCTGGACTGCTCTCACTAAACAGGGTCCGGGAGACGGAACCCTGCAGCTTATTCCCACCACTCTCAGCATTAACTATATTATTCTGCGCCCTTTTCAGGATGATGTTCCGGAAGATATGCTTTGTGGAGCAGTCGAAGGTCGTGCGCAAGCCATTACCGATGAGTGGCATTCTCTTCTCCTGCGTGGACTGGTTTCGATCCCCAAAGTAAATCCGGGCGATACGGTATGGTGGCACCCGGATGTGGTCCATGCTGTGGAACACGAACATCAGGGCTCCAATATAAGCAGTGTACTCTACATCGGCTCTGCGCCGTGGTGTGACAGGAACGTGCGTTACCTGGAACGCCAAACACAACCGTTTCTGGAAGGACGAAGCGCTCCTGATTTTGCTCCGGAAGATTATGAGCTTGCCTATACAAACCGAGCATCACTGGAGGACTTGACCGAATTAGGCAGGCTGCAAATGGGTTTTGACAAGGCAAGTTAGAGCTTGCATTGAAGAAAAACAGGACTTAGAATCTAATTAAGTTTCACATCAGCTGAAGTCGCAATTTTATTAGTTCAGACTTTCCTCAAAATTAAATATTAAAAAAACAGATGAGTACATTCAATTTTCCACATTATCCAGATTTGAAAGACCGAACAGTTCTGATCACTGGAGGAGGATCAGGAATTGGTGCAGCTTTCGTTGAGGCCTTTGTAGGACAGGAGAGTAAAGTGGCATTTTTTGATATTCAGGAAGAAACCTCTTTAGAACTAGTCCGGAAACTGGCGACCGTAAATCAAGAACCGCTTTTTGTGAAATGCGATCTGACTGATATCGAAGCATTAAAAGAGGCAGTGTCAGAAGTTGAAAATAAGCTTGGAGCGGTGAGGGTACTAATCAACAATGCCGCAAACGATGAACGGCATGAACCAGAGGATGTTACTCCTGACTATTGGGAACAAAGATTGCGCTTGAATTTTAGTCACCATTTTTTTGCCGCGCAAGCCGTTAAGCCTGCAATGGCCAAGTCTGGAGGTGGCTCAATCATCAACATGGGCTCATGCAGTTGGCATATGGCTTTGGAGTTCATGCCGGGATATACGTCATCCAAAGCTGCCATAGAAGGCCTTACACAAAGTCTCGCCCGTGCCTATGGGAAGGAACATATCCGCGTGAACTGTATCATTCCAGGACAGGTATGGACCCCCAGACAGATCCGGGATCATTTGACTCCGGAATACGAGCAATTCATGAACGATAAACAGTGTCTGCCGGGAAAGATTCTTCCAGAAGACATCGCCCAACTTGCCCTGTTTCTTGCTTCCGATGCAGGCCGAATGTGTACCCGTCGGAATTATTTCATGGATGCTGGAATCGGTGCGTAATTGTATCCCATGAAACAGGAACAGAATATTATTTCAATCAAGCAAATTCAATCAAGAGAATATAAATCATGACCGAGAAAACAAAGTACCGACTCAGAAGCCGTGAGTGGTTTGACATTCCAGGTGATCCGAGCGAAACAGCTGGATATGTTGAACGCTATACAAATTATGGAATCAGTGCGGCAGAACTCCGTTCAGGCAAACCAATTATTGGTATTGCTCAAACAGGCAGTGACCTTGTTCCCTGCAACAGGATCCACATGAACCTTGTTCACCGTGTTCGTGACGGTATAAGAGAAAAAGGCGGCATACCCATGGAGTTCCCTGTACATCCTATCCAGGAAACCGGCAAACGTCCAACAGCAGCATTAGATCGCAACCTCCAATACTTAGGGTTAGTTGAGGTCCTTTTCGGATACCCTATCGACGGTGTAGTGCTTACAATAGGGTGCGATAAAACAACACCGGCACTGTTGATGGCAGCAGCAACAGTTGATATCCCCGCGATATGCCTTTCATCTGGTCCGATGATGAACGGATACTGGAAGGGTGAAAGAGCTGGATCAGGTACCATTAAATGGAAAGCAAGAAAACTGCTAGCAGCAGGTGACATTGACGAGGAAGAATTCATTCAGATTGTTGTTGATGCCACTACTTCTCCGGGACACTGTAATACCATGGGTACAGCAACTACGATGAATTCCTTGGCAGAAGGTCTCGGTATGTCTCTGCCGGGCTGCGCAGCTATTCCAGCTCCTCTCAGTGAAAGGGGGGAAATGTCATACAGGACAGGACTACGCATAGTAGATATGGTAAAAGAAGACCTTACACCATCTAAAATACTAACACGAGAAGCTTTTGAAAATTCAATTGTTTTGAATTCAGCTATCGGCGGTTCCACTAATGCTCCGATCCATATCAATGCTATTGCTCGGCATGTCGGTGTAGAACTGGAGATAGAGGACTGGGAGAAGGTTGGGCTTGAAATACCGATGCTGGTAAACCTGCAACCCGCAGGTAAATACCTTGGAGAGGATTTCCACCGTGCAGGTGGAGTTCCCGCAGTGATGAACGCCCTGCTTAAGGCAGGCAAACTCCACGATTCTGCCATCACAGTCAATGGAAAAACTGTTGCAGATAATTATGCAGATACCACTACAAAGAATACTGAAGTTATTCGTACCTTTCTTAAACCGATGCTTGAAAACGCGGGATTCATTGTTCTCAAGGGAAATATTCTCGACTCTGCAGTGATGAAAACTTCTGTAATCAGTGATAGTTTTCGCTCTCAATACCTTGACAAACCAGGTAGCTTGAACATCTTTGAGGCACGTGCCATTGTTTTTGAAGGTCCGGAAGACTATCACTCCCGGATAAACGATCCACAACTGAACATTGACGTTGACTGTATACTTGTGATCCGCGGATGTGGTCCAGTAGGTTATCCTGGATCAGCAGAGGTAGTCAATATGCAACCTCCCGACAGGTTGATCCGGGAAGGAATTCTTGAACTGCCTACTCTTGGTGATGGGCGACAAAGCGGAACATCCGCTAGTCCTTCTATCCTCAATGCTTCGCCTGAGTCAGCAGTAGGAGGAGGATTGGCCCTACTGAAAACCGGTGACATGCTGCGAATTGACCTGAATCAAGGCTCATTGGATGTTCTGCTTGACGAATCTGAGCTCCAGAAACGTCGCGGTCAACTGAAAACTGAGGTGATTGAAAACCAGACTCCCTGGCAGGAAATCTACCGTAACACTGTTGGACAGCTTTCCAGCGGCGGCATCATTGAACTGGCAACCAAATACAAAAAAATCAAGAACACTATACCTCGTCACTCCCACTGAAGTCGTATTCAAAACTAGCTTCCACAAAAATGCGAAACGTGTCTATCTTCGACTATCCGGCGAAAGCGTGGGAGGCACACCCGGTAGTCTTTGTCGGCACCTTGAAAACAGCGCCGGCCAACGGATACTTTACAATGTCCAGGTTGCGGGCTGCAGTTGTAATATAGAGGACGTTTAAATCCGGACCTCCAAAAGTACAGCTGGTAACTTGCGGAACGGGTAGTTCAACTAAACCAAGACGCTCTCCTTGTTGACTGAAACAGGTGATACGCGATCCTCCCCAGTGTGCAAGCCAGACCCGGTTTTCATTGTCAACTGTGAGGCCATCCGGAAACCCTTCTTTTTTTGAATCCAGTCTTGCAAATTCCCTGCGGTTGGATATTGTACCGTCCGGATGCTTGTCAAAAGCCCAAACTGTTCCTCCGAAAGTATCAACATGGTAAAGGGTGCTGTCATCCGGACTGATTGCAGGACCATTGGGGCAAATATATGGTCCGTCCCAACTGGAGTGACTTAGGTCCGGGTCTATCCGAAAAAGACAACCCGTCGCCTTAGTTTCAGGGGCATGTGAACGCCCCGCCCAAATCCTGCCCTCCCGGTCGCATTTACCGTCGTTGAAACGATTTTCTACTTGATCTGGTTCAGGATTCATCACAAATGTCATCTTTCCGGAACTCTTATCCATGAAATAAACCCCGGACTCACAACCAGCAACAAAATCATTATGGTTGCACCGAGGTAATACCCAACCAGTTTTTTCCTCAAGTTCAATACTGCGCCGAGCGTTTGATGTATCCTCGTAACAGTGAAGTTTCTGGCCATCAATATCTACGAAGTAAAGAGACTGTTCGGCCTCAATCCACAACGGACCTTCACCACAAATCGCTTGTACTTCCCAGACACATTCCAATTCCCCCACCAGATCAAAGTCAGTCATAATCTACTTTACAAATATTCTAATAAGTTACTGCCAACAGCAAAGCTGCTAATACCAGAAAATTCTCACACACACATATTGTTGGAACATAGTCGCATCAACACCATTGCACAGTTAATCCGAATTTGCTATCTGCCTTCGACTCATTTGCACCAACAGAATCCCTGCCATGATGATGGTTACACCAATGCCGTCCCTTATGGACAACGGTTCCGATAGAATAAGTGCGGCAACCAGTACCCCAAAAAATGGATTTAGGAAATGGAAGGTTGCAGCCCTAACGGGTCCTACTCTTCTCACCAGATAAAACCAGATAAGTGTACCCAGCAGTCCTGGGACAAGGGTTGTATATAAAAAAGCAAGTATAAAACTTGTACTCCATTCAATGTTCCAATTCTCAAAAATCAGTGAGATGGGAAACAGTATGCTACAGCCAACAATCATCTGAAGCCCGACAATCATAAGCACATTTTTATTGCTACTCATCATCCGGCCTACATACAAAGTAGCTGCAGCCAGTCCCGCAACACCTATTAGGCAAAGTGCCATACCCAAGAAAGCGCTGCTACCGCTCAACTTGTCCAGCATGATGACCAGCACACCACCAAAACCGGCTACTAGTCCCAGTATTCCAGTGAACCCGGTTTTTTCTCCAAGAAATAACCAGCAGACGACAGCAACTATTAAGGGAAGCAGACTGGCAATGATGGCTGCAAAACCGGCTTCAATCCACTGCATCGCAATGAAATTAAAGGCAAGGTAGAGGGCATTCTGGCAGATACCGATTATCACTACCACTGACCACTCTCCCTTATTCAACTGAATTTTCTGCCCCAGCATATAGGCCAGGGCGATTCCCAGTAGTCCGGAAATCAAAAAACGCAGTGAAAGCACCATTAGTGGTGAGGCTGCAGTCACAAGGATCCTGGCCGAAGTGAATGCACTCGACCAAATTATAGAGAAACTAACTCCCATCATTATGGAACGTAAATCCATCGTTAAGTCCTTTGCATTATTTTTGAATCAGTTTTGGATGACACAATCATTGATCACAAGGCATTTACAGCACGAAATGTTACTCCTAAGCATTATTCAAATGTTCCGCAAGACGTGCTACAGGCCGCTCCTTAATAGGCCAGTGTACAAGTGCAGCAAATATTCCCAAAGCGACTCCCAACCACCATACCATATCATAGTTACCTCTGTGGTCATAAAGCCATCCACCCAGCCATACCCCGCTGAAACTTCCTAACTGGTGTCCCAGGAAAACAATTCCATACAGTAAGGCCATATACCTTGTACCAAACATAATTGCAACCAGGCCGGAAGTGGGAGGAATTGTAGCCAACCATAAGAATCCCATAACTCCACTGAAAATAACTACAGTAGTCAAGGAAAAGGGAATAAGCAAAAACAAACTGATCGCGACAGAACGTCCCAAATAGATAAAACATAACAAATACCTTTTGGACAGCCTGTTTGAAATAGAGCCGGAAATATAAGCTCCAAAAATATTACATAAACCTATAATTGAAACACTCCATGCTCCAACTTGAGGATCAAATCCTACATCTGAAAGAAAAGCGGGCATGTGCGCAGTTATAAAAGCCACATGAAATCCACACACAAAAAAACCACTCACCAACAGCAAGTATGAACGATGTTTTAGTGCTTCCTTAAGAGCAGCTAACATATTTTGCTCAAAAAGATCTTCTTCATTGGCTGCTTTGCCTGAGTAACGAGCAAGTGGAATGGCCAGAAAAGCCATACCAAGGGCGGAAACCGCCAAAATATTCAAAGCAGAAATCCAGCCATAAGTATCCATCAACTGTTGTACGATTGGAACAACTGCAAATTGTCCCATAGAACCTGCTGCAGTACCAACCCCTAGAGCCCATTGTCTCTGATTCTCGGGTACAGCCCTTACCATTGCAGGCAATATTATTCCAAAAGATGTTCCCGCAACTCCTGCACCAACGAAAAGCCCGACAGACGTATTCAGTAACCATACACTATCTACACCTGCCATCAGCCATATTCCTGCTGCATAAAAAATCGTGCCTCCAATCACAACCTTTACATTACCAAAACGGTCTGCAAGACCGCCAGAAACTGCAGCAAAAACTCCCCAGCTTAAATTCTGAATGGCAAGGGCAAAAGATATGACCTCACGTCCCCAGCCATTTACTTCTGTGACTGGTTTCACAAATAAACCAAATCCGGAACGAAAGCCAAAGGACAGCAGCAATAGCATGCAGGCACTCAGCATCAAAAACTTGCTGGAAGCAGACCACTCAAATGTATTTTCTTTTTTTATATTATGATTCAATTATTTTAATGATTCAATGGATGTGACAGTTGTATTGAGATAGTTAAAAGTAGCACTATAAATACAAATCAACTACTTTATATTAGATGATCTATGGCTTCAGCAACAGATTTAAATAAGCTTCTAAAAGTATGATCATTTATTCAACAACGTATCCAATTACACCCTGCTCAGCTGTCGCTCTGGGTGTGCCTCGAATCGTTCAGGAGGTAATATGCTCAGAGTATGATTGACTACCAAAATCTCCGGACTGTATGTGCCAAAGGTCGGCGTAAGTTCCGTTCATTAAAATAAGATCATCGTGATGTCCTTCTTCTGCAACCTGACCGTCACGCATCACCAGTATCCGGTCTGCATGTCTGATTGTAGAAAGCCTATGTGCAATAACCAGCGCTGTTTTTCCCTTGGTGATTCCTGCAAGATTAGCTTGAATTGCTCGCTCGGTTTCCGTATCAACAGAACTCGTCGCCTCGTCAAATATCATCACAGGTGAGTTTTTAAGCACTGCACGGGCAATACTGAGACGTTGACGCTGTCCTCCTGAAAGGAGGATCCCCCGTTCTCCGACAATAGTCTGATAGCCTTCTGGAAGTGTCTGTACAAAATCGTGGAGTTGAGATGACCGTGAAGCAGCTTCAACTTCTTGAAGGTTCATTTTTTTAGGACCGTAAGCAATATTTTCAGCAATAGTTCCATGAAAAAGATAGACTTCCTGACTTACAAGTGCAATTTGTTTACGGAGTTCAAACAGTTCCAATTCCCGCAGGTCAATTCCATCAAGCAGTACCTGTCCTTCTGTGGGATCGTAAAGCCTCAAAAGCAGCTTAATTAAGGTGGATTTCCCGGCACCGGTGACTCCGGCAATGCCAATCATTTCACCTGGATTTACGGTTAAATCAAAGTCCTTTAAAACGTCACCGCCCCGCTTATAGCAAAACCTCACATTTCTGAGCTCAATTTTACCCTTAACAGGATGCGGAAGTATCTTAGGGCTTACAGGGCTTACTATTTTACTTGGTGTTTGGAGCAGACCAAATGTACGCCGTGCACTGGCCTTGGCACGTTCATACTCATCAAGAGTCACTCCCATCCTGGTTAACGGCCAGAGCAGGCGTTGAATCATCATCGAAAAGAAAACCAGTTCGCCAACTGTCAGCAATCCTTTGTCTTCCAACACCCAATAACTTCCCAGTAAAAGTACACCGCCAAATCCAATTGCAATCGCCATACGAATAAGCGGTACATAAAGCGTACTAAGCTTGATCGCCTCGTAGTTTGCCTGTTTATATTGATGTGAAGCATCAGCTACACGTTTGGATTCAAATTTTTCTGCAGTGAAACTCTTTATTACAAGAATACCTGCAATATTATTCTCAAGACGGCTACTGAGCGCACCGACTGCTTCCCGAACCTTCCTGTAGCGTGGAGATATTAAGCGCTGATACAGCAAACTCCCCCAAAGTACAAAAGGCAGAGGCAATAACCCAACCATGGCCAATTCCCATGAAACTCCTAACATTAAACTGCCGGCAAAAATGAAAAGTACAAGCAATTGCAGGATTTCGTTAAAGCCGATGTTAAGGAAACGTTCAATCTGGTTCACATCATCGTTCAACATCGCCATCGTCTCCCCCATTCGGTGGTTCTCAAAAAACTCTATCTCACGTGTTTGTAAATGATTATAGGCGTCTGAGCGCAACTGATGCTGTACACGCTGGGCAAGATTCATGAATCCATACTGATAAGCCCACTGGAAAAGACTTTCGAAGAAAAAAATTACTACACCTAACACTGCCAGGAATACTGCTAACCTCCAGGGGTCTATAGTTCCAAGTAAATTCGCAATCCACTCCGGAGGCTCACGCCTGACGGAGTCAATCACCCAGCCCACCAGTACTGGCGGCATCAGGTCAAGAACCTTATTCAATATACTGGAAAAACAGGACCACGAAAAAAACCGCCAATGTGGACGCAGATAACGGAAAAGATTCCACATTGGTGAAGTCGTTACTGCTGTGTCAGAGAGAGACTGTGGCATAAATTAATAAGTAATTATGAAAATAATATACAAGAATATCCCCGCAAGAAAGATTAATGAGCTTCAACTTCCGTCACGTATAACACGGCAATTGGCAATATCCATGGTGACTTTACCAATGTTGAGATTGCTTTTGTTTCGAAATGCAGCAGCAAATGCT
>Ga0233427_10003504_pt1 | contig 13701 bp, 14 predicted proteins | sample SI_118_April2016_5_FD_179885 | JGI IMG/M metagenome (GOLD analysis project Ga0233427, IMG submission 179885) | Seawater microbial communities from Saanich Inlet, British Columbia, Canada - SI_118_April2016_100_MG | ecosystem: Environmental > Aquatic > Marine > Inlet | place: Canada: British...
GTCGTTCGATCTGAGCGCACGACCCAGGCCGAAAAAGGAGCAGGAACTGGGCCTGTCACTCTACGTCACCATCTTTGGCTCTTTGTTGTTTTTCTGCCTCGTCTGGGCGCTGATCTAGATGGCACACCCGCGTTCCTTCGACAGCGATGCCGTGCTGGCGGTTGTCATGCAACAGTTCTGGGAGCACGGCTTTCAGGGCGCTTCAACACGTGACCTGGTCGACGCCACTGGTGTCAGGAAGGCCAGCCTTTATGCGGCCTTCGGCGACAAGCAGGCGATGTATCGCACGGCCCTTGTGCGATACATCGATGAAGAAGTCGGCGCAGCTGACGCGCTGCTGACGGCAACGGGCGGCCAATCGGCGATTGCCGCCTTGTTTGACGGCGTGATAGATGAAGTCGCCGATGGAGGCGGACGCTGGGGCTGTTTCCTTTGCAACGCCTCGCTCGATCAGGCGCCGTTCGACCCTGAGACGGCCACGATCGTGCAAGCGGCCTATCGCCGCTTTGAAGCCGGCTTCGAGCGGGCCCTTTCGGGCATTCCGGCCTATGCGCGCAAATACAAGGCACGGGCTGAACGCGCACGCAGCCTGCTGGCGCTCTACTTGGGCATGCGCGTGCTGGCGCGCGGTGGCGCGAGCGCCGAAGAGCTGACTGCCGTCGCCGGAAGTGCTTCACGCAACACTCCCTGACCGGATGGCTCCGCACACCGGTCAGTTGAGAGCGGCAAACCCGAGCGGCACGCTGTAATCGGAACATCAGACATAAAACTCGTCATAGGCGGTGGGGTCGATGTTGGCCGGCAGGTCGTAAACCTGTGCGCCGCTGTTGTTCTTCAGAACGGTGAATTCGGTTTCACCGGCAAATCCGTCCTTGCCAAACGCAAGCGTCAGGGCCGGGGCGCCATCGAGATGGAAGTCGGATCCAAGCACAACCTGATAACCCGTGCCGGTATCGACGATCGAGACATGACCCTGCGTGGTGTGGTCGCTGCGCCCCTCGAAGGTGCCGCTGGCGATAACCTCATCGGCTGATGCAGGCGTGACGGCCACAAAACTCGTGGCAACAAAAAGTGCGGCGATGCCGCTGGTCAGAAATCTGGCATTCATGATGGAGCTCCCGTTGCGAACCATGGCTGACCAGACAGACATAATGAATTCTTGACCGAACGGTCATCAATTAACTTCACGCACACGCGAGCCCGCAGGGATATCAAAATTTGGGCGCCAGCGTGGACCTCGTCCGGGTTCTGCGGGATCATGGCCAGATCTGGAATCAACAACATCGAGGCTCTGCCATGGAGCTCAACCGTCTGCCCGGCGACGCTCCGATCGGCGACGTCGTTGCCGCCATCCGCGAAGATGGCGCGGCGATCGTCGAGAACTTCGTCTCCGACACGATTGCCGATCAGGTGCTGGCCGATCTGCGCGAACCGTTCGACAGCGTCGGGCGCTCAACCGAGAACGACTTCAACGGTTACACCACCCTGCGCGTCAACAGCGTGCTCGACCTCTCGCCGGCTTCGGCCGGAATCGTTGGCCATCGGCGCATGATGGAAGTGCTCGATGCCGTTCTGCTGCCGTTCTGTCAGTCCTATCTGATGGGAAGCAATACCGCGATCGAGATCCACCCCGGCGAAGGCGACCAGGTCCTGCATCGCGATGACACGATCTATCCCGTGCACATTCCCGGCCTGGAATTGCAGGCTTCGGTGATGTGGGCGCTGAACGATTTCACGCAAGAGAATGGCGCGACGCGGGTCGTGCCGGGCAGCCATCGCTGGGTCAAACCGCGTGAGCCCGGCGCTGATGACACCGTGATCCAGGCTCCCATGAAGAAGGGTTCGGCACTCTTTTATCTGGGTTCTGTCTTCCATGGCGGTGGCGCCAACAAATCCAACGGGGCCCGTGCCGGCCTGATCAACACCTATTGCCTGGGCTGGCTGCGCCAGGAGGTCAACCACGTACTCTCGGTGCCGCGCGAGACCGCCGCAAACCTGCCCGAACACATCCAGCGCATGATGGGCTACAGCCTTCACGGTGGTATGCTGGGTTATTACCCGACCGATGACGGGCGGGTGCCTTCCAGAGAGATGAACGGTGGTGCAATGTGGGGTTGGCAAACGGATTGATGACCATGGAACTCCCTGTCTTCAAGTCTGATACCTCTGCAGCCGCCGTCGTGACCGCATTGCGCGACACCGGCGCCGCGGTGGTGGAACGTGTGCTGCCTGACGACATCGCCGATGCGTGCGCCGCAGAGATGCGGCCCGAGTTCGACCGTCATGGGCGCATGGCCGAGAACGATTTCAACGGTTACACCACCCTGCGCATATCCAGCGTGCTGCGTTATGCGCCATCGACACGCCACATCATCGGTCATCCGCTGGCGCTGGCCATGGCCGACACCTTTCTGCTGCCCCACTGCCTGAGCTACAGGATCGGCAGCAACACCGGCATCGAGATCCATCCCGGCGAGAAGGACCAGGTGCTGCATACCGACGACTCGATCTATCCCATGCGTATTCCGGGCATGCATCTGCAGATCAACGTGATGTGGTCGCTGTGCGATTTCACCGCAGAGAACGGCGGCACCCGCGTGGTTCTGGGCAGCCACAAGATTGGGGATTACGGCGATGTCCCGGCCGAAGCGGTCCAGGCCGCGATGCCGAAGGGCTCGGCGCTGTTTTACCTGGGCAATGTGCTGCACGGCGGCGGTGCGAACCACAGCAATGCGCCGCGCATAGGACTGATCAACACCTATGCGCTGGGCTGGCTGCGCCAGGAGGTGAACCAGTACCTCGCCGTACCGCCCGAGATCGCCAAACAGTACGGTCCGACCATCCGCAGCCTGCTGGGTTACGCCAAGCACGGCAGCAGCCTGGGCCACAGCCGTTTCAACAATGATGTCTGGGTGTGGGACGGCAATGACCACGACATTTGAACTTCCCGCCTTCGCCACGGAGAACGGCGCGACACGCCTGGATCTGCGGGTCTGGGAAGACTAGGCGTCCATGGCCAAACGTCCCACCGGCCTGCTGGCCGCAGTCACCGGCAAGGATGTGTCAATCGACTCCGCTGAGCATTACGACAATTGGTCGGAAAGCTACGATCACGACCTGATCACCGAATACGGCTATTGCGCACCGCGGATCGCGGCTGATGCCTTTGCTTTGGAAATGGTGGATCGCGATGCTGCCGTGATCGATATCGGCTGTGGCACCGGACTGGTCGGGACCGAGCTGGCGCGTCATGGCTTTGAGACCATCGACGGTGTCGATATCTCAGGCGGCATGCTGGCCAGGGCGGAAGCAACCGGCATCTATCGCAGCCTCATCCTTCAGGACGCCGAAGGGGATTCGGTCATCGCCAAAGGCAACTACGACGGGGTCATCAGCGTCGGCACGTTCGGTATCGGCCAGCTCAGCAAGGCCGGCGCTCCGCTCCTGGTCGCGATGGTGAAACCTGGCGGCCTGGTCGTGATCTTCATGAATGCCGAACCTTATCTGCTCGATGACTACGAGCCTTATCTCAAGGCGATGGAAGCCGACGGGATCTGGTCGATCGAGCGCATCGAGGACCACAACTACATGGATGCCCTCGACCGCCCGGGCAAACTCATCATCGCACACCGGTGCCACTGGAGAGCGAAAGCACGACGGCAAGCGCCGGTGCCACCCCTTACCTCAACCACCCCATCCGTGCCCCAGCGAAGGCGCGATGGCCAAACGAGCGGAGCGAGTGGCGGCGCCTGAGGCTAAACAAACTAAAACCTGCCCGCCTCAGTCCTCATGATGCCTACGGTGCCATGCCGATCGCAGGAGCGAACTAATGCACTGAATCCCGGATCAGCGGACAGGTGCTGCAGTGAATGCCGCCGCCGTTGAGCTGGACCTTGTCGTAGTCGATCTCGATGATCTCGATATCCATCGACGCCAGCGTATCGGCCGTCTTGTTGGAGATGCCGCGCGGCATGATCACGCGACCGGGTGAGACCGCCAGGCAATTGATGATCCAGTGGTTGTCCTGGTCGGAAACCTCGACCGTGCGGATACCGAGCTGCTCGAGCCTCTGCAGGAAAGGATAGGGCAGGCCGTCGGGATCAATGATCGCGACATCCTTGTCGATCATCGTGAGGTGACCGTCGATGTGGATCGAGTAGCCCGACATATCGACACGGATCAGCTCGACACCCTGGGCGTTGAGGACCTGCTCGATCTGGTCGCAACCTTCATCGTTGACGCAGATCGAGCGACCGATTGCCGTGGTCGTTTCGTTCAGCCAGGCAAAGCTGCCGCCTTCGGCCAGCGCCGTGCCGTGCAGCGTGCGCAGGATCGGCATGCCCAGATTGGCCAGCGCTTTGGTGACATGGGCTTCTTCGCCACGCCGGATGGTGCGGGCCAGGCGGGTGACGATTCCGCCGCCCTTGATCGCAAACGAGGAATCGCGCGTGTAGATCGATTTGATGCCGTCGGGCTCGACATCGTCGAGATAGACCACCTCGACGCCTTCCTTCTCAAGCGTCGCGACGAGGCCGTCGTGCTGAGCGCGGAACTCGTCCCAGTCGGGCACGGTATCGCTCTGGAAGTACCAGCCCTTGCCGAGATCGCCGTAGGAACCGATCTCCTCGATCCGCATGTTGCGGTCGATAATCTCCATCTCGTCGCCGGGCCGGTGCATCAGGCAGACGCGGATCTGGCCGACATCGTTGTCGCAGCCCCATTCGCGGCCCCAGACATAGTTCTGCTGGTCGGCGCTCTCGAAGCCGGGTTCCGGGTGGGAACCAAACATCTTGATGGTCTGGTTGTAGATACTCGACATGGCGTTCTCCTTAGGCTCACGCGGCAGCGTGCTTCCTTTTCTGACGGGCCGGGCCGATATGCAAGGCTGGTGCGGTTGTGCGACCCTTCTCCCCAACGATGGGAGACCCGACGATGACGACTCTGATTCGCGGCTGCCGGCCCTGGGGCGGCACGATCTGTGATGTGCTGGTACGTGACGGACGGATTGCCGAACGCGGCAGCGGCCTTGCTGCGCCCGACGGCGCAACGGTGATCGATGGCGCGGGCCAAATGCTGTTGCCCGGGCTGGTCGATGCCCACACCCATCTCGACAAGACGCTGCTCGGCACACCCTGGCATCCCCACAGCGCGGGCGAACGTCTGATTGATCTCATCACCAACGAGCGCCGCGTGCTCTCCGAACTGCAGCTTGATCCCGCCCTGCAGTCACGCCGCATGGTCCATCACATGCTCGAACGCGGCACGACCCGCATCCGCAGCCATGTCGATATCGGCACCGACATCGCGCTGCGGCATTTCCATGGCGTCGCAGAGACAAGGGAGACCTGTGCCGATCTCGCCGCGATCCAGATCGTCGCCTTTCCCCAGACCGGCATGATGATCCTGCCGGGGGTTGCCGACCTGATGGAGCAGGCCGTGAAGGAAGGTGCCGAAGTCATCGGCGGGCTCGATCCGGTCGGGATCGACCGTGACCCCAGGGGACAGCTCGACGCGGTCTTTGCTATCGCTGGCCGGCACGGCTGCGAGATCGATATCCACCTCCATGATCTGGGCGAAATGGGCGCGATCACGATCGAGATGATGGCCGAACGCACGGCCGCGCTGGGATTGAAGGGCAAGGCCACGGTCAGCCACGGCTTCTGCCTGGGTGATGTCGACGAAAAACGGCTGGAGGGCCTGATCGGGTTGCTGCTCGAAAACGATATCGCCATTGCCACATGCGGTGCAGGCCACTATCCGATCCCGCCGATCCTCAAGCTGCGCGCCGCCGGCGTGCGTATGTCCGCTGGTTCCGATGGTGTGCGTGACGCCTGGGGCCCGCTCAACAACGGCGACATGCTCGAGCGCGCCTACCAGCTCGCCTGGCATGGCGACACCCGCGACGATCCCGGCATCGAAACCATGCTGGAGCTGGCAACCCAGGGCGGGGCACAGGCGATGGGCGCAACCGATTACGGCCTGGACGTCGGCAACCGCGCCGATCTTGTTCTGGTTGCCGGAGAAACGGCAGCAGAAGCGGTCTGTTACCACCCGCCCCGCGAGATGGTGATGACCGGCGGCAGAATCGTGGTCGAAAACGGGGTGAGCCTGCTCGAGCCAATCTGAACGAAGGCGAAAGTTCTACTGGCAGCTTTCGGCCGTCATGCCCGAGGTCAACATGGCGCCGAGGAGTTCGCCGTCGCGAGGGTTGATCATGGCGGCGATACAAAAAAGCTCGAGGCTCCTGTCCCTGTCACCACCAAGGGCAGCGAGCACATCGAGACTGGCGAGTTCACGGATGGCCGGGACTGGAGCCTGAGCCGCCTCACGGAGGAGTTCCTGGGCTTCTTCTTCCTCGCCCGCATCCGTCATAACCGCCGCAAGAGCTGCCGACATAAGCCCCCGATTCTCCGCGGCCACGACAGCATCCTCCAGGTCATCGATGGCATCAAAATCGTCGAAGGCCTCCTGAAGTTTGCCGCTCATGAGCAAACCGTTGCCGCGATAAGCATAGGCTTTGCCCTGCTCCAGCTGGGTGAGACCTCCGATACCGAGAGCCTCGTCTGCAAGTTCCATCGCCTCGGAGGTACGTCCGGCAAAATATGCTTCTTCAGCCTTTGCCATCAGGGAAGAGCCGTCCTGTGCTGCCAGCCGACCGGCATATAGAAAGCAAAGACAAAGCACGGCGAGGTACCTGATCATTGGAAACTCCCGATCATGGCTCGCGTTTCAGTTGCACAGCATGACCAGACCGGGGCTCAATTCCCACCCAAATCCGTTGAAGCCACCTATATCGCGCCGTAGATCGCCTCGATCATGCGGCTGTGGCGGGTGACGGCGTCATCGCCGTAGCCCAGCATGCGGTTCATGACATAGGCAACACCGAGCCTGGCGTCCGGGTCGGTGAAGGCAAAGGCGCCGCCCCATCCGGTATGGCCGAACGCACGGGGATTGGGCCCGAACTGGCTCTCCGGGCCGCCCAGGCGATAGCCGGCGCCAAACCGGGTCGGCGCGTTCAGCGACGGGTCCATCCCTTCGAAGCGCAGGGCGGTTGCGGCCTTGATCCCGTCGGGTGAAATCAGATCGCCACCGCCGGTGGCAAGCAGGCCATAGAGTTTTGCCATCGAGAGCGCATTGGCCTGGCCATTGCCTGCGGGGATCTGCGCTGCCCGCCAGGCCCGTTGGTTGGGTGTCAGCGCGGTGACGACTGGCTGATGCATCGCATGGCGATAACCGCTGCGTTCGAGCTCGGCGAGCCAATCGCCGGCATCGTCGCTGGCCGTGATCTCAGCGGCGCGGTGATCCTGGTCTTGCGCCAGGCCAATATGGATATCGAGACCGAGCGGCCCAGTGATTTCCTCGGCGACAAACAGGCCCGGCATACGGCCATCGACCCGGCGCAGGGCCTCACCAGCGAGATGGCCATAGGACATGGCGTGGTAGACGCAACGGCTTCCCGGTTCCCACAGCGGCGCCATCGCGGCGAAGGCATCGGCATAAGGGAACCAGTCATAGACGCCCTGAACGTCCATCGCCACATCAAGCCCGTTGAGGCCGGCACGATGGGACATCACGAGATCGAGTGTGATTGCCTCCTTGCCGTTGGCCGCGAACTCCGGCCAGACCTCGGCAACCGGTGCGCTGTAGTCGAGTTGGCCACGCTCGACGGCCATCGCTATGGCCAGTGCCATCACGCCCTTGGTCGCCGACCAGATGTTGACCAGGGTGTCGTCCTGCCATTGCCGCGTCTTTGCCGCATCGGCATGACCACCCCACAAGTCGACCACGATCTCACCGTCCCTGACCACCGCCAGACTGCAGCCAAGGTCATAACCATCGGCAAGGTTGGCGGCCATCGCCTCGCGACAGGCGGCGAAGCGGGGATCGGTCGTGCCCTGAACAGTCATGCTGTGTTGTCCTTCTCAACGGAATTGCCGTTCTCTTTGAAACCGTACGGCAGCCAGGGTCAAGGTTCCCCGGCGACAAAGGCGGTTGCAGCGGCGGCCAGTGCCTCGCCATCAAGCAGTTCAGCGAAGCGGCCATCCGACAGTCCGGCAAGCAGTTCCAGCTCCATCCGGTCGGCATCGCGGGTGTCGGCACCCATGGCAAACACCACCATCTCGTCAACGCTGCCAGGAACAACCTCGACGGCGGTGATCGCAAGCCGTGTCATCGGGTCTTCACCCATCCAATAACCCGAGACCGCGAAGCGATAACGTCCGGCAGCCGGAGCCCGCAGATAACCCAGCAAACCCCAGCCCCGGACACCCGCCACATGGCCTGCTTCCTGCTGGTCCCAGGCAAACATCAGGTCAGGCGCAAACCCCTGGATCTGTGTGCCGTAACCGTCATATCCCGGCAAAGGCATCCCGCTCAGTGCGATGGCGACGAGACCCGGTCGTTCGACCTCGATCTCGAACCAGTCGACATCGCTGAAACTCGAAAGCCGGATCGGCTGGGGCTGGTTGAGCACCAGAGAGCAACTTTCTTCCTCGTAATCGTTGGGCTCGCAGCGATCGACATCGGGATAAAGCGCGACATGGAGATCAAACGGCCAGGGCCAGGCCAGGCGGCCATAGACCTTGATCTCATAGGTTCCCGGCGCGACTTGCGCGGGCAGGTCTTGCGTCCAACCATCCTCGGGGCGTGTCACGGCAAGACCTGCCGGTGGCCCGCCCAGCAACACTGCCGAGAGAGTCCCGCCATTCTCCACAATCACGGTGGTGACGGTCTCGTTCCAATGCGGATCAAGACCCTGGCGCACGACACCAACCCGGTTCGCGGCACCAAGTTCCAGGCGGGTTTCGTCCTGCATCACAAGACCCGCCTCGATCAGACGGGTACGAACCTGAAACTGCTGATGGGTATCTTCATAATTGCGGTTGAAGGCCAGAATGTAGGCGCCCGGGGCGAGCTCAGTGGTCACCTCGTTTCCATAAAGAGCACGCAGCCCTTGGTGATCGGCCGCAACCGTGACCCACAACGTCTCGCCGTATTCCGGATCGGCGGTATCGACCGCCTCGCTCACCAAACGGCCGGCGACGGGAAGATCGACGGCCAGGCAACGAGTCGCCGTACCGGCCTCAAAGGTCGCGATGGCATAGTCATCGAGCGTTAACGGGACGGGCGCCTCTCCGCAGTTCAGAGGTGCATCGGAGAGTGCTACGGCACCGGGCAGAAAGCGCACCTCGAGACGGTAGGCGACGGTGCCGCCATCCTATGAAAAATCGATGCCCGGCACGATCGTCACCAGCCCGCGGCCCGAGTCGAGATAGCCCCCTTGCCACCAGCGTCCTTCGCGATCGCGGGCAGGCTGAACATCGACCGCCCAGCCATCCAGATGCTTGGTGATCTCGGCGCCAAGCGCACCATCCCAACCCCGCATGGAGCGGCCCTCAACACTGAGGCTGACCAGAAGAAGTCCGGAGCCATCTGTCGCAATCTCAAAAACCGGATCCTGGCCCCTGCCATCATAGCTACCCTCGACGACATCCCCAGGTGCGATCGCCTGCGTAACCGGGTCATTTTGCCAGGCATCGCCGACCTCCTCATCGAGGCCATCGTCGAACCCGCCGGTTCCGTCACCTTCCCAATCGTCGACGAAGACTTCGAACTCCTCGATCTCGAGCGGTTCGACGTCATAGCTGTAGTGGTTGAAGGTGACGACATAGTCGCCGGGCGGAGGAATCCACTGGTCCTGAAACGCGCTGACTTCGATGAAGACACTCCCTGGCCCGGTCACCCAGGCGCCATAGTCACCGAGCGGCGCGCCTTCGTCGTCGTAGAGTTTGACCACGACATTGGCGAAATCACCCGATGGGGTCATGACCTCGGCGAAAAGATCGCCCTGGCCGCTGACCTCGACCCGGTACCAGTCGGCATCATCGCGTTCGTCGAGCGCACCGGCAATCGGGCGGCCCGCCACCACCGCCGTCGCCTGGTTGCGTTTGTCGTTGGGTTCGTTGTCGTCGGCCTGCGCTGGTGCCGTCAGCAACAGGGCCAAGGTAGTCGCGACAAGAGGGAGAAACCGCCGCCTCATGGGGCCAACGCCTGTGCGCCGTCACCAAAGGCCGCAGTGACGGCCTGACTGAGGCCGCTCCGTTCGACCGCGCTGTTGCGCAGTGCGTCGGCACGGCTGCGCAGGGCGGCAACGTCGGTACCTTCGGCGCGGGTCGATCCCAGATCCTCGGGCGAAGCCCAGCCGATCGACCACAACACCCTTCCGCCACTGCTCGCCGAGGAGACGGGATAGCGCGTCTGCGTATACGCCGACCATGGCCGGTCACCGGTCGCTTCCTCGTAGTGGATCTGGACGACGTCAACCACCGGACGGAACGGACGCTGGGTGATTTCAAGCCGGTAGGACCACCACGAGATGCTGGGTTCGGCCGGTTCCGGATCAGTCGCGGGCTCGGCCATTGCAGGCGCCGGCGGCGTCACCGCTGGCGTCGTGATGGCGGGCGCGACCGTACTGGCGCCACAGTTCGAGGCGCCATCGGAAAACACCAGGAACTTCTGTTGGGGGTATACAGCGTTCGTCGCCAGATAGCTTTGAGCAAAGGCGACGGCGTCTCCCAGCGGCGTTCCGCCACCGCTCCCGATCGGCTCGACCACATTCCATAACCCGGCAAGGTCGGTGGTGAACGCCTTCTCCAGGACGACCCGGTCACAATCGTAAAACACGATCAGTGCGGCCTGGTCGGCAGGCCCCATCGCCTGCAGTGCGGCCAGCAATGCTGCTTTGGCATCAGCCAGCCTGTTGCCGTCGGCCATCGAGCGCGAGGCATCGAGAAGCAGGACAAAAGAGGTGCCACTTGCTGTCAGTTTGTGATTGCGGTCGACCAGATGATTGGCCGGATCATAGCCCCACCATGTTTTCTCGACCCAGTCGAAATAGGCCTGGCTGGCGGGGCCGTGATCAACACCCAGCCCGGCCTCGCTCTTGCCTGAGATAGCCAGAACCAGTTCGCCCTGGCTCGCCATGAACTAGAGCAGGCCCGGAGCGGCAGGCAAGGTTCCCGTATAGTAATAGCCGGTCCCTTCGATGCTGGCCGTGAGCTCGCCGCCCCCGGCAATACGCGCGTTGGTGACTTCGACCTCCCGGTCTGTGTTGCGTGCGAGCTCCGCCTTCACGCCCTCAAGCGCAACTTCAAGATCGCGTTCGTTCATGCTCTGACTGAACACGACCTCGATCATTGCCGGCAGCGTCGGGTCGTAATTCCCCATCAGCGCGATGTCGAGGCGGCGCAACGAAAGGTCTTCGATCTGTTTCCAGCCTGCTTCATAGACCACCGTGCCGGCGCCGTTCTGCTGCTGGACGAGGCGCACCGACATGGCATGAGGCGGGATGCCGAGCTTGCTGAACGGCACGGTGAGGCCACCAAGATTGTCCAAGCCCCCGGGCCCGTCGAGGCCGTCACCTTCCCAACGCAAAAGCTCCGCGTCGTCGCCATAGGCAAGAAGTCCCGGCACGGTCCACGGATTCATGTCGAAGCTGGTGCCATAGGCGTCACATCCCGCGACAACAATGGGCAGTTCGACCGAAGACTCGTCGTTGGTGAGCAGCTCCGAAGCAAGCGCATCGAGCGCAATATCAGCAGCAAAAAGCGAGCCCTCATCAGCCCCGGTCCCGATCGGTTTCAGCGGGACGACCAGGGTGCCAAGCGTGAGCTGAAGCTGGCCCAGTGCCGCACGATTCAGCCTGACTTCGATACGGGCAGTGCCGTTGGGCGTGTGGCTCAAGCCGGTCGTCACGATCTGTCTGGTGTTCCACCCACCGTCTTCCTGACCCTCGCGCTCGACTGCCCACACAATCTCGCGGTTACGCCCATCGCTGATCTTGACGGCCGAAACGACCAAGGGTTCCACCACGCTGGCAAACAACCGCCAGGGCTGGCTTTGATCCAGGTTTCCTGCGTCGTTGCGCCGAACATTGGCAGCGACGACGAAGACGCGCCTGAACTCGCCGAAATTCTCAACCAACAACGAAGACGAAGCGCCGTCGTCGCCGCGTTCCATCGTGCGAATGCTCCAGCCTGGTTCCATGCTGCCGGTCAGGTCGAGCGGAATCTCAACCAGATAAAACGCCCAGTCGTCGCCCGCGGCCGCAACGCCAAGCTCGATGTCGACCGTAGGCATGATGGCCGGAATTGCGACCATGCTGCCATCGGCGGTGCGAATCTTCTGATCGTCAGAACCTGCGGTAAAAGGAACGAGTTCGAGATAGTCAACGGCCAGATCGAGAACCGAACACTCGAACGCAACAATACGGTCGCCTTCAAGTGCGCCCAGCGTGGGTGCAACAAAAGCAACCGATTGCGACGCACCGATCTGGTTTACCGGGCGCAACTGGTCAAAGTTGTAATCGGCATGGTTGGCGGGCGCCCGGGCCAGAACGGCCACGGCGAAATCCCCGACATACTGTCGAATGTTCTCATCCCAGCGGTCGTTATCTCCTGCGACGCTGGCAATCGAACCCCAGACGTCGGGCACGGTTTGGTCACCAATCCGCGCGAAGATCTTTCTGACGAGATCAAGCCCCAGAGGATCGTTTTCGGTCAGATACTGGAAGAAGCTGCTGGCGTCATAGGCGCGCAGTTTCCCGAGTGCGACACGTTAAGCCCGCTGTTTGTCGGTCTCTTCTGCAGGTTCAGGCAATGTCACGCCCGACAAGGGGAGGCGCCAATGATCCGGTGTCTCATGCCTGGAGAAAAAACCGTACTGGGGCTGATCAATTTGATCGGGCACATAGATATGCTGCTCGGACCAACTGGCAGTTGCCTCCATGAGCCAACTGAGTTCCGGCCCCCATCCGGTGACGGCAGCAGTAAACCGACCGAAACCTATCTCGGCCCCCTGTGCGACATGAAACAGCTCGTGACCAGCTGTCGACCGTGCCTGGTGCCAGGCAGCAGGCTGCGTGCCGTACTTCTTTAGAAGTCGCCTTTCCAGATTGATGCTTATTGAGCCGTATTTGCCATAAACGCTGTTGTAGAGGCCCAGTGTGCCGACCTCGCCGAGATCCCGAATGTAGACATCCAAGCGGGCGTATTCCATGAAACCGGGCAGGCGTATTGCCATTCCACGAATATCTTCTGATAGGCAGTTTCCATCGAGCCCAGAATGTGGACGGCATAGGCGTCGGTCGTATCGGCCGGATGGTAGTTGACCAGAAAATTGTCTGTGTAGACGGCACACTCGGCACCCTCTTCATCACAGATCTTGGAATCCAGATAATCGGCCTGCGCAGTCGCCGCACACAGCAGCAACTGCGCCAGGAGCGTGGACCACCAGCAGCGCTTCATTCGACGACCTCCACCGGCAGGAGGCCATGCCAGAGGATCATCATGGTTGTCGTGATCGCGACGTCGCCAGCCTCCTTCTCGATCACATCGGGAAAGCTGACGATCTCCTCTGCCCTGGCCGTCGGAGCAGAAACGATCAGGCTCAGTGCCAGTGCAGCGGAAACCGGCTCAAGCGTATCGGAGTCGCCCGGCGCCAACACAAGGTCCACGCCGTCATGTTCAACAACCAGACGATCGTCCTCGATCCGCCAGGAAAGACCCGCAGGCCATAGAATCGGCGCTGCGAAGTCCGGGCTGCTTTGGGTCATGTCGACAACCATGCGCTCAGGCATCGCCACCGTTGGGGCCGCCACCAGGGTTGAGCCCAGAATAGCCCGCCACGACAGGCTGTCATGGG
>Ga0233427_10003506_pt1 | contig 13699 bp, 19 predicted proteins | sample SI_118_April2016_5_FD_179885 | JGI IMG/M metagenome (GOLD analysis project Ga0233427, IMG submission 179885) | Seawater microbial communities from Saanich Inlet, British Columbia, Canada - SI_118_April2016_100_MG | ecosystem: Environmental > Aquatic > Marine > Inlet | place: Canada: British...
GGATACAACAAAAGATCCACAAAGTTATGTAGATAGATACAACAATGAACCAACATACAAAGAATGGTTTGATGAAAATTATTCCCAATATTCTTCAATTTATGAAGCAGTTGGATTAGAGGAACCAGAATTTGGAATTTGTGGAGAGGGTACAAAATTAATTGATGGTGTATGTACAATTATTCAAAAAACTATCCAAAAGCCATGGTGGCAATTTTGGTAATCAAATAAAAGCTAACTTTTAATCAGAATACTTTTTCATGAATAATATGGGAAAATTAGCTAGAAATCTTAGAATTTGTGGAGAGTGTGGAATTGCATATACATCTGTAAGTTTCACGAAATACATTGATCAATGTCCAATTTGTAAATCAAGAAGATTTGAAGCAGTGCCAATTAAAACATTAGACGAGTAATTTTTTGATATAGATTTTTTAATAGAATAAGATTTTGATGCATATTGTCTGAAGATCCAGAAATTGCTAAAATTATGCAAAAAAAATTAGATGCCATGATTAATCAAAAAGAACAACCAAAAATTGAGGCTGGAATTATTGATTTAAACGATTCAAATTTTGAACAAACAATTTCAGCAGAAAATCCAACATTAGTGGATTTTTGGGCAGAATGGTGTGGTCCTTGTAAATCAATGCATCCAATATTTGAAAGTCTTGAAAAACAATATCCAAATGTAAAATTTGCAAGAGTTAATGTTGATCAAAATCAAAACATATCAAGAAAGTTTGCAGTTCAATCAATTCCAACATTTATCATGTTCAAATCAGGCAAGATAATAGATAAAATGATGGGAGCAGTTGGTGCACCTGGAATTCATATGATTTGTAAAAAACATTCAAACTAGTAACCGTACATAGGTTCTATTTCACGTTGAATTCTAACAATTTCATTAAAAACTTCTTGTTCCTCACTACTTAATTTATGTAAAAATTTACTAAGTAACTTTTTTGCGTCAGGAGATGGAGGAAATGTATAGTATACCTCTTCTTCAAAAATTTGTCTACCTATTGTAACATCTTTAACAGAACATGCAACTTCATCTCCTGTTTTTGCAGAAGAGACTGTTTTTTTATCAAGTTGAAGTTGGTGAATATTTCCAATTTTTCTTCCAGCCATATTCATAAAAGGGATTTTGTGTTTTAAATTTCCAACATCAATACGTACACCAAAAACTGCAGGATTATTATTACGAAATACCATTCCTTTCATAAATGTAAATTTTGAAATTGGTGTTAACTCTGCAAACATTGCATCTTCTTCATTTGTAGAATCCTCTTCAACCCAAGCGTTATAATTATCAATTAAACTGTAAATCACTTTATCTTCAAATAGTTTGATGTGACTTATTTCTGATTCTTCTTGTGCATCAGGTAACACCTTAACATTAAATGCCAAAACAATTCCAAGATGTCTATCGTTTTCTTTGATAGCTTTAGCTTCAATGACATCACGCCTATTTACTGGTCCAATGTCTGCTTTTGCAACTGGAACTTGAGAACGCTTTAACATTTCAACTATAGCCTCAAGTGAGCCTATAGTATCACATTTTAAAATAATACCATTAGTTTCTGTATCAATAAACATAGATTGCATTTCAGATTTTATGAGTTTAGTAAATTTTTCAATCTCATCATCATTTTTTGCAACATAAAGAGTACTTCCTGGAAGAACACCTTCAAGATCAGGTGATGCAATTTTTAGACCAGCTGCTGCATCTACTTGAGGAACTGGTTTGAATTTATCTCGAGGATCTCTCATTTCATCAAGAGGTTTTGGTAAAAGTAATGCTTTAGGTTTTGTAACAATTACAGCATCACGTTTTGCAACAACTATACTATTTTCTTTTTTGATAGTACCATCAATTAAAATTACATTGGCAGTTTGACCCAATCCAACTTCATCTTTTACTTCAAGTACAATACCACGAGGTTCTTTTTCTTCCTGATCTAATCTTTTTTGCAAATACTGTTGAGTTAATCCAACTAAAACACTTAGTAACTCTGGAATTCCAACTCCAGAACGTGCAGAGATTGGAACTATAGCAATTTCAGATTTAAAATCTTCAATACGATAAAATGCTTCTGACTTGTATCCTAAAATAGATAATGTTCCTACAACATCATAGAGTTTTTGATCTAAATCAGTTTGTATAGATGCATCTTGTTCTTTAATGGCCTGTGAAATGAATTTAGTTTCAGATTTTCTCCATCCAGAAATTTGATCACATTTGTTTAATGCAATTACAAATGGAACTTTTCTACTTTGTAAAATTTTTAAACTTTCATTTGTTTGGGGTTGAAATCCACGATTAACATCAACTACCAATATTGCAATATCAGCAGCAGAACCACCTCTAGAACGAAGATTAGTGAATACTTCGTGTCCAGGAGTATCAATAACTAAAAGTCCAGGAACTTTATGTTCTGATTGTTCTAATTTTTTGTATAGTGGACCACACATTTCTTTGATAGTATCAGATGGAAGGAAACTTGCACCAATATGTTGAGTAATTCCTCCTGCTTCTCTACCTTGTACACCGGTTCCACGAATTGTATCTAATAGGGATGTTTTTCCAGAATCTACGTGACCAAGAACTGCCACTATGGGCTGTCGAATTTGCAAATCAAATCACTCAAATGCTACCCTCGATTCGTGATCAAAACTTTCTTGGGAATCAGATGCATGAATAATATTTTCACTAAATCCCAATCCAAAATCACCTCTTATTGAACCAGGATCTGCTTCAAAAGATTTTGTAGCTCCAATCATAATTCGTGTAGTAGCAATTGCATTATTACCTTCAATAATAGCTGCCACAACAGGTCCTGAAGTGATAAATGACGTTAGTTCACCAAAAAATGGTTTATCTTTATGAACTCCATAGAAATTTTCTGCTTGAACTTGAGTAAAAGTAAACATCTTTAATTTTAAAAGTTTGAATCCTTTTCTTTCAAATCTTGATACAACCTCCCCAACAAGATTTCTAGCTACAGCGTCAGGTTTTACAATAAATAATGATTGTTCAGACAATTCTAATTCTTTCTAATTCCACCTTTGACGTGTTTCTTGGTCCACTTTAATTTTCTTGGATCACGTTTTAGAACTAATGCATTTTTTTTACATTTTGATGAACAAAACCATAAAACAGTTCCATCATTTTTAGCAAACATTGTTCCAGAGCCTTTAGATACAGGTCTATCACAAAAACTACAGGGTTTAACTAAGAGGCTCATTCATAATCACCTATTTAATTTTCTTTGCTTCCCTTTCTGTTTCTCTTAACATTAAAATTTCATTCATCCTAACAGAACCTTTAACATTTCTTGTAAGAATTCTTCCTTTATCCTTACCAGTAAGAACTTTAACTCTAACTTGAATAACTTCACCAGCAATGCCAGTTCTACCTACAATTTGAATAATTTCAGATTCTACTACTTCTTCAGTTGCACTCATTCTGCAGTCTTACCGCCTTTAAGTTCAGCAATTTTAGTTGTAACTTGGTCGACGATGTGTTGTGCATCGCCAGCATCCAAAATTGCTGCAGCGGCTGAAGTAATATCAATACCTAATGATTTGCCTAATTCTTCTTTACTTGGAACAAATGCATATGCTGCACCTTGTTCCTCACATAGAATTGGAAGATGTGCTACTACCTCTGGAGGTTCAACATCTTCAGCAATTACAATTAATTTACTAGTACCACGTTCAATAGCCTTTGTTGCTTCATTTGTTCCTTTTTTGACTTTACCGCTAGTTGATGCAACTCTAACAGCTTCCAAGATTGGGCTAACCAGATCTTCAGGAATTTCAAATTTTACATAATAGGCTTTTCCCATAGTATTTCGAATCCTGTAATTGGTATTAAAAGTGTTATCTGGAAATTATGGACTTTACTTTTTGAAGAAATTCAATCATTAAAGCCTCTAATTTTTCTTCATTTTCAGATTCAGTATAAATTCTAATGATTGGTTCAGTTCCACTGGATCGGATCATTACCCAACTTTTTGAGTCAATAGTAATTTTGATACCATCAGAAACATCAGAATTTGGAAATTCTTCTTTTAAAGATGAGATTACTTTAACAGCGTCATCAGAAGAGCATTTCAGTTTATCCTTTGTAGTAAAAGATAGAGGTAATTTGGAAATTTCACTAGATAATGAATTATCACTAGTAGCCAAAAAATCAAGCATTAATGCCAAACTCATACAACCATCTCTAACTTGATTATGTTTTCCAAACATAAATCCACCATTTTCTTCAAATCCAATTAAAGCATTAGTTGAAACCATTTTTCTTGAAACTTCAACACTTCCTACTTTAGTACGAATAACTTTTGAATCATATTTTTCAGCAAGTAATTCAGTGTTTGAACCAGAATTCAAACAAGTAACTACTAAAGAATTTGGATTTTGGTTTAAAATATGTTGAATGAGTATTAGTGCAGATTTATCACCAGTTAAAATATTTCCAAGATTATCACAAAAAATACTTCGATCACCATCTCCATCAAATGCAATTCCAAAATTAGCTTTATTGTCTATTACAGATTTTGAAAGAACTGAAAGATTTTGTGGTGTTGGTTCAGAACCACGTCCTGGAAACATTCCATCTATTGTTTCATTAACAAGAATTGTTTCACAATTTACTTTTTTACAAAAGTTAGGTGCAGTAACAGCTTGTGCACCATTTCCTAAATCTAAAACAACTTTGAAAGATTTTGATCCTATAAGTTTAGAACTAATATGAGATGTAATCCCATCAAGATATGTTTCAATTGTTCTAGTTTCTTCTCCGGTAATACCCCATTTTTCAGGATTTGTGATCCAACTTTTGTTAAGATAAATATCTTCAATAATTAATTCATCCTCACGAGAAATTTCAACTCCATCTTTTGCAGCAGGTTTTATTCCATTGTATTGTGGCGGATTATGTGAAGCAGTAATCATTATTCCACCAGAATAACCAAGAGACTTTACTGCATATTCAAGACATGGAGTTGGAACAAGTCCAGCTATTTTACAATCAATACCAATGGAGTTAAGAGTTGAAGTAATAATTTTACAAATTATTGGACTGGACTCCCTGCCATCATAACCAATCAAGATAGGCCCTTTTTCAAAATAAGTTCCAAGAGCCAAAGTCATATCATGAACAAATTCTAATGTAAAATCTTCAGAAAATACCCCCCGAATACCGTTAGTTCCAAAAAATTTTGCCATGGTATTATTCAATAATAGATAAATTTGTGTTTAATGGCTAGGTCGTTGCGGGAGTCGCCCAGCCTGGTCAAAGGCGTAGGGCTTAGGACCCTATCTCTTAGGAGTTCGTGGGTTCGAATCCCACCTCCCGCACCATTAAGTTTCTGTGAATGATTAATAATGAGAAAAACCTCAACATACAAAGTCATGAAAAAAACGGTAGTTGGAATTACAGTTGTGGGTAAAGATAGAGAGGGCATTGTAGCCACATTTACTAATTTTGCTTTTTCGAAAGGTGGTAATATTGAAAAAGTAAATCAAAATGTAATCAAAAATCTTTTTGGAATGTATCTGGAGGTATCATTTTCTAAAAAACTAAATGTAAAAAAATTTGATAATGAAATTCAGAATTTAGCAAAAAAAGAAAAAATGGATGTAAATACACATCATGAAACTAACTTGGAAAAAAATATTGCAGTATTTGTTACAAAAGAACCACTTTGTCTTCAAACATTTATTGCAAATAGAAAATCACTCAAAGGAAAAATTTCAGTAATAGTTGGTACTGAAAAATCATTAGAACCAATAGCAAAAAAAGCAAATATCCCATTCATCATAATAGATGAAAAAAATCAAGCAAAGGCAGAAGAAAAAATAATTCAGGTTTGTAAAAAATACAATATTGATTTGATTTCACTTGCAAGATATATGAGAATACTCAGTCCTAATTTTGTTTGGAGATATCCAAATAGAATAATTAACATTCATCCATCATTATTACCTGCTTTTCCTGGTGCATCAGCATATGCTCAAGCTCACGAAAGAGGTACAAAAATTGTTGGTGTGACATCACATTATGTAACAGAGAATTTAGATCAAGGTCCAATTATTTTCCAAGATTCTTTTAAAGTTAATCCAAATGACACATTAGAAAAAATAAAAACAAAGGGACAAAAACTTGAAGCTAATACATTACTCAAAGCAACTAAAATGCATCTAGAAAATAAATTAGAAGTTCGTTGGAGAAAAGTTCACATAAAATCAAAGTGAATTAAATGACAGATATTAAAAATCAATTTGATCCAATACTTAGAAAATTAATTAAAAATAAGAAAAAAATTGCAGTCATTCCAATTGGTTCAATTGAGCAGCATGGCCCACATTTACCAATTTCAACTGATTCAGATATTGTATCAGAAGTAGCAAAAAAATTAGCTGATAAAAAAGGATATTTTCTTCTTCCAACCATTACATATGGAATTTCATTTGAGCATGCACCATTTTTTAATCTCAGTATAAGAGAATCAACATTACGTACAATTCTAATAGATTTGTGTACATCATTATTAGAAAATAATATCAAAACAATTTTCATCATTAATGGACATCATGGAAATTTAAAATCAATCAAAAATATTGATATAAAAATTAAAAATAAATTAAAAAATAAAGTTAATGTTTTCCCATTATCTTATTGGCATTTTATGGATAGAGACTTTGATCATGCAGGATTTGTAGAAACATCTCTAATGTTAGCAATTTCAAAAAATGTTAAAATGAAATTAGCTAAAAAAGGATTGATTACAGATAAAATGACAAAACAAGAAATTGTTAAAATTGGAAAATTAGCTAATAAATCATTTCCAAAAGCTACAAAAAATGGAATTTGGGGCGATCCTACAAAAGCAACAAAAAAAGATGGAGTTAAGATTTTAAATGAAATTATAGTGAATTTGTCAAAAAAGTGTCAAACTTACCTTACTGAAGATATACCATAGATGCACAATGATATTTTAATATAATCCCTTGATATGGAGGTCAATGAGTGATATAGATGTCCGTTGATATGGCAGTAAAAGTATTGGATGAGAGTATTAATCAAGTTGTATTAATAAAACTCAAAGGAAGCAAGACAATTAGAGGTAATCTCTTAGGTTTTGACCAACACATGAATCTGCTACTCGATTCTTCAGAAGAAATTCCTACTGAAGGCGAGACAAAAAGCCTCGGTTCCATTGTAGTTAGAGGAGACAATGTCGTAATGATATCTCCTCCACCACCAAACAATTAGGTGATTTGGAATGGTAAAGGGCACAACTTCTATGGGTGGATTTACAAAAAAGAAAGTTCACATTAGATGTAGAAGATGTGGTAAAAATTCGCTTCACAAGCGTCATCACCAATGCGCAAGTTGTGGATTCCCAGAGGCTAAACGAAGAAAGTATTCTTGGATTAAATGGTATACATAGATGCAAGAAATTGTCTTAATTCTTAGTTCAATTGCAGGAGTTGCAACAGCAGCTGCCGTAAGAAAAATGCCAAGAGACAAAAATCAATTATTGAGTCTAGGTGCTAGTTCACATATCAAAAGTCAAATTAATTCTTTAAAAATTGAAAAAGATATTCTTACAAAAACAATTTCAAGATTATATCAAGCTGAAAATGAATTTTCTAAAATTCAAAAAGATAAACTATTACTAAAATATCAACATCAATTAGGAATTATTTTAGCTAAACTAGAAAAGCTTGAACAAGCAAGTAACCATCCAGATTTGGGTCCAGTTGGAGATGGCTTGATTAGTTTAATGGATCAAAAATTAACAAAACTTGATGATAGATTATATGAATTATCATCAAAAATGTCAAATTCAAAAATTCAAACACCTGAAATAAAACAAGAGAAGGAAGAAATCAAACAAGAAATTTCAAAATCAATCAAAGGTACATTTAATTTTGAAAAACCAAAGGAAACAAAAATAGATCCAATTGCAATACCTCCAACAAAATCAAGACAATCATTTGAATTAACTACATTAACAAATATTTCAAGAACAGAACCAAAATTCCCATTATTTGAAAAGAAAGAAATTGTAAAACCAGTACCACAACCAAAAATAATTCAAACTGAATTAATTAAACCAAAAGAAGAAATTGTAAAAGAAATAACTCAACCTAAACCTAAAGTAGAAGATAAAGTAGAAATTATTCAATCAATTACACCAAAACCAACTTTTGAAAATAAACCAGATTTAAACAAAGAAGTAGCAAAAATAACAGAACATAAAGCACTTCCAGAACCAGAACAAAAAGTATCAACAATTGATAATGATTTTGATGATGATACTGATGATTTAGATAAAATCAAGGGGGATATTATGAGAGTATTATCAAAACTTGATCAAGCAGAGGTAGAATAATTGTCTTATGATGGTGCTATGGAGGCATTATCAAATGATGCATTAAAAATAATAAAAAATAATCAAATAATTGGATTAGGTAGTGGTAGAGCTGCAACTATGTTAGTCAAATCACTTGCAAAATTAATTAAATTAAAAAATTACAACATCAAAGGTATTCCAACATCATTACAAATTAAATTAGTTGCAGAAAAAGCTGGAATACAATTAGTAGAAGCAGATCAAGTTAATCATATTGATATTGTCTTTGATGGGGCAGATCAAATTAACTCACAAAAATATGTAATTAAAGGAGGAGGAGGTGCACTACTACGAGAAAATATTTTGTTCAGTCTTGCAAAAAAAGTAGTTGTAATGGCAGATAAAACAAAATTTGTTAAAAATTTTACAAGAACGGTACCAGTAGAAATTCATCCATTAGCAAGAAATTCAGTAATCAATTCTATTAAAAAATTGGGGGGTGAATCTAAAATACGCTCCTTAGATAGAGGATATACATTTTTTACAGAAAATGGAAATATAATTTTAGATTGTAATTTTGGAACAATTAAAAATCCCAAAGCATTAACACAAAAAATCAAACAAACAGCAGGAGTTTTAGAATCAGGTATTTTTCTAAGAAAACCAGATATAATTTACAAAGCCAAAACAAATGGCAAATTTGAAATTATTTAATAATTACAGTTCTTGCCACATGTTTACCATGACCAAGTTTCCCAATTACCTCAAAATTATCAGCAACTAATTCTCCTCTCACCATAGTCTTAACAGGCCAGCCTTTCAAATTTCGTCCTTCATATACAATATAATCAGAAAACCCTCCAAATAATTCAGAAGTAACTTTCTTCTCTTTTTTCAAATCGATCATAGTCACATCAGCATCAGAATTTTTTGCTAGGGTTCCTTTTTGTGGATACATACCAAAAATTTGAGCAGCATTGTAACTAGTAAATTTCACAAACTGTTCAAGTGTAATTCTATTTTGATTTACTCCATCATTAAGTAATAGCGGTAATGAAGTACCAATTCCAGGAAAACCAGCCAATGCACCCCAAACATCATCACCATCTAGTTTCAATTTAAGCTGATTAGCAACATGATCGGTTCCTATTGTATCAATTTGGTTATTAGATAAAGCATTCCAAACTGCTTTTTGATCATTTTCAGTTCGTATTGGAGGCATAACTTTAGCAAGATAACCATTTTGTTTTTCATAAGATAATGTAAGATAATGAGGACATGTTTCTACAAAAATTTTAGTTCCAAGTTTTTTTTCTTCTTGAATTTGTAATAGTGCACGTTCTGAACCAATGTGGACAAAATAAATTACACAATCATAATTTCGTCCAAACTTACATATTGTTTTAATTGCTTTAGCTTCAAATTCAGGAGAACGACTCGAAGACCATGCAGATAATCCATCTTGATTTTTTTCTTTTGCCTTTTTAATTCCACATCCACATGATTCATAATCTTCAGCATGTACAAGTACAGGACAGCCAAGTTGTGCTGCATTTTTAACAATTTTTTCAACAAGTTCATCTGTAACATTTACTTTAGATGCTACAAGGCTAGAAGAATTTGGAGGCATATCCATGTATACATGACCAACTTCACCACCAAGATTCATGTAAATTTTAAAAGATGTAATTCCCTTATCAATACAAAAATTCATTTCATCAATTTGTTGTTGTGTAAAAATAGAAGCATGTATTGCATAATCTACATAATGATATTCTGATGAAGTTGTAAGTTGTGATTGTAAAGAATTTGAAAATTTATTTTCTAATCGAAGCATTCGCATCATAGTTGTAACTCCACCTATTGCTGCAGCATGAGATTCAGTTTTTGCAGCTTCGTTAATGGGTGAATAAACCCCATAATGGACATGCGTATCAATTGCACCAGGAATTGAAATTAATCCATTTCCATTAATCTTATGATCACATGCAGGAATATCATTTGTTAGTCCTACAATTTTTCCTTCATCAATTACAATATTTTTGTCAATCATTCCAGTAGGAAGTATTACGTGTGAATCAACAATTACAGTATCATACGTCATCAGAAAATTTTACGCTATGGAGTTTATTATGCGTTAAGGAATACGCTTAAGTTGATTATTTTAAAAGAAAAACCATGGAAGGTGCAGAGATAGCAAAACGAGACCATCAAAGAAATAAATCTGAAATTGTAAAATTAGTGAAAGAAATGTTTAATCAAGAAAAATGGGGTGATGAAGAATATAAGAAAAAATTGCAAGAATTAGTTGTAAAAGACGAAGAATTAGTCAAAGATGTTATTAAAAAAATTAAGTTAGAAAGAGGATTAGAATAAAAACAAATCTGCTTAGAAAATGAATAAAAACCCAATTTATTCCAGATAATTTGAGGGCCGGTGGTTTAGGGGTATAATGCTTCGTTCGCAACGAAGATGATCGAGGGTTCGATTCCCTCCCGGTCCATTTTGCCAGAAACTATTATACATAAATAAAAAATACCGTCATCATGGAAGTTTTTGACGGTAAAAAAGCAGCACAAGATTATATGTCAAAACACACCCTAGCATTCTCGACTCCTGAATTAACTTTAATGAGATTTGCATTTTGGATGGGAGATTCAGTTCCAGATCCAAAAAATGATGGAAAAGGAATTCCAAGAATGATGACATATTTGATAGAACAGGACTTTGAACCAGTCTTAATTGATGATGATACATATGTTCCATCAGGAGCAGTAAAAAGTTCAGCAAATGTTGGAAATGCATACAATGAAGTAAAAACAGATGGAAAATTCTGTTCTGAATGTGGTACTACTCTTTCAATGACAGCAAAGTTTTGTCCTGAATGTGGTACTACACAAGAATAAAAAAATTATATTTTTAATTTTATGCTCTTGCTCCACACTTTGTGCAGAATTTTGAATTAGGTCTTAATTCAGCACCACATGAAGAACATCCATTTGGATTTTGTGGAGCAGTTTGTCTTGGCATTAAAGCTGGATCAGCTGATGGTAAAGTTCCAACATTCCCAAATGCTTCTTGTGCAGATACAATTCCTGGTGGACCTCCACCTACAGGATTTTCTGCAGTGCCAGATCTTGGTGGTTGACCCATTCCTCCTGCCATCATTCCAGGTTGACCCATTCCTGGCATTAGACCAGGAGATTGTGTATTTCCACCACCAGAACCTATAGATTTTTTTAATTCGAATATTACTTTGATAGCTAGAAATTCTAATGCAGAATATGCAACAGTGTAATCACCTAATTTTTGAAAAAATTCTTTGTCACTAAGTTGACCTTTTTTGTACATGTTGTTAGTATCTAAAAATGATTCATAGTATCCTTGAGATTCATCAAACAAACTTTGTAGTTTGTCAAAAAGCATTCCAAGTGTATCTACTTCACCAAATGACATAATCTCACTCAATTTTTGGAATATTAATTACTTTAGGATGAAAAAATAAGAAAAAACGTGTTTTAGTAATCTATGCAAGTGCTCTATCAATCATACTTTGGTATGATTCTTTAGAAGCTGCACCTACCTGCTGGCTAACTATTTCACCTTTGTTTAGGAGGATTAAGGTTGGAATACTAAATACATTGTATTTTGAAGCCAATTCATTAGCCTCATCAACATTAACCTTGACAAATTTTACTTTGCCATCATAGTCATTTGCCAGTTCTTCAACTACTGGACCTACCATTCTGCATGGACCACACCATTCGGCCCAAAAGTCTACAAATACAGGAATGTCAGAATTTATGACATCTATTTCCCAAGACTTTGCATTTGAAATTTGAGTAATTCCCATTCTATTTTTAATTTATTTATCATACCTAAAAATGTTCACCACATTCCAAATCTTTATTTTTTGATACAAAATTAAATTTCATATATACTTAAATGACGTTTTGATAAAACTGATTTATGAGTTCAGAGCTTAGATTAAAAAAATTAAGAGGTTCTGGTGGCTATGTTATGGCCACAGTTACAGATGAGCAGCAAATGAAAGGAAATTTAGGCGGTCCTGATTTATTTTTGGCACCAATTGGAAGATTAGATGATGATAAAATTACTAAACATTTTTGCAATACATGTGAAAAAGAATTTGAAGGTCCACCAAAAATAGAATTTGAAAATCCAAATGAAGAAGTTGCAGAAAATTTAGTTCTTGCTGAACGAGGTCAGTATATTTGTAAAGCATGTAATGCTTCAATTGCAGAATATAGAGAATTCAAAAAACCAAATGAAGAAAACGAAGTTGGAAGTGCAAAACCATTAGATACTGATACTACAACAGCACCGACAGTAGAAGTTACAACAGCACCGACAGTAGAAGTTACACAACCTGGTTCTACCGCATCTGTAAGTTCAATTGAAGGAAGAACAGTGATAGATGAAAATGCAAACAAAGTTGGTATTGCAAAACAAGTTGGTATTGATGCTAATACACAATCAATGGTTTTAGTTATTACTAAAAATGATGAAACAGAAGGAAGTATTCCTTGGACTAGCATCAAAAAAGTTGGAGAAGTAGTTCTACTAGGAAAACCTGAAGAAACTGCCGCTATTCAGCCAGGAAAATGTTCTGAATGTGGATTTATCAACAAAGATGGTTCAAAATTCTGTGAAGAATGTGGAACAAAAATTTAGTTATTAACAAATTTAATGAATATCACTAAGGAAATAATGTAATTGACTAAAATATCGATCTCAAAAGGCGTAATCAAAGACATTGTGATTGTTGCAGTAGCAATTCTAATAATTTGGATTGGATTGCAAGCGGCATTTGGAACACAAAATCCATTTTATGTTGTTGCAAGTGGAAGTATGATTCCAGTTTTAGAAGTTTATGACATTATAATTATTCAAGGACATGAACCATTCGAAGAAGTTCAAGTAGGAGATATTATTGTGTTTGATAGACCATCAGATCATAATAGAGTGATTGTTCATAGAGTTCAAGCGATACTTGATGAAGACCCAAAAACAGTTAGAACACAAGGCGATGCAAATCCAACATGGATTAGAGGAACAGATTATCCAATTACAGAAGAAGAATATATTGGAAAAGTTGCATACATAATTCCACAAGTAGGTTACATTACACAAATTTTGAAACCTCCAATGAATTATATCATTATTGCAGTTGTAATTGGAATTATGATAATTAAACAATTTACAGGTAAGAAAAAAGATGTAGAAGACATAGTTAGTAAAGAAACATTAGAAGAATTATCAGATATTGGAAAAATAGAATCAGATTCAGAATATTCTGAGGA
>Ga0233427_10003507_pt1 | contig 13699 bp, 11 predicted proteins | sample SI_118_April2016_5_FD_179885 | JGI IMG/M metagenome (GOLD analysis project Ga0233427, IMG submission 179885) | Seawater microbial communities from Saanich Inlet, British Columbia, Canada - SI_118_April2016_100_MG | ecosystem: Environmental > Aquatic > Marine > Inlet | place: Canada: British...
TCCCTTCATTATAGTGATAAATGCCCATCCGTTTTTGAGCTTCTGGACTTTTATGATCTATTGCTTCCTCATCATGTTTATGAAAGTGACTTTCTTCCTTATCCTTGATAGAGATTGGTTTTTTTTTGTGTTCGAAATGAAATCTAATGCGATCTGTTGTAATAAATATGATTACTCCAATACTAAGAAGGAAGGGCATTAATTTAAGATATTTTTTTGTGACATTCATGGCTAACAAGAAACAAGCTAATTTTTTTGGCGACACAATTGTAATGTTTTGATAAAGCTAATAATAGTTGGTTAAAAATTTCATTATCTCGTTTGCCGACCCGAGATTTATGATGTTATCAATTTGCGCTCCGTGCGAGCATAAATTATATATTTTCGTTTTAGGGTTCTCTGCAGCTATTTCTTCTATCGCGCGTAGGTAACTATACATAGCTTGGTTAGTTGCGACTTTATTCCCAGCTATATTTTTGACTTTTACAGTTTTTTCTTTTCTGTTTACTAATTTGTAGTTGTCTTTAAGTATACGCCCGCTATCCAAACTATCCATCATTTGCTTATTATTGTTTGAAAAACTTGAATAAGTCCTGTTGCAGGGAAATGATAGATCTTGCCCTATTAAAAATATCGGATCACATCCAAATTGAATTAACACGTCAAGTCCAAGACAGGAAACAGACCCACCGGACCGAGTGCTTCCCTTAGTATTAATATATTTTTCTTCATTAAACTGAGAGCTTGCTTGTTTGAAAACCACAAATTTTTCACCTTTATAATAGTGAACAACTTTAGTATTTGCTGATGGAGTAAATATAAGCTTTGCCGAACTTTCTAAACAATCTTGAAAATATTGAAAACTGTCTTCTTGAGGGTCTAAGGAAAACACATAATCTGGAGCAATACCTTCATGTAATAAAATAGGTAGTGCAGTATCAACACAGGCTAAAATAAATTTTTTGTCTACCTGCTTTAGGTAGGGCAGAATATCATCAAGTGAGGGGCCAGCGCTAACAAGTAACGCGGGTTTTCCCTTGTGTTTTGAGCATAAAAAATTTATTCCAATATTTTGTTCCACGATTTCTTTATTTAAAGCGCAATTTTCCTTTTCTACATCTCCAAGTACTGCTGGGAACCTACGTTCCATCAACAATATATCTAACGAATTCACTAATCTAGGAAATGATGAAGGAATGCATTTAAATGAAGGTGAGTGGAAAAAAATTTCAAAATTTTTCGCGCTTGAGCTTGCCATTTTTTCCATATATTTTACTATTTCCATCGACACTATTTCTTCGTTTAATCCATGAATTAAATGGAACCTATCGTTAAGTAATATTTTTGACTGGTCCCTCAATATCATTGCGGCAAGTAAAAGATCTGTATTCAACTCAATTGCAAGGAGAAAACCATTGGGGCCATTTTTTTTCAAGATGAAGTCTATGTGGTATCCAAGTCCAAACCCGTAAAGGCAAACTTGACTTCCGGTTGTTATTTTTTCTGCAAAGTTTTGACCTTCTTTTACAGGGTCATACATGCTATGTATGAGAATATTATTAAGTCTAATAGTATCGTTCCCGGAGGGAGTAGTTTTTACCTTAATCGATTTGGGTAGTTGATTAGTTAGGTTTTTTGTGCAGGAGGTATGCCTTTCTAAGAGTTTCATGTTTTTTTCAAAGAATTCGCTCATATGGAGGCAATTATTTTATCTAGTTAAATTTATTTAGTGATTTATTTTGGGTTTTGCACTTAGTCGAATATACCCGCTTAATTATAAACAGGATATCTCATAAACTCTTGTAATCTAGAAAAAATTGTTCTAAATAGTTTATGTATACCGTAATTTTAATTTAAATCCGGCCTTTCATGACTCAAGAGAATAGCAGATCTCGAGTAAAAATTCTTTCTGATGACTTAGCTAATCAAATAGCCGCGGGTGAGGTTGTTGAGAGGCCAATGTCTGTAGTCAAAGAGCTTGTGGAAAACTCGATTGATGCAGGTTCCCTTCGTATATTAATCGAAATAGAGCAGGGGGGTAAAAAGCTTATACGCGTTACAGACAATGGGTCTGGGCTATCTTCAGAAGATGCAGAGCTCTCTTTTTTGCGCCACGCGACAAGTAAAATTAGCCGTTCATCAGATCTTGAGAAAATAGCTTCTTTGGGGTTTCGCGGAGAAGCTCTTCCAAGTATTGCTTCAGTTTCCAAAGTCCGAATGACGACTTCTGCCGATGAGCATTTAGGTGGATCAATTATTTCCATTGAAGGAGGTGGGTCTACTCAGATTAAAGAGACATCTTGTCCTCAAGGTACAACCATAGAGGTGGCGCAACTTTTTTATAATACTCCTGCCCGGAAAAAATTTTTAAAGGTAGACGGTACTGAATCGTCTCATATTACACAAGTTGTGACTCAGTTGGCCTTAGCATATCCTAAGATTCATTTTACACTTTTCAATAACGGTCGTAAAGTTATCGATGTTTTGCCAACAGATCAGCGTTTGTATCGAATCGCAGAGCTTTTCGGGGCTGAATTGGCTAAGGAACTTGTTCAGGTTGATACGGAATCAAAAGAATACAGGCTTGAGGGATTTGTTTCCAATCCGGTTTATACACGTTCGTCTCGCTCAGCTCAGTATTGCTTCGTAAATGAGAGGTTTGTTAGAGATAAGGTGATCCTTCATGCTACTCAGCAAGGTTATAGCCACCTTCTTCCCAAAGGTCAGCATCCAGCGATCTATCTTTTTTTATCAATGGACCCTAAACTATTTGATGTCAATGTTCACCCTGCCAAAGCTGAGGTTCGTTTTGCTTTTCAGCAAGATATCCACCGCTTTGTGAGTAGCGCTTTGAAAGATGCGTTGAGTAGTAGTAAAAAATTGTCATTGCCCTCTATAGACAAACCTGAAAAGATTAATTATGTTATTTCACAGTCAAGGCAAACTGATTACAAGGATGTCCATGGATCCAATTTCTCTAAGAACCAATTCTTTGGTAGGTTTTCTCCTGATGCAAAGTTGATTTATAAGAATTCTGCCACCAACTCAGTTGGCCACGAACCAATAAGACCTGTTTTATCACAAGTTGAAATTTTTCATGAAAAACCTAGTGCCATTTCGAATCTTATTTATTCTGAATTTGAACCTCTAGGTCAATTAAACCGGTCTTTTATCATGATGCAGGGTAAGCTAGGAATACTATTGGTTGACCAGCATATAGCCCATGAACGAGTTCTTTACGAACGCTTTAGTGAAGCCGCAAAAAATAAAAAAATTAAAGTTCAGCAGTTGTTATTTCCGTTAACTTTAGAATTTTCTCCAAGTGAAACAGAATTATTAATTCGCAATCAAGAGCCTTTGAATGAGCTTGGGTTGGAGTTGGAGTTATTTGGTAAGAATGAATTTTTGCTGAGAACGATACCCGCTATTTTGAAAAAAAATGACATGAAAGAAATTATGCAAGAAATCGTTGATATGCTTCCTTTGCAAAAACATGAGGAGGCATTAAATGAAAAATTTGAAGAAATAATTGTTATGATGTCTTGTCGTAACGCGATTAAAGTAAACATGTCACTTGATTTAGACCAGATAAGAAAGCTTATTTCAGATTTGCAGGAGACAACGATGCCATACACTTGTCCACATGGTCGGCCTATAGCGCTCTTATATGATATGGATTCAATCTTGAAAAAATTCTTGCGTAAATAAAAGTTAGCTTGGAAATTTTAAATAGCAAAACTTATTAAATTTTGGGGGTAAAATTATTTAGGCTAGTTCGATGCCATTTTTCCTAAGAAATTTATAGGCTTCATCAATCCAGTGACGCTCTTTTTCTAATTTGTAGTCTGGCAGGTCTTTTGATGAACCTATAATAGATTTCATCTGACTAATCGCTTTTTCTTTTTCACCTTTTTGGTCTAGTAGATTTGCATAATGATAAATGGCTTTAAAAAAATGAAATGAATTGATAACTTCTTCATAAGCTTTTAAAGCTTTCTCCTCTAGTCCTGCAAGCCTGTAACATTCTGCTAGTCCAAATATAGCATTACCGTAGTCGTACTTTCGGTCCATTTTAACCAGTTCTTCAAGCGCTTCGGCGGCCTCTGAGTAATTTCCCATTGCATGAAATGCTTTGCTTAGACCATAACGGGCTTTGTTCGATTCGCTGTCACGTTCGATCGCCTCTTTAAATTGAGGAATGGCAAGTGAATATTTTTTTTGTTCTAGGTATGCTTCTCCAAGTTTTTCATAATGGTATGCTTTATGGAACTTTTCTATCATTTCTTTGAGCTGAAGCGTTTCATTAGTTTCTATTTCATTTGCAGTGTTTTTCTGCTTTATAGTTTGTAAAATAGATGGGCTGAGAGTACTGCCTGCCCTCGATTTTACGGTAAAATAGTAGGCAACTGCTCCGACCGGGAAAAGGACTACCATTATGATTATCCATACAAAATGCTCTTTACGTTGCATGCAGTCAATGCACATCCAAACCATAAAAACCAAAGCTAGTGTAATTAAAATATCCATGAATAAACGGCTCGTTTTAGGTGATTTTATTTATAAAACAAAAATTAGGACTCTTTTTTCTTAATAACCTTATTCTTTTCATTCAGAACGAGAATCTTTGGGGAGATGCTTTCCTGACTACCATCTATAATACCATAAGCAACAATGATGATGCGATCATTTATCTCTGCAAGGTGCGCAGCTGCTCCATTAATGGATATAGCCTGTTTGCCCCTTTTTCCTGGAATTGCGTAGGTAATAAATCTATGGCCATTGTTAATATTGAAAACATGAACTTGTTCATTAACTAATATGCCAACCTCGTCCATTAAGTCCTCGTCTATTTCAATGCTTCCCTCGTAGTGCATTAGAACACTAGTGACTCGCGCTCGGTGTAGTTTGGATTTTAACATTATTTGTTGCATTAAGCGTTTCCTATAATACGATTATCTATTAGTCGTGTATTACCGACTTTGACGGCTAGTGCTACTAGTACTTTTGAATAGATTTCAGTTTGTTCTGTAAAACTCTCTGGATCGCATACAGAAATATAATCTATTTCGGTTCCTTGTTTCTGTTCTATTACTTTTCGTATTTCAGTTCGTATGTTTTCCGCTGAACGTTCACCTTTAATTACAAGGTTTTGAGCTAATTCCAGAGCTTTAGATAGGGAGAGAGCTTTGCTTCGGTCTTCTTCAGATAAATAGCCGTTACGTGAACTCATGGCAAGGCCATCCTTATCTCTCACAATCGGTTTTCCTACAATAGAAATATTCATATTTAAATCATGAGTCATTGTTCTTACTACTTCTAATTGTTGCCAGTCTTTTTCTCCAAAATAAGCAATATTTGGATTTATTATATTAAACAGCTTTAGAACGATTGTGGTAACACCTCGAAAAAACCCAGAGCGGCTTGCCCCACAGAGATAGTTTGTCTTCTTTTCTACTGTCACAAAAGTCTGATATTTATTTGGATACAAATCTTCCTGAGTAGGGGTGAATAGAACATCTATTCCGATTTTATGAAGTATTTTTTTATCTAACTCAATATTCCGCGGATAAGAATTAAAATCTTCGTTAGGATTGAATTGTGAGGGATTTACAAAAATACTCACTACTGTTGCGTCACATTCAGCTATAGATGCTTTTATTAGACTTAGGTGCCCTTCGTGAAGACTTCCCATCGTCGGCACAAACCCAATTATTTTATCCTTAAAGAACGTCTGACTACTCCATTCTTTCATCTCATTTATAGAAGTAATAATTTTCATATCGAAATTTTTGCGGGACCCTTATTTATAAGATATTCGTTGTGCTCGACTTAGGACTTTGGGTTTTTACAGTATAGGAGTGCTCTGCATCAGGAAATGTTTCATTACGTACTTCCTGAATATAATTATTCACGGCTTTTTGGGTTTCATTAGCTAAGTTGGTGTATTGCTTAACAAATTTTGGGGAAGGATCTATTCCTAATCCAAGTAGGTCGTGAAGTACTAATATTTGACCATCGCATTTAATACCAGCTCCTATTCCTATGGTAGGTACCTTTAAATTCGACGTTATTTCCGCTGCTAGGTCATCATATATACCTTCGAGAACAATTGAGAATACACCTGCTTCCTGAAGTGTGACAGCATCCTGTTTGATCTTGCGCGCATCCTCAATAGTTTTACCTAGAGCCTGATATTTTCCAAGGCGATGTATTGATTGTGGTGTGATTCCAATATGGCCCATGACAGGAATGTCGGCATCAGCTAATGCTTGGATTCGCCTAGCCACTCTAGATCCACCCTCCAATTTTACTGCTTGAGCACCCGCCTCTTTAAGAAACCTACCAGCGTTGCTAACGGCCTCTTCATTAGATACTTGGTAAGACATGAACGGCATATCCGCAACAAGGAGAGAATTATGACAACCTCGACTAACAGCGCGAGTATGCATAATCATTTCCTCGAGAGTTACTGGAAGAGTTGTGCTATGACCTAAAGCTACCATTGATAAAGAATCACCCACTAGAATGATATCGATATCAGTTGCGTCAATTAATCGAGAAAAACTATAATCGTAGGCAGTCAGTGCTACAATTTTTTTTGAAGATTTCTTTCGATCTAAAATAACTTTGACAGTTTTTCTATTCACGTTAATAAATAAAACTCTGTTTGATTAAGTATTATATTATTAGAAATAATATTTTTATTTTAGTAAGAACCAATGTAAAAAGCCCGCCGACGGAAGCCGGTGGGCGGTTAAATATTTATAGATAGTCGATGCGAGGATTGCTTAGTTACTTGAGGCCTGGTTGGGGTCCCCTTGTTCCTCATTCAACTTATTTTATAAAAATTTGAGCGTCCCGGTCCGTTAGGATCCAAGCGGATTACAATGTTTTTTTACTACTTTATGACTATTGACCTTAATTATCAACCCTTGCTACTTACTTTGTGAAAATTTTGGCGTCCCGGTCCGTTAGGACCCAAGTGGGTTATAATACTCCCTCCCTACTTTGTGACTATTAATCTTAACTATCAACTCTTCAAAGTCACACTTCTTCTCAACAAAATCAATTTCATTGGTGTTGATTACTAAGAGAGGGGTTTCGGAATAGTAAAAAAAGTAGTTATTAAATGTCTTATTGACGCGGTCTAGATAGTCTGGGTCCATAAAGGATTCATATTCTCGTGCTCTTTTTTCAATGCGAGTTCGCAAAACATCCGTATTGGCCTGAAGAAAAATTACCAAGTCGGGCTTTGGAACCTTGTTACTCAAGAGAGAATAAACTTGGTCGTATAGCTTAAGTTCTTGATCCTTTAGATTCAAAGTGGCAAATAGTCGGTCTCTCTGAAAAAGATAGTCAACTAAGACTACAGAACTAAAAAGATCTCTCTGATTAAGATTCATGTATTGATTATAGCGATTTAGTAAAAAAAATATTTGAGTTTGGAAACCGAAAGAATCTCGATCTTGATAGAATCTGCTGATGAATGGGTTTTCCTCATCTACTTCCCGAACGGTTTGAGCGTCAAACTGTTTTCCTAATAAATTCACTAAGGATGTTTTTCCTGCGCCAATACAACCTTCAATAGCAATAAATCTTGGTTCGAGTGAGTATGTCATAATAGTGCGTTTTTTTGGTTTAGAGCAGAAAGTTTTTCCATAGAGTTAAGATATTAAAAAAATATGGAGGTAAGTCACTAGGGACAACATAAGGCTAAAGGAAGATAATAACTGCCATAAGTTTTAATATAATCATCTTTCATTTGCAACGGGAAACAATTCTTGTTGCTGAACCTTTAATGTAGGGCTTCAGAAAGTACATTTTTTTGGCTATTTTAGCTATTAAGTTAAGTTATATTTAGATAATTTTCCATTGCATGTTGATCTGAAGGTCTTTTTGAGGATATTATTACGTGACTTTTTAGGGTCTTATAGTACTTTTTAATGATTGATATCAGGCCTTTTCGCTAACCTTAAGCTAGTTTTGGTATTTATTGCTCATATTATGGTTTCCATTTATAATTCTAACTGAGCTAAACTGTCTTTCATGGGACAATCATTCTTTTAGGAATTTTTTTTATGAATAACGTTACCTCTTTTCGTAATAAAAAAATTATTTTAGGGGTTAGCGGAAGCATTGCAGCCTATAAAGCTGTCGAGTTACTTCGCCTTTTAGTTCGGCAAGATGCTAGTGTTCACGTTGTGATGAGCACTAATGCGGCAAAGTTTGTAACGCCTTTAACATTTGAGGCTCTTTCTGGTAATCCAGTTTATCATCAAGTTTATAATACCAGTTCAACAATGTTTATGGAGCATATTCGACTTGTGGAATCAGCTGATCTTCTCCTTGTCGCGCCTGCAACTGCGGGAATTATTGGTAAGATGGCTAACGGGATAGCAGATGATCCATTGTCAAATTTATTTATTTCATATAAAGGACATATTATAGTTGCTCCAGCTATGAATGATGATATGTACGCTAACTTTGCGGTAAAAGAAAATATAAAAAAAATGAAGGGGAGGGGAGTTGTATTTATCGAACCAAAAGAAGGTGAGCTTGCCTGTGGCTCCATCGGACAAGGGCGGCTTGCGGAACCATTAGACCTAATGGATGCAGTCAAAATTAAACTCAATCTTATTAATGATTGTTATGAGCTTCGTGTTTTAGTAACAGCAGGACCAACTCAAGAACCTCTTGACCCAGTTCGTTTTATTACAAACCGGTCTTCTGGAAAGATGGGTTACGCGGTTGCCGATGCAGCTCGAGATAGGGGGGCAAAAGTTACCTTGATTAGTGGGCCTACTAATCTTCAAGTTCCAGAGGGTGTTCGTTTAATTTCTTGTAGAACTGCAAGTGAGATGAATGATCAAGTTTTACAAATTGTTTCAAACTATGATGTTTTAATAATGAGTGCGGCGGTTGGAGATTTTGCACCAAAACAGATTGAAAAGGAAAAAATAAAGAAGAATGGTGATAATGCTTTAACTCTTAAATTATTTCCAACTGAAGATGTTTTGAAAAATATAAAAGCGAGGAAAACAAGGCAGTTTATAGTTGGGTTTGCGGCTGAATCAGAAAACCTAATACAAAGCGCCTTAGATAAACTACTAACAAAAAACCTCGATCTTATTGTCGCTAATGATATTAGCTCTCCTGGTATCGGTTTTCAGTCTGATTCAAATCAAGTGACTTTTATCAATAAAGATGGTGATATCAAGAAGCTACCACTCCTTCTTAAAACTGAAATCGCTAACTTGTTGTTAGACGATATAATAAATTCAATTTAATCGTTTTTTAACCTCAGGATATGGTTGATTGCTGCTAATTATTTGAATTAAATAAAACTAATTTTTACTAGGAGTTTTTTAATGTTAGTTATTTTTAGTTGGTCTTAAAGCTCATTAAATCAGCTATTTACTTCTTTATATGATTATTGGTTTATTCAAATATTTCATATAGTCACTTTATGTTTTTAGATAGGCGTATATTTAATTTTGGTTGTCAGGTGTGGGTGTGATATTATCTTTTCGTATAAGAATGGCCGAGGTTTTCAGTTTTAGCGATGATTTGTATGGCTTGGGAGAAACTTTTTATTAGATATTAAGTATCTCTCATTCTGGTTGCGTTCGGCCTTATTTCAACCGGGAATGGAATTGGTTTCGGATTCGTATTTTCTGTCCCGCTCGTTTGTTAGGAGATTTATTGGTATGGCTGCTGGAAAAGTAAAATGGTTTAATGATAGTAAGGGTTATGGTTTTATTGAGTCTGAAGATGGGGAAGATTGTTTTGTTCATTTTTCTGCAATTCAGGGAGACGGTTTTAAGACTCTCAGAGAAGGGCAGGAGGTAGAATTTGAGAAAACAAGTGGACAAAAAGGACCACAGGCATCAAACGTAGTTCCTAAATAAAGTAAACTACGGGGAACCGGCAGAGCATGTGCTCTGCCGGTTTTTTTTTATTTTATCTCATGAAGGATTGGGGTATGTGCCTGAAGATACATATTTACTTTGAGCACAACGAAAGCCCAGTGTTTTAGTACGAATTGAAGGTATTGTAGCGTTTCTATAGACTATTTTTACGTCTTCTGAGTTATTTCTCCAGTTACCACCACGTATTACTTTGTATTGGCCATTTTTCGGGCCTATAGGGTTCTTTTTTGGTGAAAATAAGTAAAATTCTGGATGGTGCCAATCGTAGACCCATTCGGAAACATTTCCCGACAGGTCATAAACTTCGTAATCCGATTTTCCAGCTTCGTAAGAGCCGACAGGTGTGGTCTTTTTTACTTCACTATTAAAGTTTAGTCTTGTGTTATCTGGGACTTCATTACCCCACGGATAGTCGATTGAACGCTTACCTCGAGAGGCTTTTTCCCATTCAGCTTCTGTAGGTAAACGTGCATTTTTCCACATGCAATATGATTGGGCTTCTTTCCAAGATACACCAACCACAGGTTGTAGGTAATTATTGAAATTAGGATCATTCAAATAAAGAGGTGCTCTTATTTTTTTACTTTTAACAAACTCCATGTAAGCACCAAGAGATACTTCATGAGTATCAATATAGAAAGAATCTACTTGAACGTTATGAGCTGGGTTTTCAGGACCAAGTGCGTGTCTATCCGTGTTGAATATATCTCCTGGATTTAATTCAATTAAAGATTTATGACTGCCCATTATATAAACGCCTTCTGAAATAAGGACCATACCTTTTGGCGTAATGGGTGATGGTTGGTCTGAAAAGACTAAAGATGGAAGCAAATAAAATATCACTGCTATAAAGATTGCATACATGTTCACTTTTTGTCTCTCCACTTTAATCAGTTTTAATCGAAAAGCAATAATACAAATTAAACTAGATATTTTCAAATATTGTTAAAATATGATTAAAGTCAAAATTAATTATTGTCATGATTTAATATCTTTTTATTTTTTTACATGCGCGTTACTAGTCATGAGTATTGACATTGTAACCCAATAAGTATTATATTTTTTAAGCGCTAATTTTTTTTTGTGCGTGAGTTGTTTTCTTTTATTACAGTATTTATTTAACGTGCACTTTTAATGTTTAAGCCTAAAAAAAAATCGACATTATTTCGTGGAGAACAGAACGATAGGCTGTGTCTCAATTGTGGTTTTCCAAATCGTAAATCTGATAGTAACTGCATGTATTGTAAAAGTAGTCTCTTAAATGAGGATGGTCTTGTTTCCTGGATAAGAAATACTTACTATGTCATTATTTGGCGCTGGCAACTTAAGCAACAACGTGACCGTATAGTTAGTCCTTCAGGAACTTACTTTGCCAACTTTAAATTTTTAGGGTATTTCATTTTTGGGATTACGTTTAGCATGTTAGGACTCTATTTATTTTCAGAGGCCTTAGCTGATAGTTCATTTTCTAGCGGACTTATTGCTAGCCTGTTTCTCTACTATGGAACTTTAACCCTTAAGACTATTTTTACAAAAAAATAACTAAATTTACTTTAGATCCTTTGACTTGAAGTTTGCCTCTATTTAACACTCCTGTTTTCATTTTTTTTAAATTAGTTGTTCGAATTTTTCATACCCTAAATTGCCATCCTTAGGTATGATTCTCCCTGTTACCGCTTTTATTTTTCTCTCCCTTAGTTCTTGATAAGAATGCTCTAGTCTTTATAATATACTGATTAAAATAATTTGGACTCTTAATAAAGAGAGTTAATTGGAGTTACCAAGATGCTTGCACAAAACGACTCATCTGAATTTCGTGGTTTAGTTCTTCCTGTCCGAGGAATGACCTGTTCTAGTTGCGCTTCTCGTATTGAAAAAAAAATATTAGGTCTTGATGGAGTTTATGGAGCAAGGGTTAACTTTAGTGCTGAACTGCTATTCGTTGACGTGGATCCTCAAATTATTTCTCTTTCTAAAATTATAGAGGCAGTGAAAAAAATTGGTTTTGAAGTGCTAGTAGAGAATAAATATTTTTCTATTCAAGGTCTTTCTTGCGCATCTTGTGTTTTACGCGTTGAGAATGAACTGAATAAACTTTATGGAGTTTTAAATACTCAGGTTAATTTAGCTGCCGAGAGCGTTTCGATAGTTCTCATCTCGTCTATTTCAAAAGTAAATGAACTTCAGAGCACTTTAAGAGCATTTGGATATACTTTGCTTGTGTCTGATGAAAATTTTAATAAAGAAATAGAATTGGTAGAAAAAAAATATGATGATGAATTAGCTTCAATCATTAGAAGGTTTGTTTTTAGCGCCTCTATTGTCGTACTTATTTTTATTAGTAACTTCGATTTAGTTCAGAACTTTCTTCAAGAAGTTAATTTTTTTGACCATAATATTATGTTGTTGCTCTTGGCTACTCCGGTTCAATTCTGGGGTGGATGGATGTTTTATAGAGGTTTTTGGAATGGGCTAATCCATGGGTACTCCGATATGAATACACTTATTGCTATTGGTACATCAGCTGCTTATTTATATAGTTTGTGGGTCATGGTGTATCCAATTTTTTGGTTAGATATTGGGCAGGAAGCTTTAGTTTTTTTTGATTCATCAGTAATGATTATTACTTTAGTTTTGATGGGCCGTATGCTAGAAGCAAAAGCAAAGGCAAAGGCTTCCAATGCTATAAACGAATTGATTGGACTTCAGCCAAAAACAGCATTAGTTTTACGCGATAATTTAGAAATAGCTATTCCTATTGAAGAAGTTGTTGCTGGTGACATAATAATAATTAAACCTGGCGAAAAAATCCCCGTTGACGGAATCCTAATAAGTGGTTTCTCCTCTGTTGACGAGTCTTTAATTAGTGGAGAAAGTAAGCCTGTAGATAAAATAATATCTGACAAAGTTGTAGGCGGTTCTTTGAATAGAACTGGGGCATTTAAGATGAGAGCTACGCATTTAGGGAAGGACTCTACTCTTTCTCAGATCGTTCGCTTGGTTACAGAGGCCCAAGGTTCAAAAGCTCCGATGCAGAGATTAGTGGATAAAGTTTCAGGAATTTTCGTGCCTGTTGTAATCGGTATGGCAACATTATCTTTTTTTGTTTGGTGGTTTTTTGGAGAATACGCTAACCTTCCTACTTCTCCTTTTATATTTGGTCTCATGGTTTTTATATCGGTCATGGTTATTGCTTGTCCCTGTGCGCTCGGTTTGGCAACTCCAACTGCCATTATGGTTGGGACTGGTAGAGGAGCAAAATTAGGGGTTCTTGTAAAAGGTGGCGAGGTTTTTGAAAAGGTTGGAAAACTAAATACAATCTATTTTGATAAAACAGGAACCCTTACTAAGGGTATTCCTGAAGTTAATAATTTAATTGTTGCCCCTAGTTTAGGTGTATCTGAGGAAAATTTATTAATATATGCAGCTTCTCTTGAAAAACAATCTGAACATCCTTTGGCAGGTGCTGTTATTAATGAGGCTAAAAAAAGAAATTTGGACCTTGATAAAGTTCAAAACTTTCAAAGTTTACCTGGGTTTGGAGTCACGGGATCTTTAAATAGTCAGCAAATGATTTTAGGTAACATTAATCTGATGATAAAAAAGGGAATTGATATTGAACCCTGGGTTCGACAACTAGAAAAATTTTCTCGTGAAGGAAAAACACTCATGATGTTAGCTGTTTCTAGTAAAATAGTTGGAGTTATAACTACTTCTGATGCAATTAGACCTCATGCAAAGGATGTGATTGGGCGTTTAAAAAGTCTTGG
>Ga0233427_10003508_pt1 | contig 13698 bp, 15 predicted proteins | sample SI_118_April2016_5_FD_179885 | JGI IMG/M metagenome (GOLD analysis project Ga0233427, IMG submission 179885) | Seawater microbial communities from Saanich Inlet, British Columbia, Canada - SI_118_April2016_100_MG | ecosystem: Environmental > Aquatic > Marine > Inlet | place: Canada: British...
CTTCTCCGTTGAACTGCCGGCTCGCTGGTGGAGTTCGTCAACGTTTTGGGTAATGAGCGTGTGGAGCTTGCCGTTCCTCTCCAGCGTGACAAGCGCACGGTGTCCGTCGTTGGGCTCAACGTCCGCCCACAACTCTCCTGACGCTCGGCGTTCCCAGTTCACCTTTCGGACCTCAGGGTCTGCGACGTAGTGGCGAATGTTTGATGCCTTCTCCGCCTCTGGATTCTTCGTCCATACGCCATTGGGACCGCGGAAATCCGGGATCCCTGAATCGGTAGAAATCCCCGCACCCGTGAGCACGGTGACGGCGATGGCATTATCGAGAATCTGACGTGCGGTGTTACGAGGATCAGCGCCAGGCGTGGAGTCGGTTTCAACGGCCATCGAGACAGGTTAGCGACTGACCGATTCACGCTCTGGCGGCACTCGCTACTTCAGCAGATTATGGTCAGATTGAGGCTGAAATTCTGGCGGTAGAGCCACATACAGCGGTTCCCGGTAGCTCTCCTGAGCACGGCGCTTGTCATGGTACTGGCTACTCCCGTGCCCGTAACCTTTGCGTCAGCCCAAGACGGCGTCGACACGAACGGCGACGGGGTGGCGGATGATCGCGACAGCGATTGCATACCCGATGCCTTCAACGGTGATGGCGTACCCAACGCCGATACCAGCCGGCTGGCGTGTGCTGAAGGCAGCGGCGGTTCCTTGCCCGGCCAACTCGGCACTCAAGATGTTGCCCGCATCCTCGACATCATCACCTCAAGTTCCCGGACTCGACAATGGACGACCCCAGGCCGGACGGCTTCCCGAATGTTCCCCGCCTCTTCGAGGGCGGCGTTGACGTCGGTCCCAACTGGGAAGAACTCAATCGCTTACTCGGCGAACCCGGTGCCCGCGACCTCCTGCATCTCGGTGACGACAACATCAACCAGGCAATGCTCGAGTTCCAGGACATCAACAATGCCAAATTCGTCAACCCGATCACCGGCGAAGTCGAGTTCGTTCCCATCCCCAAGGCATTGCTCTAACCGCTCAGCAAGATCACGAGCGCCGGCGGCGACCGGAGACTCATCGCCGGATCGGGCTCCGCGCTAACGGGTCCATGCATGGGCCAGGCCTGGTCCTACGACAGTCATGGCCAACCACTCGATGTCGCCTTCGACTGGAACCGAGAACTCCCGCCCCGAACCTGGAACGAGGACGGCAATCTCGTCCAGGCCTTCACCTCCGATGATCCCTTCATCGTCGATGTGGACGGTGTCGTCATCTACACCGGTGTCGCAGGCGGACTTGAGGATGGCACCGGGCCCTGGGAGCACGACTGGTTCATCATGATGAACCTGCTGGGCTTCACCGGCACGAACATCGACGCGGGTGGCGATCCCAACACGGGGTACGAGAACCACAATGCTGGTGCGGTCAACCTCCACGAGGATCTCCCAGACCCGGCCAAGATCAGCGGCTTGGTTGCTGTCAACGGCCAGATACATGCGCCCGGCACCGACAACGGCTCTCGCGACGACCACAACAACGACATGTTCTTGTGTATGGCCACTGGTTTCGTGGAATTCCAGGGTGGCATTCCGCTCACTGCACCAGGCGTTGCTCTCGTGTTCTTGGCCACCGTCGGCCTGCTGTTCAATGCCAGACCCACCAAAACGTGGGAAGGAGTGTGATGGACACCGTCACCAAACGCCACCCGATCCGTGGATCCCTCTATGGCGTCTTCTTCGGCCTTGGGCTTGCCTTGATCGTGGTCGGATAAGGAATGGGCGCTCTCGGCACATCGCCTCCGCCCATCGTGTTCGTGGTCGGCGTTTTTGCCGCGACATTGTGGGGCATCGCCGGCCCAATCAAGGCGCCGAAGGGTCCACCCCCCCCTGCGCGCGCCACGCTTGTCGACGCTGAACCGTCGGGAGATGCTGCGCCCATCGTCGCGGCACACGGCAGTGAGGATGGCGGCGCGGAGTCGGCCACCAGTAGCCACGGAGCAGCCGACCATTCACCCACTTGACAAGACAGCATGAAATAGGCTGAAATTCATAGAAGCTTCCCCGGCATCAACCATCCAATGCCTGGAAGTACCCGTGAACTCAACCCAATCTGTCCCCGTCCCGACCACCAATAGAGCGGTGAAAGAGACACCGACCACCGTCGTCCTTAGCCGGTGGGTCGACCCACTCCTCGACAAGCTCGGACACGACCCACGCTCGCGCTACGTCGAACGATTCTGGCTCCCTGTTCTCGGTCCCAGCACTGTTGTCTTCGTGCGCCACTGTGCCGACCAACTCGACAATGCCGGTAACGGTGCCCGTGCCATGGTCGAGCTTGAACTCGAAGCCATCGCTCACCACCTCGGTCTCGGTCACAAAGGTGGACGAAACAGCGCGTTGACCCGCACCATCCTTCGCTCTTGTCGATTCGGTGCGGCTCGCGCTGGCCGAGGCAACCATCTCGAGCTTCGGCGCGGAGTACCCCCGCTCAATCGCACGCAGGTCAATCATTTGCCGAAATCGCTCCAGGTCGAACACCGCCGCTTTGTCGAACACCACCCACGAAACGACGAAGCCACGGACAACCGGGTGCGCCGACTCGCACTCGGCCTCATCGAATGTGGCGACACCATCACGGTCGCCGAAGGACAACTCGCCTCCTGGAATGTGCCGCCAGCGGTCGCCGCCGATGCCGTTCGATGGGCATGGTCTCACCACATTCGGAACCTGGAGCAGAGTCCGCGAGAACACGGTCCGACTGCCGCCTAGCCCTCTCTCCAGCCCCACTCACCTTCCCAATCTGGGAAATTGGGCTGCTAAATCTAGGCAATTTGGCCCGGTTTGGTATCTCGTAGCTTTCGACAGACTTCGCGTCGTTCCAAATTTTTAAAAGAAAACATAAGGAACGGCTCGTTTGTGCCGAAAGACCTAACACGGTTCACTGCCGAGTGGTTGTGAATTTCACTAACACGGGAGTCCACCCAATATGACCACCACCTATCAGTTCCTTGCCGCTTGGGTCACCAGCCGCATTGATGACGAGCGTGGCGCCAGCCTCGTTGAGTACGCCCTTCTCGTGGCCCTCATCGCGGTTGTCTGCATCGCCGCCGTCACCGCACTAGGCAGCTCCGCTTCGTCCAAGTTCTCCGAAGTCGCGAGTAATCTCTAGGCCCAAACAGCCGAAATCCGCACGGAAGGCGGCCCTCCAGGGCCGCCTTCCCGCATTTTATTCTCAGGCCGTTACGGCTTACTGAAGTTCGTGACAAGGTCAGCAAGTAGACGCACACCGAAGCCGGTGCCACCCTTTGTGGTCTCGCCATCATCGACATCACTCCATGCCGGGCCCGCAATATCAACGTGCGCCCACGGGATACCGTCAGCCACGAACTCCTGCAGGATCAGTCCCGCTGTGAGCGCTCCACCGTGTGCCGTGCCAATGTTCTTCATGTCGGCCACGGCCGACTCGAACTGCTTTTTGTAGTCATCAGGTAGGGGCAAGTGCCACACGCGTTCCCCGGTTGCCGCCGCCGCTGACTCAATCTGACCGATCCAGTCCTCATTGTTGCCCATAAGGCCGGCGATCTTCGGGCCAAGGGCGACCATACATGCGCCGGTGAGCGTGGCCAGATCGATGATCGCATCGGGCTTCGTCTCAGAGGCCAGCGCTAGGCCATCGGCAAGAACCAAGCGACCTTCGGCATCTGTATTGAGCACCTCAATTGTCTTGCCGTTCCGAATCTTCAACACGTCGCCCGGACGAGTGGCATCGCCACCGGTCATGTTGTCCGTCATGGGAATGAACGCCCGAACCTTGGCCTTCACCCCCAGTCCGCTGAGAACCGACATCACACCAGCAACCGCGGCACCGCCGCCCATGTCACACTTCATCGTCATCATTCCCTGGCCGCTTTTGATGGACAGGCCACCCGAGTCAAACGTGATGCCCTTACCAACAAGAGCCAATGTTGCGGTGGCCTTACCCTTCGGCGAATAGGTCAACTCAACGAGGCGGGGCGGATTGGTGGAGCCCCGGTTTACGCCCAGGAGACCGCCAAGCTTCGCCTTCTTGATCGCTGCTTCGTCCCAAACCTTGGCGGTGAGGCCCGCCGACTTGGCCATAGCGCTCAAACGACGAGCAAACGCCGCTGGCGTGAGATCGCCGCCAGGCTCATTGACCAGATCCCGAGCAAAGCACTGCCCTGCGGCAAGTGCTGCGCCTCGGTCGAGCGCGGTTTGAGCGCGGGCACCGGAAGCGCCGGCGATATCGACCTTGGCAAGCTTCGTCGGCTTCGCGTCACTCTTGTAGGCCGTGTATGTGTAGGTCGACAGCATCACGCCCTCGGCTAGAGCCTGTCGAGTGGCGCTGTCATTGAGTTCGCTCACCGGGAGACTGATACCAATTCGGGCGTGGCGACCGAAACTACGTCCAATCGATGCACCAGTGGCGCGTACAGCGTTGCCATCGACGTCCTTGGCGGCGCCGATCCCGACTAGTGCCAAAACTCGACCAGTGCTCGGCCAGGTGTGGGTCTGCCCAACCTTCCCCTCAAAGCCAGCCGCCTCAAGTTGCTTTGGATCGACTCCATCGATTCCCGCCCTAACCGCATCACTGGTCACAATGGTGACAGCAGCCTTTACGGCCTTGGGGATCGAACGGCTTGCGGTGAACGTGATCGTCATATTGAGAACTGTAGCCACCGCTTTGAGGTGGACCGAAACTATGGATTCAGGCAACGCCAAGATGCCACGCTCCACGGAGCAGGCCGGCACCTCGACTCATTCGTTTTGGGAAGCTCAGGGAGTGAGCAAAACGCGAGCGACCAGGTCCTGACCAAATCCCGTGAGGATCGCTAGGTACATGAGACCTGTGGCGGCCATGACCGCCGAATACTCCCGCTCACGCAACGCGGCCCGTGTTACACCAATGAGAATGATCGTGGAGACGACGCAAGCGATCCAGAACCAGCCAAGAAGGCCGTTGTAGGCATCGTCGATGTTCCCGTTCAGCACCGACACCATTCCCGTCGGAAGCAGCATCGCGATTGTCTCCGGAACCCAGAGTATTGCGGTCCATCGCACCAACTCAAGAATGGGCGACCGCGCCAGACCCGGCTGAACCAGGTACCAGTGACCGAGCAGCATCGCGTCAGAAACCACACCGAGGAAAAGCGCACTCGTCAACCCTCGAAAAACCGAAAGCGCCGCCGGTCCACCAGCTTCGAGCGAGGCGATGATCACGGCGATAAGTCCAAGGCTGGCGGCGATGAGATCAAGCACCGGCGGAAACTCGGCACTGTCCTTGTCGAAACGCTGCTCCTCGCGATCGATTCCGGTCATCGCTGCCACGCGCTCGCTTCGCCGCTCGACAACGTCGCGCTGGCCGGCAACACCGGCGGCCTTGCGAGCGATCGAGACCCATAGCGCTGCTCCGCCCGCAACGATGAAGGCCATCGTGGCGATCTCGCGGGTCCAGGTAGGCGTCGTTATGAATGCGGCCGCCAGCGATCCGGCCGCCAGCATCAGGAAAGTCAAGCGTTGGAGCCAGCCATAGCCGAGGCCGACCTCGCGGTGACGCGTCGTCATCCAGAGGAAGAACCAGCCGCCCGCGGCCCATTGAAGGAGAACGGTCGCCCCGTCGAGTTCAATCATGAATCAGCCAAGAACAGCGAGTTGATGGTCAACGGTGTTGAGTGGATCGGGCCCAGCGTCATTGGCCACCACGATGTCTTCGAGGCGCATGCCCCACTTTCCAGGGATGTATATACCCGGTTCGATCGAGAAGGCGTTTCCGTGCTCGAGTGTCTTGGCGTTCCCTTCGACGATGTAGGGATCCTCGTGGGCTTCAACGCCGATTCCGTGGCCGGTGCGATGGATGAAGTAGCTTCCAAACCCCCCATCGACGATCTTCTGTCTCGTCGCTCGATCGATGTCTTGAGCGGGAGCGCCGACGGTGGCTGAACGCACCCCTACGGCCTGGGCTTCGTGGAGCACGGCATAGGCCTCGAGGAACTCACGATCGGGGCTGCCATCGGTCCAGACACAGCGGGTTATATCGGAGCAGTAGCCGATGCCGTCATCTCCGATCATGGTGCCACCAAAATCACAGAGGACCCCCTCCCCCGCTCGAATCACCCGATCACCGGCATGGTGGTGCGGACTGGCGGCATTTTCGCCAGCAGCCACGATCGCAAAATTCACACGTTGGTGGCCTTCAGCGATGAGCTGTCGGCTGAGTTCAGCAGAAACCTCAGCTTCCGTTTTCCCGACCAATGCGATCTCGCCGGCCTGCAGGCGAGCGGCGATTCGGTCGACGGCCGCTGACGCTGCCCGGAGGCGCTCAACTTCAGCCGCGTCCTTCACCGAGCGAATCGGACTCGTAATCGTGCTTGCTCGTCGAAACGACGTCGACGGCATCGCGCTCATAAGGTCCACCAGGAAACCGGCCCACATGTGATCACCCACCGCAGCGTTGGTCGCTGGTCCGGCCAACTCGGCGATCAGAGCGATGGGATCCTGGGTCTCGCCCCAGCCGTGAATCGAGAAGATGTCAGGACGTTCCTCGACCCGCGGGACTTCGAGCCTAGGGACCACGAGCGTGGCATCGCCTTCGCGAGGCACCACGAGCATCGTGATCCGTTCAAGCGGCATTGCCTCGTATCCGCAGAAGTACGGGAGGTCACTGCCGACCGAGAGAAGTAGGGCATCGACCCCATCGGCTTCCATTCGGGCTCTAGCCCGATCGATACGTGTTGCGAACATGGCATTGAGACTACGGCCTCGGCGCCGTCACACGTAGAGTCACAAGATGTCTAACGAGTCCAACGCCGACCACCAGTGGGGCTTTCGGACGCGGGCGCTCCATGCAGGCGCTCGAGCCGACCCGGCTACCGGGGCCCGAGCCGTACCTATCTTCCAGACGAGTTCGTACGTGTTTGAAGATGCTGACGATGCCGCCGACCTGTTCGCGCTCCAGAAGTTTGGGATGGTTTACAGCCGTCTTGGCAACCCCACAGTCTCAGCATTCGAAGAACGGATGGCGAGCCTCGAGGGCGGAATCGGCGCCGTTGCAGCGTCCTCGGGTCATGCCGCCGAGTTCCTAAGCGTCACAGCGGTCGCCAGTGTCGGCGACCACATCGTGTCGAGCAGCCATCTCTACGGCGGCACGATCACCATGTTCTCCAACACACTGGCCCGGTTCGGGATCGAGACGACGTTCGTAGACCCGACCGACGTCGATGCGTTCGCGGCCGCCATCCGCCCGGAAACCAAGTTGATGTTCACCGAAACCATCGGCAACCCGTCAGGAGCGATCGCAGATATTGCCGCCTTGGCCGACGTTGCCCATTCGCATGGCATACCACTTGCCGTCGATTCCACCTTCGCTACACCGGCCCTCTGCCGACCGATAGAGCACGGAGCCGACATCGTCGTGCACTCGGCGACGAAGTTCATCGGTGGCCACGGCACCTCCCTCGGCGGTGTCGTCGTCGAGGCGGGAACGTTCGACTGGGGCTCAGGCCGTTTCCCTGAGATGACCGAGCCGGTGCCGACATACAACGGTCTGCGCTGGTGGGACAACTTCGGCGAATATGCCTACTGCACGAAGCTCCGTAACGACGGCCTTCGCGATGTCGGTGCCAGCCTCGCCCCGCTCAATGCGTTTCTCTTCCTTCAAGGGTTGGAGACGCTGGACTACCGGATGGCGGGTCATGTGGCGAATGCTCAGGCGGTCGCCGAATGGCTTGACGCTGACCGGCGGGTCAGTTGGGTCAAGTACGCCGGCCTCCCCGACTCACCCCACCATGAGATGTCGCAGCGCTACTTGCCGACCGGCCCGGGGGCTGTTTTCACATTCGGACTTGCCGGTGGCCGCGAAGCTGGCACCCGCTTCATCGAGTCGCTTGAGATGATCAGCCATCTCGCCAACATTGGCGACGCCAAAACACTCATTCTCCATCCTGCCTCGACTACCCATTCGCAGCTGTCCGATGAGCAGCTTCAGGCAGGCGGCGTGACGCCCGAAATGGTGCGGATCTCTGTCGGTCTCGAAGATCTCGATGACATCCTCTACGACCTTGATACTGCACTCGGGAATACCGCAGTTGGAGCAGACAATGCGTGACCATATTCCCGGGTGGACTCCGCCAGGCGTCAGTGAGCGCAAGCGAATCCTTGATGAATCTCAGTCGATCGCCATCGTCGGCGCCTCATCCAACTCGGCTCGTGCGAGCTATTTCGTTGCCACCTATCTGCTGAGTTCATCCGCTGACTTTGACGTGTATCTGGTCAATCCGCGCGAGACCGAGATCCTCGGGCATCAGGTCTATCCGTCACTTGCCGACCTTCCGGTTGTCCCTGACCTGGTAGACGTTTTCCGCCGCAGTGAGGACCTTCCCCCGATCGCAGAGGAAACTGTCGACATCGGGGCGAAAGTGTTCTGGACACAACTCGGCCTCTGGTCCACTGACGCAGCAAGGGTCGCCGCCGAGGCGGGCCTCGACGTCGTGATGGATCGCTGTACCAAGATCGAGCACGCCCGCTTCGCTGGTGGTCTCAGCCTCGCCGGCTTCAACACAGGCGTGATCAACTCGCGACGCTAGGACTACTCCGCAGCGTCGGCGGCTTCGCGAGCGTGATAGCTGGAGCGTGTGAGCGGACTCGACTCAACGTGAGCGATACCCATGGCCTCTCCCTGTTTCTTCCAGCGGGTGAATACCTTCGGCTCCCACCAAACCGCTACAGGCAGGTGGTGGGATGTCGGGCGAAGATACTGGCCGATGGTGACTATGTCGACGCCGCTGGCGGCGAGGTCAGACATCGTCTGGACGACTTCATCCTCTGTCTCGCCCATGCCGACGATGATCGATGACTTGGTGACGAGTCCGGCGTGCTTGGCCCGAGCAAGCACCGACAACGAACGCGCATAACCAGCTGAAGGCCGAACCGCGCGCTGCAACCGCGCCACGGTTTCGATGTTGTGGTTAAACACATCGGGTCGAGCATCGAAAACCGTCTGCAGAGAGTCGTCGTCTCCTTTCAAGTCGGAGACGAGCACCTCAACACGACACGATGGAACCTGTGCCCTGATGGCATGAATAGTTTCCGCAACGACTGATGCTCCCCCGTCGACGAGGTCGTCGCGCGCCACCATCGTGACTATCGCGTGTTGTAGCCCCATACGGTCGACGGCCTCCGCCACGCGCGCCGGTTCATCGAGGTCAGCGGCAACTGGCTTTCGCGTGTCGACCAAGCAGAAACCGCAGGCTCGAGTGCAACGCTCGCCGAGGATCATGAAGGTAGCGGTGCCATCGTTCCAACACTCCGAGATGTTGGGACAACCGGCCTCCTCACACACGGTGACCAGATCAAGTTCGCGCATCGTCTTCTTGATCTCGCGGTACTTCGGACCAGTGTCCAGCGGCACTCGCATCCACTCAGGTTTGCGGGACTTCAGCCTGACGGGGTCGGCCGCAACGCCAGCTTCGGCAAGCCTCCCGAGCAGCCGGACCGACGTGCCGTCCGCTTGTTCGCCATAGCCAATACCTTGTCGACCGACGGGCGTGCCTGCCCCTTCGCCCCGAGTGAACGGTGCCAGGTCGGAGGCCGGAACCCGCCATGCGACATCGGCACGATCGACCGGTCGAGCCCGGCCCCAGTAGTCGGCAGCTTTGGCGACAACCAGGTCGACAACCTCGCGCATCGAGACATCAATCCCCTCAGCCACCAACGACGTAACACCCCTATCGGGTATGCCGCAGGGAACGATGCGATCGAACCAGGCCAGGTCGGGATCGACATTGAGGGCAAACCCGTGCATGGATCGTCCTCGAGTGATACGCACACCAATAGCTGCAATCTTGCGTGGTCGAAGCCCGTCGATATCGATCCACACTCCCGTAGATCGATGTATCCGTCCGCTCTCAACCCCGAGATCTGCGAGAACGTCGATCAGAAGTTGCTCGATGCCCTCGACATAGACGGCGGTGTCGGCCATACCTCCACCCCGTTTACCGGCAACGGTGAGAACCGGGTAGCCGACAAGCTGACCGGGTCCGTGATAGGTGATGTCACCGCCCCGATCAGTGGCGACAACATCAGCGCCAAGCGCCTCTACATCAACTAGGAGGTGCTCGGCCGGCGTCCGCTTGCTCAGCGTGATCACATGGTCGTGCTCAAGTAGGAGTAGGTGATCGTCTTCACCCTTGACGAGTTGACGCTGAAGCGCCAGCGCGTCGAGATAGCGAACTCGGCCGAGCCAGCGGACCCGCAGGCTCGGGTCAAGGTCGACGGCGGTGGTCAGTGGACCTCCGCCTCCCAGTCACGGGTTTCGATGATCTCGCGGATCCTGTTCAAGAATGCTGCGGCGTACGCACCATCGAATGCTCGGTGATCCCAGGCCAGCGCCAGAACGCCGACCGAATGAATGGCGATCGACTCGTTGCCGAATTCATCAGTGACCACGACCGGCTTTCGCTTCACCCCGTCGGTAGAAAGGATCGCTACCTGGGGTTGGTTGATGATCGGGAACTGCATCATCGTGCCGTACTGACCTGCGTTGGTCACCGTGAAGGTGCCGCCGCTCAGATCGTCTGGCCTGAGTTGCTTTGTACGAGTGCGAGCAGCAACATCCACGATCTCGCGAGCGAGTTGACGCAACCGCTTCCCGCCTGCTCCCTTCACCACGGGGGCGAGGAGCCCATTGAAGTCGATGTCGACCGCGACTGCGAGATTGATCTCGTCGTGGACCACGAGATGGTCGCCACCAAAGCTGGCGTTGAGATGCGGGAATTCATGCAGCGCATCGACGACTGCTCGGACAATGAACGGCAGGTACGTGAGGCTGAAGCCTTCGTCGGTCTTCCATCCGGCCTTGTTGGCTCGACGAACGTGTTCGACTCGCTCATAATCGACCTCCATGGCGGTGAGCACATGCGGTGACGTCGATTTGGACATCACCATGTGTTCGCCGGTGTGTTTGCGGATGTTGTTGATCGGCACGATCTGATCGCGGGCGCCAACCGCTGGTACCGCAGCAGCCGGCGTCACAACAGGTGCTGGAGCAGACGGCGCCACAACAGGTGCTGGAGCCACCGGCGCCACAGATGCCGGAGCAGCCGCGGTCGCATGAGGTGCTGGAGTGGTTCCAACCGCATGGGACTGGATAACACGCTCCACATCGGCCCGTGTGACCCGACCACCCACACCTGTACCGGTCAGCGTGGATGCATCGATTCCATTGTCGGCGATCAGCCGCCGCACCACCGGCGACAAGATCAGACCCTCGATAATCGGAGCGGGTTCCGCCGCTGGTACGGGGGACGGGAGCCGCGGGGCCGGAGCCGCCGCTTCGACAGTCACGGCAGCCGCACCAGCATCGCCGATGCGAGCCAGGACTTGGCCGACCTCGACCACATCACCTTCATTCGCCAAGATCTCTGTGAGCGTGCCAGCAATGGGCGAGGGAACCTCAGAGTCGACCTTGTCGGTCGACACCTCAAAGAGGATCTCATCCATCGCCACCGTGTCACCCACGTTCTTGAACCAGCGGGTGATAGTGCCCTCGGTAACGGTCTCGCCCAGCTGGGGCATTGTGACATCAGCCATGAGTTCTCGGTTCCTTGTTCAGCCGTGCAGCGAACGGCCAGTGAGCGACATAACGGTCTCGCCGAACATTTCGCTCATGGTGGGGTGGGGTTGAATGAAGGCGGCCACGTCATCGACGGTGGCCTCCCAATTGACAGCGAGGTAACCCTGGCCGAGTTGTTCGGTAACCCACGGGCCGACCATATGGACGCCCAGGATTCGACCTCCGGTGCCGTCGGGACGTTTCTCAGCAACGACCTTCACCACGCCGTCGGTCTCCCCGACGATCTTGGCGCGGCCATTGCCAATGAAGGAGTGCTTTGACGTGACAACGTCGAAGCCCGCTTCCTTGGCAGATTCTTCGGTATGGCCGGCGAAGGCAACCTCGGGATGGCAGTAGATGCACCAGGGTGTGCCGTGATGGTCCAGCGGGGTCGGTTCCTCACCGAGAATGTCGCGGATCGCGAGCATGCCCTCTGCGAATGCCACGTGAGCGAGCGCGGGAGTGTTGATGATGTCACCTACGGCCCATACTCCTGGCTCATCGGTGCGACATCGACCATCGGCAACAACAAATCCACGCTCATCGAGCCGGACCCCAGTGCCTTCAAGTCCGAGGAGGTCTGAATAGGGGCGCCGACCGACGGACATGACGATGAGTTCGACGGCGATCGACTCACCATCGCCAAACGCAACGGTGGTGGATCGGCCATCAGCCGATGGGGTGTGGCCGCCGACCAGAACTCCCGTCCGAGTGATGATCTTGCGCTTCTTGAACGATCGCTCGACAACGCGAGTGGCATCGGGATCGCAGCCTGTGAGGATCTGGGGGAGGGCTTCGAGGACGGTGACGTCGACGCCGAGGTCGCCCATCATCGATGCGAACTCACAGCCGATAGCCCCGCCTCCTATGACAACGGCTGAGGCGGGGAGTTCAGGAATCGAGAGCATCTCGTCAGACGTCACGACAAGCCGACCGTCGATCTCAAAGCCAGGAATAGTGCGAGGCTGTGAGCCAGTAGCCAGAATGACCGAGTTACCGGTGATCGTGAGCTGCCGCCCATCGGCGCCAGAGACAGTGACCAAACGATTGGGGCCTAGCGAGCCGGTGCCGTCATAGACTGTGACCTTCTTGGACTTCAGCAAGCTGGCGAGTCCGCCGACGAGTTGGTCGATGATCCCCTGCTTTCGCTGAAGAGTGATCGACCAGTCGAGCTCTGGCTCGGATGCGTTCACACCGAACTTGGCCGCGTGCTGGACAGTGCGGAAGACGTGGGCCGTCTCCAGAAGTTCTTTCGCCGGGATGCATCCGACGTTGAGGCATGTTCCCCCAAGGATGTTGTTTTCGACGAGCCCGACATCGAGCCCAATTCCAGCGCCATAGAGCGCAGCGGCGTAACCGCCTGGTCCACCGCCAATTACTACGACATCATGTAGTGCGTCCGTCCCACTCACCTCCTCAGGTTGGCGTCCACCATATCGCCCCCAGAGCCTGTGGGATGTTGTGCTTCGGTGGCGCAGCGGGGTTCAGGTACTGAGGATGTCGAGAAGTTGAATCGCTCCAGCGATCAAGATTGCCATCCCGCACAGGAGGGCGGTGAGGATGAGTTTGCGGGTGCTCATATGTCAGCAATCAATCGTTTCTCGGCAACTGACTCTGAGTATGACGGAAGATTGTCTACTATCAGGTTACGTGAAGCGAATTCTCCCCTGGTTTTTCACGATGGCGCTGCTCGGTGCTGCCTGCGGTAGCGACTCTTTCAGTGGGCCCAGCGAAGAGTTCACCGACGACTCAGGCAGCACCACCGACGACCTGACTCCTGAAACCGTCAGCGATCCCGATACTAAAAGCGATATCGCCGCCGAGACCGAAGAGTCGACTAATGACCCACCGGCAAGCGACACTGCCGGTCTCGACTGGCCCTTGGGCTACGACGGTGTAACCATCAGTGGCTCACAGTTCAACTCTGGCGACTACGCCGGGCAAGATCTTGTCCTGTGGTTTTGGGCGCCCTGGTGACCAAGTTGTGTCAGAGAATCCGGTGCGGTCGCACTGGTGCAGGAACAATTTGCCGATGAAGTAAACGTGGTCGGCGTCGCCAGTCGCGACGACCTCCCGCCG
>Ga0233427_10003509_pt1 | contig 13695 bp, 12 predicted proteins | sample SI_118_April2016_5_FD_179885 | JGI IMG/M metagenome (GOLD analysis project Ga0233427, IMG submission 179885) | Seawater microbial communities from Saanich Inlet, British Columbia, Canada - SI_118_April2016_100_MG | ecosystem: Environmental > Aquatic > Marine > Inlet | place: Canada: British...
GCAATGGAGCTTCATAATATCGATCTTTCGTCATGGGTAGCGGAAGAGATAGGGCAGTCGGCGAGTCGAGTGGGTCGTTTCATGGTAATCAAGGGCGGATTTGAGAAATTCTTTGATTCGGTAAATATTGATGAATTTGTCTACTATCTGCATGAATACCCGTTAGGAAGGCTAATCTCATGGGTGTTAGCCACTAATCACCCAGATGTAACTCGGATTGGATTTCAACATGGCCCATGCGCATGGAGGAAAATGGTTTATGCGCTTTCATCTGAAGAGGTCGCGCATTCCCCAAACTTTCTCTACCATGTTCCGATTCCAAATAAGGTTCTCGCAGAGGATCTTCATTCTGCAAAAGTTTATCGTTATTCAGGTTATTCAAATGTCGAATTGATGGAGCGAATATACCGCCTGGATTATCTCAAAGACATAGTGATGCAAGAAGATGCCGACATTTCTCTAGTCGCAGCAGGCCTGAATGATGGGTTGGCAATTATCCAAGCCGTATTGCCAGAGATTCGGAAACACCCGCAATTTGAGTATCGCTTCAAGCCCCACCCCCTCGCCAATAACAAATACCTAGCCCAGATTGAGTTGCCAAAGAATTGTCAGATTACCCATTCGCCTGTCTACCAGCTTATGCCAAGAGTAAAAACGGTTTATGTAAGTTACAGTTCTGTTGGCTACGAGGCGAGTTTACTCGGAATATCTGTGCACCTGATAGATATCCCAGGTAGGATTAATGAATCTTCTTTGATGGATATAGCCCGAAACCGGGTGCGACCAAGAGTGGTTAAGGAAGCTTGAGACAGACTAACCATAACGGATAAATAACCGAAAAGTGGTCTGTTCTTGGCCGCTAGGCGCTATGGACCATGGCTTTGTTATCGGCAAATATGATAGGTGGAATACGACGTGATAAGTAACGTATGCGTGCAGGGACTTGGATTTGTTGGGTCTGCAATGGCGGTTGCAGTGGCGGATGCCAGGTCATTGGACGGCACTCCGTGCTATCAGGTGGTTGGGGTCGATCGAGATACAAAGGAGGGCAGGAGACGGGTAGCGTCGCTTAACACCGGCCATTTCCCTTTCTCGAGTGTTGACAAGAAATTGCTTGAAGCGACTGAGAATGCCCATAACAGCAATAATCTTTGTGCGACAATCGACGAAGATGTGTATTCAGTAGCCGATATTATAGTTGTAGATATTGGTCTGGATATTCCATTCACAGACGAAATCCCCCAGCTTGAGATGGTGGATTTCGAAAATGCACTAAGGAGCGTTTTTGCCAGAGCTAAACCGGGGAGTTTGGTTTTAATTGAGACTACGGTTCCGCCCGGAACCTGTGAGAAGCTGATTGCACCAATTAAGTCTGAGGTGTTGCGATTACGGGGATTACCCGAAGATGCTGTGTTCCTTGCCCATTCATTTGAACGAGTTATGCCTGGGAACTCATACCTCGACTCAATAAAGAACTATTGGCGTGTTTACGCAGGCGAAACACCTGAGGCTGCTCGGAAGTGTAGGGTATTTTTAGAAAATGTGATTAATACGGAAGAATACCCCCTCACACACTTGACATCCATGACGGCCTCCGAGACTGCCAAGGTAATGGAGAACACCTATCGCGCCGTCAACATAGCTTTCATTGATGAATGGACTAAATATGCAGAGACTGTAGGGATTGATCTATTTGAGATCATTGATGCCATCAGGAAGCGTCCGACGCACAATAACATGATGTTCCCTGGGCTAGGGGTTGGGGGGTATTGCTTGACTAAGGATCCAGCGTTCGCACCCGCAGCAACGCGACAACTGTTTAAGTGCGAACAGAACGAGTTTCCGTTCTCGCGCCTTGCGATCAATGTGAACCAACAAATGCCTTGTCATTCATTCGATCGGTTGAGCGAGTTGTTCTGTGGCCAACTACAACGGATAAGAATTCTAATAATGGGTGTAAGTTACAGACAGAATGTTGGTGATACAAGGTATACACCTGTCGAACTGTTGGTTCGTTTGCTGGAGGAGCAATCAGCTATCGTATCTATTTATGACCCACTTGTAGAAGAATGGCCTGAGATGCGAAGAGATATCCTGAAAGAACTACCTCAAGCAGATGATTACGATGCGGTGGTTTTCTCGGTGCCTCACGACCAATTCCGCAAGATAGTCCTCGCGGATTGGCTCAAAGACTCAAATTCACTAATTCTGGATGCGTGTAACGTATTGTCGGCCGCAGCAAGAACTCAATGTCGGCAAATGGGAAACCAAGTGGAAAGTATTGGAAGGGGTAAGGGGTTATGAGTGGTAATATTCTTGTTACTGGCGGAGCCGGTTTCATCGGGTTGCATCTGGTAAAAAAATTAATTGCTCGGGGATATCAAGTTACGGTAGCCGATAATTTTTCACGAGGCGCTCATGATAGTGATTTCGCCCAGATAGTTGAGAACCCATCGATAACCATGATCGACGTGGACCTTCTGGATTCTCATTCATTGGATAAATTTGGTACCGATCTAAATTTTGTTATCCACTTGGCTGCGATTATAGGAGTGGTTAATGTTGTGGAGAGACCTTACGAGGTTCTCGTGAACAATACTCGGATGTTGGAAAACGTAATTGCCCTATGCCGGAAACAAAAATCTTTCTCAAGGCTGCTGTTTTCGTCAACCAGTGAGGTGTATGCGGGAACGCTAAAGTATTTTGACCTTCAAGTGCCTACTCCAGAATGCACGCCACTCGCTATGACAAATCTTTCAAGTCCGCGCACATCTTATATGCTATCAAAAATTATGGGTGAGGCTATGTGCCAACATTCGGGCCTCCCGTTTACAATTTTTCGACCTCATAATGTTTATGGACCGAGAATGGGTATGGCACACGTTATACCTGAGCAGTTGAAGCAGATCTGGGGGGCATCGTCTGGCGAAACCATTCCAGTTGCTTCGCCACAGCATACGAGAGCATTTTGTTTTATCGATGATGCGACTGAGATGCTGTTGCGAGTGATTGAAAAAGAAGAAAGTGAAGGAAAGGTTGTAAACATAGGTTCAGAGATCCCCGAGATCAAGATGATAGATTTGGTACAACTTTGTTGCCAGATTGCCGGCAAGAGCTTATCTGTTAAGCCTGGGGAAAACACTTCTGGATCTCCAGCGAGGCGCGCACCGGATATGGGATATACACGGGAGTTGTTAGATTATCAGTCTAGTGTAAGCCTTGATCGGGGTATCCGTGAAACGTGGGACTGGTATAGGAATGAGTTTGTCGAAGACCTTAACGTAGGGTCACAAAAATGAAATACGAGAAACTCGCCCTCGACCTAGTTGAGTTTTCCAGGGAGCTTTTCCCGGGGTTAGAATTCATTCCACTTCATGCGCCTCAATTCTCTTCGGAGGAGGAAAGGCTATTAGTCGATACGGTGCGAAGTACTTTCGTTTCTACGGTTGGTGAGTATGTTGGGGAATTTGAGCGTCTCATAGAAAGCTTTACATCAGCCAAGTTTGCTGTTGCCATGAATTCTGGTACTGCTGCACTCCATATCGCGCTTCTAGTGTCCGGGGTTTCTGAAAATGACGAAGTTTTGACACAGGCAGTGACATTTGTGGCGACTGGTAACGCGATACGGTATTGCGGTGCTGATCCAGTCTTTCTCGACATCGAAAGAGAAACTCTGGGATTAAGCCCGGACTCGTTGGAGCAATTTCTTGCGGATCATGCTGAGCTTCGACGTGACGGAAAATGTTGGAACGTTCGTACTGGTCGGAGAATCATGGCATGTGTGCCGGTGAATAGTTTGGGTCATCCAGCAAGAGTACAGGAGATTCGGCAGATTTGTGATCGATATCACGTTAAGGTTGTTGAGGATGCTGCTGAATCCTTGGGTAGTTGGATCGGCGGCACTCATACTGGCCTAGGCGGCGATGCCGGGGTCCTAAGTTTCAATGGAAATAAGGTGATCACAACCGGTGGTGGAGGCGCGCTAATTACCGATAACCAAGATTTAGCCTCCAGAGCCAAGCACATCTCTTCGACCGCAAAGAAAGCCCATAAGTGGGAGTTTTTCCATGATTGTCTCGGATTTAATTACCGACTTCCAAACATTAATGCGGCTCTGGGATGTGCTCAGATGGGTAAGATTTCTAGCTTTCTTGAGCGCAAGCGCCGTAATGCGGATCGGTATGCCATATGGGCGATGGATCGCGGGGTCGAGTATGTATCGGAGCCTAAAGATGCCTTTTCAAACTTTTGGCTCAACGCGTTGCTTTTGCCCGACAGAAAAGCCAGGGATAAGGTGCTAGAAGTCACCAATAATAACGGCGTAATGACGCGTCCACTTTGGACACCTTTGAACTTGTTGCCCATGTACAAAACTTGCTTGTCTATGGATCTTCCAGTATCTGTAGATATTTTCAACCGGCTTGTCTGTCTTCCTAGCAGCGCTTCGAAATCATGACTAGACAAAAAATTTGCGTTGTAACTGGGTCAAGAGCGGATTATGGAATTCTTTTTCCAATTCTTCGGGAGCTCGACTCGCGACCTGATTTGACACTTCAGATTGTTGCTACCGGCAGCCATCTCTCCCCGGAATTCGGCTTGACCTATCGTGAGATTGAGGATGATGGATTTACAATCACGAAAAAAATTGAAATGTTGTTGTCGAGTGATACCCCTGTCGGGGTTGCCAAGTCGATGGGTGTTGCATTAAGCGAGTTTGGACCTGCCTTTTTGGATTTGAAACCCGATTTTGTCTTGTTACTTGGTGATCGCTTCGAGTTATTGGCGGCAGCATGCGCCGCGTTGGTCGCGCCCATACCAATTATTCATATTCACGGGGGAGAGACTACGCGGGGCGCTTTTGATGAGGGAATTAGGCACTCGATAACCAAAATGGGCCATCTGCATTTCACGGCAACAGAAGATTATCGACGACGTGTCATCCAACTTGGGGAGTCGCCGCAGCGAGTCTTTAATTCGGGAGCACCCGGCCTAGACAATCTGCGGAACTCTGGCATCCTCAATCGAGAGGATGTAGAGAAAAAAGTTGGAATCTCATTCAATAAGAAAACGGCGTTGGTCACGTGGCATCCTGTTACGCTGGAGCCCGGTCAGGCAGCTCCTCAATTTGAATTAATCCTTGAGGTGCTCGCCGTGTCGCCGGATCTAAACTTGATTTTTACAAGTGCGAATGCAGACAACGAAGGGCGGATAATCAACCATATGATTGACGAGTTTGTTGCGGCAAATCGCTCCCGTGCCGTCTTGGTTCCGTCAATGGGCCGCCAACTTTACTGGTCAAACTTGAAGTTGGTTGATTTTGTGCTGGGTAACTCATCTAGTGGAATAATTGAGGCGCCAAGTGCTGGAATTCCAACGATTAATATCGGAACTCGGCAAGAAGGTCGTATTCGTGCGGCAAGCGTGATTGATTGTGATCCCGATGTTGCGAAAATCAATAAAGCGATTCGCACTGCACTGAGTTGCGATTTTCGTGCCCAGATAGATTCAATGGCAAACCCCTACGACCGAGGAGGTGCCAGTCGAATCATTGCCGACGTGATAGCGAGTACCCAGGCCAGGGATTTGCTTAAGAAGAGTTTCTACGATATTAAGTTTTCCGAGAGGGCAGAATGACAAGATTCAGGAAGCGACATGAAGTAGTTCGACAGGTAAATTTTTTAACCCAATTCGCACCTAACGGCCCAAATCCAACAGCACTCTACGGCCTGCCGGAAGATGTACGTTTTTGTACGAGATGTGTGATTTCCAATCAGCGGCCAAACTCATCTGTGGAGTACCAGCATCGGGCAGACAGCCGCAAAAAAACGATTCAACTCGACGATAGCGGTGTTTGCGATGCCTGCCGCGTTGCAGAAGAGAAGGCGAATCGAATAGTGTGGAACGACAGAGAAGAGCAACTTCGCGAGCTCTGTGATCGGCATAGAAAGAATGGAAAGGGGTACGATTGTCTCGTACCGGGGTCCGGAGGCAAAGATAGTTTTTTTGCTGCACATATCTTAAAGTATAAGTACGGTATGAACCCGCTGACGGTTACTTGGGCGCCCCATATATATACGGATTGGGGATGGAGGAATTTCCAAGCGTGGATTAACGCGGGGTTTGATAATTTTCTGATGACGCCGAATGCGCAGATTCACCGCTTGATAACCCGATTGGCGGTAGAGAATCTTTTTCATCCGTTTCAACCGTTTATGTTTGGCCAGAAAGCGCTCGCGCCGAAAATGGCCTCACTGTTCGACATCCCTCTTGTGTTTTATGGGGAAAATGAGGCCGAGTATGGCAATCCAATCGAGGATACGAGCAGTTCACAGCGGGACCGGGAATACTTTAGCGGTGATGATCTGTCGGAGATCTCCCTCGGGGGCGTTTCAATGCAGGAACTGCAAACAGATTTTGGAGTCAATGCGGTGGATCTAGACCCATATCTGCCGATTAACCCAGTCGAGATAGAGGAAAAATCGATCGAAGTGCATTATCTTGGCTACTACTTGCCGTGGCATCCCCAGGGTGCTTACTACTACGCAGTTGAGAATGGTGGTTTTAAGGCGGCTCCCGAACGCACCCCGGGTACCTATAGCAAGTACAACAGTATCGATGACAAGATTGATGATTTTCACTACTACACATCATATATAAAATTTGGTATTGGCCGAGCGACCTATGACGCTGCTCAAGAGATACGCAACGATGAGATTACTCGGGCAGAAGGCGTAGCGTTGGTAAGAAAATTCGACGGGGAATTCCCAGAACGATTCGTGGAGGAGATATTCTCTTACCTAAGCATCCCAAGTACTGAATTTCCAGTTGCGTGCCACAATTTCGAACAACCTATAATCGATCGCGATTATTTTGACACGCTAACTGATTCATTCCGATCGCCACACCTCTGGCAGTATGAGCAAGGGAACTGGGTTCTTCGAAACACAGTATGGAATAGCGCGTAGCTGTGCGAAACATTCGGCTTATCGCGCGACTTGATGTCAAAGCGCCAAATCTTGTTAAGGGGATTCAATTCGAGGGGCTGCGAAAGCTTGGTACCCCAGAAAAATATGCACAGAAGTACTATAAACAAGGTATCGACGAGATTTACTTTGAAGATATCGTGGCGAGCCTCTATGAGCGCAACAGCCTGGCAAGCCTGATAGAGGAAACATCAGAGAATATATTTGTCCCGATTACTGTTGGGGGCGGGTTAAGAAAAGTCGAGGATGTGCAGACCGTATTGAGAGCGGGTGCAGATAAGGTTGCGATCAATACAGCTGCGATAAAGCAGCCAAGCATAATTACTGCAGTAGCCGAGAAATTTGGGAGTCAATGTATGGTGCTGTCTATCCAAGCTAAAAAGCAAAATAGAGGTTGGGAGGCGTACTTTGACAACGGACGCGAACGAAGTGGCCTTGATGTAGCTGATTGGGCAAAAAAGGGCGCTGCGCTTGGGGCTGGCGAGATAATCCTGACATCGGTGGATCGGGAGGGAACCGCATCAGGGTTTGATATAGAGTTGATCCAAGCGGTTGTGGACCGCGTAGATATTCCGGTGATAGCAAGCGGTGGAATGGGAACGCTGGAAGATGCAGAAAACGCTGTTTTGAGCGGGCGAGTAGATGCCATAGCAATGGCACATGTGCTTCACTACAACATCCTTGTCCCTGCGGATATACGAACTCACTTCGTGACCAAAGGAATCCCAGTGCGTAAAATCGAACGTAGCATTTAGATCGGTAGGGCATCAAATTGGCAAATGTCATCGTTGTTGACACTGGCGTAGTCAATATCAAAAACATCCTGCGCGGGCTGGTACAAGTTGGATGCAATCCACAATGCAGTGAGGATCCAGACCAGATAGCACTTGCCGAGAAGTTAGTGCTTCCGGGTGTTGGAGCATTCGGGGCAGCCATGGCGGTACTCCGGTCGAAATCCCTTGACGATGCAATTCGTTATGCCATGGTAAGGGGAAGCCAGATCCTTGGAATTTGCCTGGGAATGCAACTACTGATGGAAACCAGCGAGGAAAACGGCACACATGTTGGTTTGGGCCTTATTCCTGGACGAGTAATTCCAATCCCTTCCGGCAAGAATGCAGCCGGTCAAACAATCAGGAAGGTTCCGCACATCGGGTGGACTGCATTAGATAAGGCAGAGGATCACTTATCTTGGAGCGGTTCGGTGTTGCAGGGGCTCCCAGTTGGCGTGTATTGTTACTTTGCTCACTCGTTTATGGTCGAAGTGGAAAAAAGAAATACGATATTGGCAGAGACTGACTATCTCGGCCTGCCAATTGCGTCTGCGATCACCAACGAGAACATTTCGGGCGTCCAGTTTCATCCCGAAAGAAGCGGGAAAGACGGCCTCGCAATTCTCAAGAATTTTTCAGAAACATAGCAATCATACAACTTTAATCCCATTATCGATCTTTCACGATCGCGGAGCAGATTTGAGGTTCAATACATTTCTGAAAATTCGATTTCGGGTGGCTCGGCCGGTTCCGACTGATGTCTTGATCTATGATCGAGTAGGGTCTCAGTTTATTTCTAGAGCGTTATCTAAGGACGTCCGGTGGGCTATTTTTGACGTCAGACGGCGGGAAATTAATGTGCACCCTGTCGCGTTGGCGTACTTACCACTGTTTTTATATAAAAAAATAATTTCGAAAAGTTTTTTTTGGGATCAGGTCGGGTGGAGAATCCTATTTCAGATGGCTGAGATAAAGGCCATTAACCCAAAAGTTGTGATGTCTTTTATTGATAATAGTCGTAATTTTAATATGATGAGTCGGATCTACTCAAACGCGGTTTTCGTGGGCATTCAAAACGGATTCCGGGGAATCGAGGTGGCCGATCTTGCATCGCATTTATGTCTTCCAACACTGTTATGTTTTGGCAGAGAAGTAAAGGACCGCTATCAACGCGAAAACTGCGGGGTTTCCCGGTTTGTCATTGGAGGATCACTGAAAAATAGTCTTTACCTTGAGGCGAGAAAGAGTCAGCCATCGCTCAAGTATGATTTTTGTTGGGTGTCGCAGTTTCGACCGGCACGATTTGGGGATACGATGCCAGTCTTAAAGCATAATTCAGTCATGCTTTTAGACTTTATTCAGCGGTATTGCCGAGAAAATGGAAAGACACTTTGTGTCGCGTGTAGCTGCAAAGAGAGAGGGTTTTCGTTTGAATATCACTTCTTATTGAAGACTTTAACCTTGCCCGGGGTACGTCTGATTCCAAATGATGACAACAATTTTTCTTCGTATAAGGCTATTGATCAGTCTCGTGTTACAGTGACAGTTAACTCGACAATCGGTTTTGAGGCATTAGCTCGCGGCAATAAGGTATTGTTTTGCAATTTCTCAGAAGATCAATATTTTGACGTACCAAGTGGTTACGCAGATGGTCCGTGGGCGCTGCGAGACTCGTCTCAGAGTTACAAAAAATTTTCCCAAGCCTTGGGAGCACTTGAGGGTATGGACCCGCGGGAGTGGATCGCGCAGTCTAAGGAAATGGGCCAATATTTTGTGGCAACAGAAGGACGCGCATCGACAGCGGAACTCATTAATCGGGAAGTGCGCCGCGTAATTCTGGAGAACTGAGTGGGTGCTTTAATTAGTGCGAGGCGGACAGAGGCTTCTACAAAAAGCGGGCGACTTGCAATTAATGCCGTGGAGTGCGGCGAATACCAGAGTCCGTGAATGTGAAGCGAAAGTTGGAAGAAATGAGAACCTTCATCATCGCTGAGGCTGGTGTAAATCATGATGGAGACCTTGGTATCGCATTCGAGCTTGTAGAGATGGCGGCGGAGTGCGGTGCAGATGCCGTCAAGTTTCAGAACTTCTCAGCAGCTGCCTTGGTAAGCGATGATTTGCCTACTGCATCATATCAAAGTAGGAATACAGGTAATCACGAAAATCAGCGCGCCATGTTGGCTAAACTGGAATTAACTCATGACCAAACTTTACGTATTGCCGAGAGGTGTAGGAAAACCGGGATAGAATTTCTTTCCACCGCGTTTGATGAACGGAGTCTCGAGTTTCTAGTGGACAAAGTGGGGATACGGAAGTTAAAAATCGGATCTGGGGAATTGACAAATGGCCCGTTTCTCCTCAAACATGCGAGATATGGGTTACCTATAATTATGTCGACCGGCATGTCTTATCTTGGCGAGATTGATGCCGCTTTAGCGGTCCTTCATAAAGGATTTCGCAATGAGGGAATTTGCGGAGATGAGGTACGAAAAATTGATGGAAAGAGTTTGAAAAAATCGAGCGAGTTACAGGCGAAGGTCACGCTCCTTCAATGTACCACTCAATATCCGGCTCCCTTGGCAGATGCTAATCTCCGAGCCATGGTCGCAATGCAGGAGCGGTACAGCTTGCGGGTAGGCTACTCAGACCATACAAAGGGTTATATCTCTGCGATCGTTGCGGTCGCAAACGGAGCATCGATAGTGGAGAAGCACATCACGGTAGATAATAAAAAAAGCTCAGGGCCAGATCATAAAGCATCCATGACTGCGGATCAGTTTCTGGAATATGTTCGCATGATCCGAGATGCAGAAGTTGCACTAGGTAGTTCAAAAAAGGAGCCGCAACAATCGGAGTTGGAGAATATCCTTGCCGCAAGAAAATGTATCGTTGCGTCACAGGACATCGAAAAAGGGGAAAAATTTTCGGCCGGAAATCTTCAAATGATGAGAGCAGGTGAGGGCCTTTCACCCATGGCGTATTGGCAATTGCTTGGTCAATCTGCTAGGCGCAGATTTCGTGCAGGCGAACCGGTGTCAGCGGAATGATCCACACTCCGGTGTTAATACTCGGAGGGGGCGGTCACTCGCGCGTACTCATAAACGAGCTTACTCTTCTGGAACATAAGATCGTTGGAATACTGGATCCGGCACTGACCATTGGTGACGTTGTGTCGGGCGTGAAGGTCTTAGGAGGGGACAACAAACTTTCTGCGTACCAGACGTCTGAAATCAAACTAATAAACGGAATAGGTCGATTGCCTAGAAACTGTGGGCGTACGAAGTTATTGAAAGAGAAAGTGGGCAATGGCTTCAATTTTGCGGCGATCCAAAGCAAAAACGCGATTGTTCCCGACGATACGGACACAAGCGAAGGAGTCCAAATACTATCTGGGGCCGTTATTCAAATTGGGGTATCCCTTGGAGCGCATTCGGTTATTAATACAGGTAGTAGTGTCGACCATGATTGCATTTTGGGAAAGAATGTTTGGGTCTCGCCTGGCGTTACCATCTGTGGGGGCGTTACTCTCGAAGACAATGTATTTCTTGGGGCAGGGGCGGTTGTTTTGCCTGGCTGCACTATCGGACGCGATGCGATAGTGGGAGCAGGCACGGTTGTATCTCGTTCTGTTCCTCGTGGTGCGTTTGTTAACAACTCGAACGTACTTCAAGATCATTCAGCAACGGTGACTACGGATGATTGAGTGGCAGAAAGCCATAATCAGGGATCACGACTCTATTGAAAAGGCAGTCGCGATACTTGATAAAGCCTCTTTGAGGATTGTTTTTGTGGTCGATTCGGAGTCACGCTTAATTGGCACAGTCACAGATGGGGATATTCGACGGGGAATATTGCGGCATTTGAGCCTAACGAGGCCAGTCGCACATGTGATGAATGATAATCCGATCGTATTGCCGGCACATGAGAATCGCGAGAACATCCTGCGGGTTATGCGAGATAAGGACATTCTGCAAATACCTTTGATAGATGATGCCGGAAGAATCGTTGAAGTGGAACTTCTCCAAGAACTCGTGCGAAAAAAAAATTACCCTAATCCGGTAGTTATAATGGCTGGTGGATTGGGCAGTCGCTTACGTCCTTTGACCAACGACCTGCCGAAACCCATGCTGCGTATTGGTGGTACTCCCATGGTGGAAAGAATTATTAACCAATTGGTCGATGCAGGCTTCACAGATCTGTTTCTTTCTATTGGTTATAAAAAGGAGGTTATCCGGAAATATTTTGGAGACGGGAGCGCGTGGGGCGCGGAAATAAAGTATCTGGAAGAAACTGAGCCAAGAGGAACAGCGGGGGCTTTAATGTTGCTACCTGAATCAAAACGAAGTCGCTCTATATTAATGATGAATGGGGATATCCTGACCGAAGTGGACTTCCAAAAGTTGATTGACTTTCACCAAGCAGATCGGGCGGACCTCACGTTGTGCGTTCGAGAATTTGAATTTCAGGTGCCATATGGCGTAGTACAGATCCGTGGTGATGAGTTTATAGGGTTGAAGGAAAAGCCAAGCCAGAAGTTTTTTGTTAACGCCGGGATTTATGTCCTTGATCCTATCGTGATTCCTGATCAAACGACGTCTTTTCACCTCGATATGCCGGATTTAATTAATCAGCAGGTGGAGGAAAGCCGTAAGATATCTGTTTTTCCGATCCATGAATATTGGCTCGATATTGGCATGATGAAGCAGTTTGAAAAAGCTCAGGCTGACGCGAAGACAGCCCAACTTTGATCCGAGAAAAAAAAGCTCTGGCACTTGTGCCCGCGAGAGGTGGTAGCAAGCGTCTCCCTGGAAAGAACACCCGCCCTCTCAACGGCGCTCCATTAATTACTTTCACAATTAAGGCGGCACTCCGATCAAGGTATGTTGATCACGTCATGGTGTCGACTGATAGCCCACAAATTGCGGAAGTGGCACGTTGCAGTGGAGCAGAGGTACCGTTTTTGCGGCCAGAGCGACTATCTACAGACCATGCCTCTTCGGTGGATGTGGCAATACATGCTCTTGCTGAGTTGGAGGCAAGACAAATGCATTTTGACTATCTTATTTTGCTGCAACCAACATCGCCTCTAAGGACAGGTAGTCATATAGATGCCGCTTTCGACCTGCTTGTGAAAAAGGAGGCGGACGCGATAGTTAGTGTTACTGAGCTCAATGCGCTGACTGAATGGTCAGGCCCATTAGATGCGGATTTACAGGCCCCGTGGCTCGCTAGCATAGAGCAAGAGATGCGGGGGCAACAAACATCCGTGCGATTTAGAGTTAATGGAGCAATATACCTAATTAGGACAGAGAGTCTGATCGAGAAGAGGACATTCTTTCTAGCGGAAAAAATCTATGGGTTACCCATGGAGAAGAGCGTGTCAATAGATATTGATACGCGACTCGATTTTGATATTGCAGAATTTCTAATGGAGCGAAATTATCAAGAAGGGTCAGATGAGATTCGATAATTCCTTATTGATCAATTTGTCGTATTGTTTTTGGGCGTACGCAGCGGTAAATTGGGTAAAATCTCGTGGACGTTGCGGTGTTAATTTTTTCTCTAGAACATCTAATATTTGATTTGCTAGTGCTTGGTGATCCCCAACGGGGACCAATTCTTGACTAGTTTCAGAATCTAGGATCTCTCGAGGACCGCTTGGACAGTCGGTGCTAACAATGTTAGCACCGCATGCAGCCGCCTCGATCAATACAGTAGGAAGGCCTTCCCATCGGGATGACAACACGAAGATTGACGCGAGCCTGAAGAACGGATAAGGATTGGCAATGAAACCAGGCATTGATATGTGATCACTCAAATTCTTTTTGAGAATTTGTTGCTTCAAATTAGCTTCATCTGGTCCTGCTCCAAGAATAATAAGTCGGGCGTTAGAGGAGCCGCAAACAATCTCCATTGCATCAATTAAAACGTCAAAACCT
>Ga0233427_10003510_pt1 | contig 13694 bp, 14 predicted proteins | sample SI_118_April2016_5_FD_179885 | JGI IMG/M metagenome (GOLD analysis project Ga0233427, IMG submission 179885) | Seawater microbial communities from Saanich Inlet, British Columbia, Canada - SI_118_April2016_100_MG | ecosystem: Environmental > Aquatic > Marine > Inlet | place: Canada: British...
CAATAAAACCAGTTTCCTTTATCAAAGCTTTAATTTTATTTAATTTTTTTTCATTAATTTTTGATTTAATATCAGGTTGAGGATATCCTTTTTCAGTTAAAGTGTATTTTATTTCTCCATCATTTTTGATTAAAAGAATTTCAGTTTTTTGTGAACCAGTTCTCTCAGCAATTCCATTAGATATTTTTTTTAATTGATGTTTTGTATATTCAATTTCAAGCTTATCAAAAGAGTTTGCAGCAGACATCGGAATTTCATTTTTTGTTATTAATGGAACTGCAAGTAATATTGCAGCAATTACGGGTATTGCTCCTAGTAGAAAATAGATTGGTTTAGCCATTATTGCTTTACAATACAGTATTAGTGATTATTGCAAATAAATCTTGGTTAAAGTAAGTTAAAATTCAAGCAAATTATTTTGATTTTTGTGGGTTCGTAGCCTAGCCTGGTAGGGCGATGGTCTCCAAAACCATCGATCGTCGGTTCAAATCCGATCGGGCCCATTTTTTATTTTCTATTTCTTAGAACATTTAATGCTGAACCATGTTTGAACCATTGAATTTGAGATTCATTATATGAGTGATTCAATAAAATTTCTTCTTTATTTCCATTACTATGGGTAATGACACAAGTTACTTGTTTTTGAGGTTCTAGATTCTCCAGATTAATTAAACTGATTTTATCATCTTCAAGAATTTTTTCATAATCTTTTGGTTCATTGAAAGTTAATGCTAAAACACCTTGTTTTTTCAAATTTGTTTCATGAATTCTTGCTAAACTTTTTGTAATTACTGCAACACAACCCAAATAACGTGGAGTCATAGCAGCATGTTCTCTACTACTACCTTCACCATAATTATTATCTCCAATAATTATCCAATTCAGTCCTTGCTGTTTGTATTGTCTAGCAATTTTTGAAAAAGGTTCAATTTGATTATTTAAAATATTTTTGCCATTTCCAACTTCATCATTGAAAGCATTAACAGCTCCTAACAACATATTATCACTAAGATTATCCAAGTGACCTCTAAGAGATAACCATGCACCAGCAGGAGAAATATGATCAGTAGTACATTTTCCTTTTGCTTTAACCATTATTGGAAGTTCAACAAAATCATCACCATTCCATTTACTAAAAGGTTCTAAACGTTGAAGACGTTTACTATTAGAATCAATTACAACATCAACATTAGTTGAATCAGAAGGTGGAGCAACAAAAATTCCATCAGGTATCTTAAATCCATTTTCAGGAACTTCAGGTGCAATTGATGGAGGTTGTAATTTGAATTTTGATCCATCTGCGGCAATGAGATCATCTTTTAGAGGATTAAAGGATAGTTTTCCACCCAATGCTAATGCAATAACCATTTCAGGACTTCCAATAAAATTTAGAGTTGTTCGTTGACCATCATTTCTACCTGGGAAATTTCTGTTAAAGGTAGTTACAATAGAATTTTTTTCATTTTTTTCTAGTTCGGGTCTATTCCATTGTCCAATACATGGTCCACATGCATTTGCTAAAACAGTTGCACCAATTTCTTTTAGAGAATCCATTTGACCATCTCTCTCAATTGTACCTCTAATTTGTTCAGAACCAGGAGTTACAAGTAATGGTATTTTTGATTTGATTCCTTTAGATTTAGCTTGTTCAGCTAAACTTGCTGCTCTAGACATGTCTTCATAAGAAGAATTAGTACAACTTCCAATTAATGCAACAGAAATTGGATCCACATATTCATTAGATGTTACATCATCAGCAAGTTCAGATATTGATCTTGCTAAATCAGGTGTATGAGGTCCAACGATATGAGGTTCTAAAGTAGACAGATTAATTTCAATTATTTTATCAAAGAATTTTTCAGGACTAGATTCAATTTCAGGATCTGCAACTAGTAATTCTTTATTTTGATTAGCAAGTTCTGCAATTTCTTTTCTGTTAGTATACTTAAGATAAGTTTCCATTCTTTCATCATAAGGAAATATAGAACAAGTTGCACCAATTTCAGCACCCATGTTAGTAATGGTAGCTTTTCCAGTACAACTAATTGATTCAGTACCAGGACCAAAATATTCTACAATAGCATTGGTTCCACCAGAAACAGTTAGTTCTTCAGCAACTTTCAAAATAATATCTTTAGGGGCAGTCCAACCATCTAATTTACCAGTTAATTTCACACCAACTCTTTTTGGGTACAGTAACTCCCATGGCATTCCAGCCATAGTTTCTGCAGCATCCAAACCTCCAACACCAATAGCAATCATTCCAAGACCTCCTGCATTTGGAGTATGAGAGTCAGTTCCAATCATCAATCCACCAGGGAATGCATAATTTTCAAGAACTACTTGATGTATGATTCCTGCACCAGGTTTCCAAAATCCACAGCCATATTTTGCACATGCAGATTGTAAGAATTTGAAAACTTCACTATTTTCATTCAATGAAACTTTCATATCTACGTCACCCTGTACTTCAGCACGAATCAAATGATCACAATGTACAGTAGTTGGCAAAGATGTTTGATGTAATTCTGCTTGCATAAATTGAAGCATTACCATTTGTCCAGTTACATCTTGTAATGCAACTCGATCAGGTTTAAGAAAAACATAATCTTTTCCACCTGAAAGATTTTTTTCATTTATTTCATTAAAATGACCAGCTAGAATTTTTTCAGTAAGTGTTAATGGTCTACCTACAACATCTCTAAACTTTACAATATTTTCTTTTAATTTTGCATAAACGTTAGAAACAAGTTCAGGTGTAGTATCAATTTCCATATTATACACAAAATTCTCCCCGAATTTAATATTTACAATCTAAAACTTAAAAAAAATATCAAATTAGGCATATTAATTCTCAACAATTATAAGCCAAACCCAGCTTTTTAATGCGTTGTCAATAAACTCAAAATTTTCTAAGGAGGAAGTAGAATTTGGTCAATAAAGGATTTCCAAAATTTGGAATGTCGCAAGCAGGTTCATTTGTTGCTGCATTAAAAAATTATAACTTGCCAGATTTTATTTTAGTCTTAATTGCTAAAGAATGTAAATCAGAATTACTGGAAAGAGGTAGAATTGACGATAGACTGCAAAGTATGAATGATGATGCTTTACATTTATTGCATAAAGTTTTTGTAGATTGTGAAGAAGATGACGCAGGTAAATACGCACAATACAGATTTTTTGCATATGTATCAAGTATGTATCATAAATGTGAAGTATTAGTAAATGAGACCATACCAGGGGAGTCAGGTAAAAATCATAAAATTTTAGTTGCAGTAAAAAATAATGGAATGTACATTTCAGTAGCACACAACAAAGCAACAGGTAATCCAGTCAACAAAAAAGAAACAAATCGATTTTATGAAATGGTAGATGATATTAAAAAAGGAGACCATGGAACAATGTTAACTGATGCAGTTTATGGTTCATCAGTAGGTTTTAGAACAGATGCATTAGTAGAACTAAAAGAATTGAGTGAATCAAGAGATAATGATCCTGAAAATAAATTAGATTTTAAAACAGCTAATTTTGAAAATAATATTTATTCAGTTACGAAATGTTAATTTTTTAAAAATTAATTTTTAAATTTACTAATATCCATTGTCAAATACATGGGTTTACCATCAGTGTTTTTAAAATCTTCACCGTACTGTTGGAATTCTAATTGATCATAGAAATGTTTTGTCCAAACATCATGAACATCATGAATGTATTTTTTATGTCCTTTAATTCTTAACATTTCATGAATTATTTCATGTGAAACAGTTGTACAATTTTTTTCTGCTAAAAATAAAACATCATCAGATTCTTTAGGAGATTGCCAAAATATCATTCCAAAATTTTCTGCATGGTAACCTTCACAAGTACAGTCAGTCCAAAGAGGTTTAAAATGAGTCAAGTAAAAGTGGTATATTTCATTTCCACGTTGTTCATGATCACGTACAAGGGTATGAGTATCAAGTTTTTGAAAAATGCTTCTGGGTTTTGTAATTAATTCATCACATTTGATTTCATAATCTATTCCAAAATTTTCATTAATCCAATGTTTATAAAATTGTGCCATTTTTTTTACATATTCAAACTCGAATTTTCGTTTTTTAAGATCTTCTTCTTTTACAACAAAAATAAAATGAAGAATCATAATTAGAAAAAAGGGTGTTTATGTTTGGCCTTCAATACCCATAAGGGTAAGAGTAGAACGAATCTTTTCAATTTTTCTGATTTTCCAGGTAATTGTTTCACGTAATTTCTCAACGGTATCAGATTCAATCTTGGCCAAAATATCGTATGCACCAAAAGTTCCATGAACTTCTTTTACACCTTCTAAGCCCTTTAGTTGCCCAATAATAGCTTCTTCAGAACCTAGTTCACAGTTTATTAAAACATAAGCTGTTGCCATACAATGATAAGATAATTCTACTATATCAATAAAGCGATTACATTAGCCTTGTGAAATTTTTAAGATTTCATCCCAAATAATTTTTGGTACAGGCATTACAGATAGTCTTGAAATTTTAACAAGTTCCCAATCTTTGAATTTTTTGTTATTTTTTATTTCAGTTAATGTAACTGGTCGTTTCAAAGTTTTTTTGTATTTTACATCAACAACAATAAAACGTTCAACATCTTCTTTTGGATTTGAATAGGGGTTTGAAGTAACTTGCATTATTCCAACTGCTTGTCTTTCATCACCAGTATGGTAAAAGAAAATCAGATCACCAGATTTCATTTCTCGCATATGTTTTAATGCTAAATTATTATGAACTCCATCCCAAACAGTAGTTTTTTCTTTTTTCAATTGTTCAAAATTATATCCTCTAGGTCCACTTGGTTCTTGTTTTGCTAACCAGTAATTCACCATTACAATATTTTGTTTAAAACTAATGTTTAATCGTTTTTGAAAGAAGTTATGTTCCCCGGTTCTGACTCGCAAAATTTCATTGGACATAGCCATACGCCTCATTACGTTCTGAAACCGGGGTTGCCCATAATGTAGCACACCTGGGTGAATTAGAAATCATTGGTATCAATTACGATCAGCGTCATCCTATTCCGTGTGTGTGCCTGCTCTTGGGCGTTTAATTGTATTAGACATCCTACTAAAAAGCATTGAAAGTATGAAAAAATAATGTACTAATTGATTTCTAAATAGATTTTAAAATAGAATCAGAAAGTGAAATTTCAAATCCAACTACAGGTACACGGATTTTATAATTATCAATAATTGTTGAATCAATTTCACCGATAATTCCAATTATATTTTTATTAAAAATAATATTTGCACAATGACCATCTTTAAAACTAGAATTAACTGCAGTTTTAGTTTCAATTTGAATTCCAAATCCAATTTTTAATACAGTTTGTAAAACAGATTTAATTTCAGTAAAATTTGCATTTTTATGTGCACTAATAACACTAAGATTAATTTTTTCAGAAATTGGGTCATGAAGATTGAAAATACTACCAGTTTCAAACATTTTTTGAGGATAAGATTCATGGATATTTCTTGAAAGATTCTCAATTAATCCAGGAAGTATGGAATCACGTAAAATATTATGTTCCTGACTTTTTGAATCCAATACAGAAATAATATTTTCAGAATTTCTATTAATCATGTTATACAATACACGTTTACTGCTCAAACTGGAGTTCAATGCTTCCAGAAATCCCAATCCAATCATAATTTGATTTAGAGATTTTAATTCAATGGATATAGGATTAATTTGACCAATAGTTTGAGAAGGAGTCATTGTAGGCTCAAAATTTTGAATTCCATAACCTAAAGCAACTTCTTCAACTAAATCCATTGGACCAAAAATATCAAATCGGTATGCAGGAATTGTACAAATAATATTTTTTCCTTTAGACATTGCATTTAATCTAGATTTTTTTAATGAAGTAATAATTTTTGAAGTATTAAGATTTAATCCAAGAGTTTGATTAATCAAAGAAGAGTCAACAATCATTTTCTTTTCTTGAAGTTTAGGTGAAGAATTCTTTGCTCCAGAAATTTGAATATTTTCTAAAGTAAATCCAGCACTTTGTAAAATAGTTACAACAACTGAGAGCATATCTTCGGCGTCAGCCTTATTGATTCCAGTTACTTCAACAAAGAGATTTTTAGTTTTAGTAGTTACGGTAGTTACTGCAGCATTAATGATAGGAGGAAAAGAAACTGTTTTTTGATTTGCGTCAAAAATTATGGGTACTTGAGAAGACTGTCCTAAAAGATGACCATAATCCTTACCTGTTTCAGTGTCAGCAATTATTTCAGAAATTGAAAGTTCTTTTTCAGAATTTAACGGAATAAATTTATGATTTTTACTTGTGGTAGTATAGACCAAAGGAAATGAAATTGTATCTAAATCATGTATTCCAATAGAAGATTTTTTTCGTTTTCTACCAATTCCAAAGTGAAGATCCTCTTGCATGGTCATTAATTGTTTAATGGTTTTATCATCAATTTTGCCATTTTTAGCAATAATTCCAGTCACAAATGGACGAATTTTAGAAACAGTTGGTTTTACGGATATAGAATAATTTTTAGATTTTTTGATAGTGAGTTTTACTGAACCGGTTTTAATTCCAAGTAAACCTTGTAAACCTAGTGCAATTCCATAATCAGTTGAATAATCTGGACGGTTTGGACTATATTCAATTCTAACTAAATCTTTATCTTCAGATTCAATATCTAATCCTAAAAAGGGTAATGAATCAGAAATTTGTTTTTTAGAAACCTTGCCAATTAATTTTTGGAGGCGAGAATAAGATAATTCAATTACTGGCATTTTGTATTACTCCTCAACCATCCCAAATTATTATCGTAAAATTCTCTTACATCATCTAAATCATACTTTAACATAGCAATTCTTTCAATACCACCACCCCAAGCTAAAACAGGTTTAGTGATTCCAAGAGGTTTAGTAACTTCGGGTCTAAAAATTCCCATTCCAAATAATTCAATCCATTTTCCTAATTTTTCATTGTAAACCATAGTTTGAAGAGATGGTTCAGTGTATGGAAAAAAAGTTGGCCAAAATTTAATTTTAGTAATTCCAATTCGTTTATAGAATTCTCTTTGAATTCCCATTAAATTTCTTAAATTAGCATCTTTACCAACAACAATACCTTCAATTTGATTAAATTCAACAAGATGTTTGTAACTAACTTTTTCATTTCTAAATACTCGTCCCAATGAAAAAATTCGTGCTTCATCAGGCTTATTTTCAGCTAAATGTTTAATCGTTACACAAGTAGTATGTGTTCGTAAAACCATTTTACGAGCCTCATTAATATCCCATTGATATCGCCAATTTTTCTTATGAGAGTCAGAAACTTTGTTAATTTGTTCCTGTGTTGCAATTTTTTTAGCAGAAATACCATCTAAGAAAAAAGTATCTTGTAATTCTCTTGCAGGGTGATCCTGTGGAGTAAATAAAGCATCAAAATTCCAAAAACTAGATTGAGTCATGTTACCAAGTATTTCTGAAAAACCTAATGTTACAAAAATTTCACGGATTTCATCAATAGTATCTTTTAATGGATGTGTTCTTGCAACAAAAATTTCAGGAACTTCAGCTTCAACATCTATTGCTCCAGAAGTATTTGAAATATCTAAAGACTTTGCAGAAGTAGTTAATTTTATTTTTTTATTTTTAATTACATCTTCAATTATAAAATCAGGACGTTTCAATACTTCAGTTAAATCAGTGGTATCAAGTTTATCTTTAGATAATTTACCACTTCCAATTTGTTGAAGAGTTTTTTCACCAGGTAAGATAGAAGGAGTTGTTTTTAGAGTAATTTCATCAGATGAAGTTTCAATCCAATTATTTTTTCTACACAAACCCATTGCAGGACCAAAAACAAATCCTAACTCTTTTTGTAAATCAGATAATTTTCTAGGTCCATTTTTAACTAGATTTAACAATCTTCGTTCAGGTAGTCCTTTTTCAAAAGAATCTAAACCATTTTTACCTAAACTAATTACACTTAATTTTGATTCATCTACAATAGCTAAATGTTTTAATTTTAACCATTCAATTCCACGGCGAACTTGGTCTGGCGAGAGTTGAGTAGATTTTTCGAGTGTTTCAGGGCTCTGAATTGAATTTTCTTTTAGAGAATTGATGATTTTTTTTTCAATATCATGAAAAACTTGTGACAATAGATCAAAGATCGAAAAAGACTTTTTAAACCTTAACCTAAGTCATGTTGAATGTCAGCTGATGAATTCATTGTAACTCCTTGGCATGTTGAGGGAGATATCGATTATGATAAACTAATTGAAAAATTTGGGACTCAAAAAATATCACCAGAATTACTTGAGAAAATTAAGAGTATGACAAATGAGGACCATTTTATGCTCCGAAGAGGGATATTTTTCTCACACAGAGAAATGAATAGAATTTTAGAAGATTATGAAAAAGGTAATGAATTTTTTCTTTATACTGGAAGAGGTCCATCAGGTCACACGCACATAGGACATCTAGTTCCGTGGGTATTTGCAAAATGGTTACAAGATAAATTTGATGTGAATTTATATTTTCAATTAACAGATGATGAAAAATTTTATTCAAAAACGAATTTAACTTTAGAAGAGACTAAGAAATTTGCATATGAGAATGCTCTAGATTTTATAGCATTAGGTTTCAATCCAGAAAAAACAAAAATTATTATCAATACAAAAAATATTCAAACATTATATCCTATTGCAGCTCAAGTTGCAAAAAAAATAAATTTTTCAAATACAAAAGCAACATTTGGATTTACTAATGAAACAAACATTGGAATGATTTTTTACACATCGTTACAATCAGCACCATGTTTTATAGAAGACAAACCAGTTTTGATACCTTTAGGGGTAGACCAAGATCCACATTTTAGATTAACAAGAGATATTGCACAGAAAATTGGAAAACAAAAACCAGCATTAATTCACAATATTATGATTCCCGCATTAACAGGTCCTGGTGGAAAAATGTCAGCATCAGAAGAAAAAGGAACAATTTACACAACGGATACACCAGATGTTGTAAAAAAGAAAATTAACAAATATGCATTTTCAGGAGGACAACCAGATATTGAACAACATAGAAAGTTAGGAGGAAATCCAGATATTGATGTATCATACCAATATTTGAGAATATTTTTTGAGCCTGATGATAGTAAATTAAAGAAAATTTATGAAGATTATAAATCAGGAAAATTACTTTCAGGAGAACTAAAAGCAATTTTAATTGAAAAAATTAATGAATTTCTCAAAACACATCAAGAAAAACGAGAAAAAGCAAAACAGCAAATAGAACAATTTCTTTTAGAAAATAAATGAAAACCAACATTACATGTGATGATGAATATGAAGCTCAAAAATTAATGAGTCTTATTTTCATTAAAGAAGATAAAGAGACATACATTACAGGAATTTTAAACATCATAAAAAATGAAATGATCATTTCATTGAAAGATAAATCAGCTCATAGTGTTTTACTCAAAGATGAAGAAAATGTAGAAAAATTTGCTGATTTTATACAATCAGTAATAGACAAAGAACATAATTTAGTATCAACAAAAATGATTAAATCAATTATTGAAATTATCAAAGAATAAGTTAAAGATCATCTAGGAAAATATTTACTTCTTTTAGATTTGTTTCTTGGACGGTCTTCTTGTGGTTTTGGGGCAGGTTCAATAGAATCATTACAATTTGAACAGAATATTTTAAGTTCCTTTTTAGCAATATCAGGTGCAGAAATATATTTTCCCCAAGATGCAGCTTTACTACCACGTCTAGTTTCAGTTGAAAGTTGATTATTATTTTCGTCACAAATACCTAAAGATCGTTCATCATTGGAGCCACAACTAGAACAGGTTTTTCCACCTAAAATTTCATATAATTTTTTCTGTAATGATTCATTGAATTTAGCAGAACCTCCAGAATAGAAACTTTCTTGTTTTCTCAAAACTTTATCACTTTTTCCCCTAGATCTAGAATTATCTCTAGAATTTCTTGAACCTCTGTCGTCTCTTGAATATCTTGAACCTCTGTCGTCTCTTGAATATCTTGAACCTCTGTCGTCTCTTGAATATCTTGAACCTCTGTCGTCTCTTGATGGTCTGTCGTTGTCAGGATTATCTGGTTTGTATTGTCTAAAGCAATCACTACAGTAAACTGGTTTATTGCTTCTTGGAACAAATGGAACTGTACATTGATCACCACAATCAGCACAAGTTACAGTTGTATCTTCTCTGTCATTATCTCTAGAATTTCTAAAAGAACGAGATGGTCTATCGTTAGAGGAAGAATTAGAATTAGGGTATTTTTTATCAGAATGTTTTGATCTGTATAGGTCCATTTTATAATAAATTTGATAGTTGTTGGATATAGATACTTAGATCTCTAAGTTGTGCCTAGAATTTAAAAAAAATATCAAACAAGAGATTTATCCATTTCTGTAGACATTAGTTCTTGAACTTTAAGAAAATATAGTTTTGTAGAATATGGCATATCATCTAAATTATTATCAACTACAATCATAAAATATCTAACTGCTCTCTTTGAAATATCTAAATTAAATTTCATTGGAAGAATAGGATCCTGGTTAACCTTGATTTTATCTTGAAGCCATGGCGGTGCCATTTCAATTGTTTCTTTGATAATTTTATCATACCAAAATGAAAGATTTTGAGGTTGGAGACCTTGTTTTAGATTTGATACATCAGTATCAATTTTTTTCATCATATGATTGATTATGGTCATAAATTTTCATACAATAATTTTGTTTTATTCAGATTACTCAAAATACTGTAAGCTACTTGTCAATTGGTAGCAAGTTTCCGTCAGAATCAATTTCAGAATTTTTTATTCTAGTTGTAGAAATTCTTTTCCCATCTTTTGCTAAAGTCATTGGAACTACAATTATTTCAACAGGAGAAAGATTACGTTCAGTTCTTAACTTATTCAAAATATTTCCTTGATTTTTGGTTTCATCACTTACAACAAGTGCCTGAACTTCTTTTTCAAAAACTGCAGGTCCAAAATCATTGTTTAATTGACTAATTTCAAAATAAGAATTAGGAAATTTTTTAAAAATAATTGATATTAAGTTTTTGAGACGTTCATCATATTTGTGAATAGGGTTTTTCCCTTTTTTTTGTACAAATTCATCACTAGTTAATCCAATAATGACTTTTTCAGAAATATCAAATGCAGTAGAAAGTAAAGTAATATGTCCAAAATGAATTATATCAAAAGTTCCACCCATAGCAATTAAAGAAAATTTTGACATGTATTGATATAAAATTCTTTGAAAATAAATCTACTAGTTTACCAAAATTTGTGTTAAAGATCCTGGGCTCCAAGAGGAATTATTATTTTCATCCCAAACAAATGTTTCAATGAAAAATTGACCTTTTTGTTCAGGAATCCAATCTATAGATTGAGAGTTTTGTAATTTTAGTATCTTGGAACGATGCTAAGTCTTGATTTTGCAGAAATTGCAACTATTGAGATAATTGCGACTGCTAGAATCATGGCTGCAATTGTACCAAACTCTGGAATTACAAAGGTACCGATAATTTCAATTTGTTCAGTTTCTGCACCAAATGGAACGATAACTGTGTTACCGTTAATTTCTGCATCATCTGATTCCTCTCCATCAACTAATACCATAAAGATACCTTTTTGTGTTGATGTTGAAGGACTGATTGTCAATGTACCATCATCCTCTGCTTGGATGTTGATAATGACTGAATTATCATTTGTGTTTACTGTTGCACTTGTGACATGTCCATTTGAAATATCATAAGAAGTACAATTACCTCCAATGTTTACTTCACTTGAATCGCAAGCAGTATCTAAATTTGTACGGAATTGAGGAGTAGGAAGTTCCATATTTTTTAGATCAGAATAAAATTTATCAGATTCTGAATATAGAAGAAATCCAACAGAAGAGGAATTGATTTCTTCAGTTAATTTTACTGAAGCCAATCCATTCATGTCAATATCTCCAATTTCAATACTAGAAATTTGAATAATTCTATTAAAGACATCATAAAAAGCAAGGTGAACAGCAGTGTCAGAAATAGATGAATCTCCATTTCGCAATATCCCTGAAAAAGATAAAGTGTAAGCAGTAGTAGAACTTGTTACAGGTTCTAGAGAAACATCATTGATAGAAATTCTCAATGAATTCTTCATAAATTCTGAAGTATCAAAAGTTAAGAGTTTTGTAGACACATCAGTGATATCAATATTAGGATTGTCTGAACGTATCATAAATGGAGATTTGGTATTAGGAGGAATTACTTTTAGAGTTGTAGTACCTTCTTTAACTTCTAATGGATTTGAGTTAAAATCATTATAGAAGTTTGCCTGAACTACAACATCAGTTACAAAAGACAATGGATCATTGTTTTCAATAAATCCAATTACTACAGTATATCCTTCTGAATCACGATAAATGAAATTATTATCAGAATTTGCAGATATTGTCAATGATGGATTAGTATCAGTATATTCTTGAGAAAAAGATTGAGACAGTGGAAATAAAATCAAAATGAAAATGATACTGAAAACAAATTTCTTCATCATATTTACTTTAGATAAATCATTAATCAAAAAGGTTTACGGACTTATCAAAAGAAGTAACAATGTTAAACCTAGTTTACACTGTTACTATAAAGAATAAAAAGAAATTAAAAATGGATTTAATTTTATTTTCTCTTTGCGGTAATTGCTAACCAGTATACTAAACCTGGTGCTAAACCAACAATAAGAGGAATCCATACAGGCCATCCGTCTACTGCGCTTGTCATAAGTAAAAATCCAAACTTGTGCTATTTAAATCCACCCAGCGGTCTGAAATTCATCATTGATCGGGGAATAGAAAGTGGACCGGACGGAATTTGAATCCGTGACCCCCCGCGTGCAAGGCGGGTATACTACCAGGCTATACTACCGGCCCACATGAAGAAGACCAACGGTGTGGATTTTAATTGTTGTCCTCTAGGATAAGATTTTATTTGAAGAAGGAATTGTTGCTCCATGGTACTTTTAGAATCACAAATTAAATTGAAAAAAGGAGATATTGCTCCAGATTTTGAATTATTAGGAATTGATGATAAAAAACACACACTCAAAGATTATGAAAATTATAAAGGGGTTTTGGTAATTTTCATGTGTAATCACTGTCCATATGTCAAAGCAAAAGTGGATGCATTAAACGAATTATTTGAAGAATGTGGCAAAGACATAGCAATCATAGGAATTAACAGTAATGATCCTACAAACGTTCCAGAAGATAGTTTCGATGGAATGAAACAAACTGCAAAAGAGAAAAACTTTCAATTTGATTATTTAGTTGATGAAACTCAAGAAATTGCAAAAAAATATGGTGCAATGTGCACTCCAGACCCATTCTTGTTTAACAGTCAAAAAGAATTAGTTTTTCATGGTAAAATTGATAATGCTATGAAACCTGATGATACAGCCACAGAAAAGACAATGATTGTAAATATGAAAAAATTGATTTCTGGAGAAAAAATTGATAAAGATTTTGACCCATCTATTGGTTGTTCAATCAAGTGGAAAGAAAACTAAACTTAAATGACTCTTGCCTAGAGATTTCTTCGTGGGCTCGTAGCTCAGCTTGGCTGGAGCGTTCGACTGATAATCGAAAGGTCATGTGTTCGAA
>Ga0233427_10003514_pt1 | contig 13687 bp, 13 predicted proteins | sample SI_118_April2016_5_FD_179885 | JGI IMG/M metagenome (GOLD analysis project Ga0233427, IMG submission 179885) | Seawater microbial communities from Saanich Inlet, British Columbia, Canada - SI_118_April2016_100_MG | ecosystem: Environmental > Aquatic > Marine > Inlet | place: Canada: British...
GTGGTTTGACACAACTTTGGCCTACGATCTCGCTACTCATCGGGCTGTCGTGCCCACTCGATCAGAGGTGCTCATGAAGGTCGGATTCATCGGACTTGGAAATGTCGGTGCGAAGTTGTCGGGTTCTCTGTTGCGCAACGGCTACGACCTGACGGTACGGGACCTTGATCCAGTTGCTGCTCAGCCGTTCCTTGACGGAGGCGCCCACTGGGGTGAGTCGCCCAAGGCGATGGCGCAGGCTTGCGATCTTGTGATCACGTGTCTTCCTTCGCCGGTGGCGTCGGCCGCAGTGATGGAGGCCGATGATGGCCTGCTCGCAGGTCTTAGTGCGGGAAAAATCTGGGCCGAGATGTCGACCACGGATGAGGCCGAGGTGACTCGTCTTGGTGCCCTCGTGCGGGCTGTTGGCGCGGAACCAGTCGACTGCCCCGTGTCCGGCGGTTGCCACCGGGCTGCCACCGGGAACATCGCGATCTTCGCAGGGTGCGAGCGGCACACGTTTGACCGGATGTTGCCGATTCTCGCCACCATGGGCCGTCGTATCCTGCACACAGGCGACCTTGGGTCGGCGTCGGTCCTGAAGGTTGTGACGAACTATCTCGCCACGGCCAACCTCATCACGCTCTGTGAGGCTCTTGTGACATCAAAGGCCGCAGGAATGGATCTCAACACCGCGTACGAGGCGATTCGTATCTCATCGGGGAACTCGTTCGTTCACGAGACCGAGAGCCAGGTGATTCTCAACGGCAGCCGTGACATCAATTTCACAATGGATCTCGTTGTGAAGGACATCTCGCTGTTTCAAGATGTGGCGGACAGAGCCGAGGTGCCGTTGGAGGTCTCGCCCCTGTTGCGAGAAATCTTTTTGGATGCCCAGGCTCGCTATGGCCCCCGAGAATGGTCACCCAACGTCATCAAGCGTCTTGAGGAAGCCACCGGCCTTTCGATACTTGCCGACGGGTTTCCTGCTGACATCCTTGACGACGAACCCGAATCGCCAGGCTACGAAGTGATCCCCACGGGTATCTAGCGCTGGGTCGTTTGAGCAGGGTGTTCACCGTCGGCGCCGTTGGGCTGTCAGGGGATTGCGGTGATCAACTCGTCGACACTTGGTCGATGGTCGGGGCGTTTGCTCCAGAATCCATAGATGAGGACGCCTTCGGGATCAACAATGAAATCGCCTCCGAGTCGACGGGTGTCCTCGATCGGTCGGCGAATGTTTCGCCACTTTCCCTGACAGGACAACAGCACATAGCGCCACGCCACTCGGGCACTCCAGACGCGCAGTAGCGATCCGCGGCCAAGACCGAACGCGTCATAGCTCACTTGGTTTGGGTCGAGGAGAATGGTCAACGGTAGATCGTTCATGGCGAGATAGCCGTCGAGTTGTTCGGGCTTGGTGAAGGTGACGATGACGATTTCTGTGTCAGCACCGAACTCGTCGAGGCGGTCGCGCACGGCGATCGCATGAGCAGCGCACGGGAGTCAATGGATGTGGCGATGAAAGATCAAGACGACGGTCTTGCCCCGCTGACTAGCCAGCCGCCATGGACTGCCATGGCGATCAGCCAACTCGATCGCTGGGGCGGGTTGCCCGACCATTGCCTGTGCGCTCATATCAACCATCGTGGATGGAGCCCAACTGTATGGGTGAGATTTTCCATGATCGTCTGTTCGTTGGGTGGCTACGGCTATGTGGGCCCGAGCCGACTGAGGATAAAGTCAGCGATCTGGGTCATGGAGGCACGGGCCTCGGGGAGTTCTCGGTAAAACTCGAAGACGTGCCACATGCCTTCCCAAACTCTGAGGGTGACGTCCACGCCGTCTTCGCTCATGGCTGCCGAGACGCGCACAGCGTCAGACTGTAATAGATCTCGAGTACCCGTTGAGATGAACGTCGGGGGAAAGCCAGTGAAGTCAGCGTAGATCGGTGAGATGAGCGGATCGTTGACTGGCCGGTCGGCCCGATAGTCGTCTGCCATCGTGCGTAGCGCACCGTCGCTTAGCGGTAGGACTGGGTCGCGGTTGGTGATGTGGCTGTCGCCGCTGAACCCAAGATCGGCCCAGGGAGAGAGGAGCGCGAGTCCGGCTGGGAGATCCAGGCCTTCGTCGCGAGCTCTGAGCATCGTGACCAGCGCCAGGTTTCCTCCGGCGGACTCGCCTGCAACGACGATGCGGTCGGGTGTGAACGCGGTGAGGAGGGAGCGATAGACATCCAAGCCAGCGTCGGATGCGGCCGGAAACGAATTCTCTGGACTGAGGGGATAGAGCGGTGCCAGAACGCGTCCGCGGAGTGCCGAGGCGATCGGTGCAGTGATCACGATGTCCTCTCCAGGGGAACCCACGACGTAGCCGCCGCCAAAGAAGTAGAGGACGACAGCGTCTGCCCGGTCGCCTCCCGCGATCTCGCTGCACGGCACTCCACCCTCGATGACGTCGCTCTCATCGACGGGGAACTCGGCGCGTGCTGCGGTCATCGCCGGCCCAAACCCGGCGAGAGTTTCTGCTCGGATTCGTTCGGCGTTCTCCAGCGTGACAATCTCGCGTGGAGCTGAAGGGTTGGCGTCTAGCCAGGCCTGAGCTTCAGGGCTGATTCCGGAACGTGGAAATTCGGCGGCGGAGTGCACGGCCTAACCATTAGCATCTGCACGATGCGGCCGCAGAAACTCGTGACCCTCGATGTCGAGGGCGTTCTCATCCCAGAGGTGTGGATCAATCTCGCCCGCCGCACTGGAATCGACGCGCTGATGGTCACCACTCGTGACGAACCCAACTATGACCGCCTCATGCAAAAACGCCTGTCGATACTCGATGAGCACGGCGTCAACATGAGTGATGTTCGCGCTGTGCTCGCTGATATGGGACCACTCGACGGTGCCCGTGAGTTCCTCGATGCACTGCGAGTCGACTACCAGGTCGTGCTTCTCAGCGACACTTTCGAACAGTTCGCGGCCCCGCTGATGAGCCAGCTCGGGTATCCCGCCATCCTGTGTCACCAGTTGCGCGTGACGAATGATCACATCGTCGACTACGTGCTGAGGATCGACGATCATAAGCGTCGTTCTGTGGAGGCGTTTCGCTCGCTCAACTACCAGGTTGTCTCGGCCGGAGACTCCTACAACGATCTCTCGATGCTGCGCGCAGCAAATGCTGGAGCGTTGTTCAACGCTCCAAAAAACGTGATCGTCGAGAACGCGGACCTGCCATCGTTCACGGACTATGACGATCTTCGAGCCTGGATCGGTGCTGCGGACCCAGGCCCTTCCGGCACCTGATCAGGCATCGAGGACGGGGACCTGGGCCATGGCGGCGGCGATGGCATCGTCGCTGAGGTCGTAATCGACCATCTCGCCGGACAGGAAGTGTTCGTAGGCGGCGAGGTCGAGATGACCGTGACCGCAAAGCGCGGTGAGGATGGTCTTCTCCTCGCCGGACTCCTTGCACGCCATCGCCTCACGGATCGCCGCTGCGATTGCATGGGTCGGTTCGGGTGCAGGCACGATTCCCTCTGAACGAGCGAATTGCAGTGCAGCGGTGAAGCACTCGGTCTGGCCGATTGCCTCGGCCTCAACGAGGCCTGTTTCGTAGAGGTGTGAGACCAGGGGAGACATGCCGTGGTAGCGAAGGCCGCCGGCGTGGATCGGATCCGGAACGAAGGAATGACCCAACGTGTGCATTTTCACCAGTGGTGTCATTCCGGCCGTATCGCCGAAGTCGTAGCGGTACTCGCCTTTGCTGAGCGACGGACACGCGGCCGGTTCGACACAACGGATCGTCGGGTTCATGCGGCCGGCAAGCTTCTCGCGCAGGAAGGGGAAGCTGAGGCCACCGAAGTTGGAGCCGCCGCCGGTGCAACCAACAAGCACGTCGGGGGTCTCGCCGACCTTTGCCAACTGGAGCAGGGCCTCCTCGCCGATGATCGTCTGGTGCAAGAGCACGTGGTTGAGCACGGAGCCGAGCGCGTAGCGAGTGTTTGGGTCTTCGACTGCCATCGACACAGCCTCAGAGATAGCAATACCGAGGCTGCCATTGTGATTCGGATCCTGGGCCAGTAGTGACCGACCGAACTCGGTCAAATCGCTTGGAGACGGGTGAACAGTGGCGCCCCAAATTTCCATCATCGTCTTGCGGTGCGGCTTAGCCCGGTACGAGGCTGCAACCTGCCACACTTCGCATTCGATGCCGTACTGAGCAGTGGCGAACGCAAGAGCGCTGCCCCACTGCCCGGCTCCGGTCTCCGTCGTCAGCTTTGTGATGCCTTCTTGATGGTTGTAATACGCCTGGGGTACCGAAGTGTTGGGCTTATGCGAGCCCGCCGGGCTCACACCCTCGTACTTGTAGAAGATCTTTGCGGGGGTATCCAGCAACTGTTCGAGACGGCGCGCACGAAACAGCGGACTCGGGCGCCACAGCTTGTACACGTCGAGTACGCCTCCCGGGATATCGATGTACGAGTCCTGGGAGACTTCTTGCATGATCAAGGCCATAGGAAATAGCGGGGCCAGGTCGTCGGGGCCGATCGGTTCGTGGGTGCCAGGATGGAGCGGCGGAGGAGGCGGCGTCGGAAGGTCCGGTATCACGTTGTACCACTGCGTAGGCATCTCGGACTCTTCGAGCAGAACCTTGCTGTAGTCGGCGGCCATCAGGCGTCTCCGTTCATCGTTGGAATGCGAGATGGTAGACCAGTTGTTAGCCGAGAAGTCTAAAGAGATCTCGCTCGTAGGCGCTTTCCGGGTCGGCGCGCACTGCCTCGTCGAGTTCGTGAGCATCGGCACCGACGAGAATGCGCCACGTTCCGGCCTTGACTGCATCGAGGATGACAGTTGCGGCTTCCTCTCCGGTCATTGGTGCCAGCGTCTCGAACTGTTGTGCAGCCAAGAGTTGGAGTTCGGCTTCCTCAGGCGTTGGTTCAATCGCCCGAGCATGCATTGAGTTGGTAATGATCTGCGTGCCGATGTGTCCGGGCATCACCACCGCAGCCCGGACGTGGGGTGCATTGACCTCAAGGTCCTCCATCAGCGCCTCGGTGAATCCTTTGACCGCGAACTTTGCGGTGGAGTATGCGGTGTGGGGGCGGCCTTTGCCGAAGCTCGCATAAAACCCGTTCACCGAGCTCGTGTTGACGATCAAGCCCTCGGGAGCGGCCACGACAAACGGAAGGAAGACGCGGCAACCGAGATAGACGCCGCCCCACGTGACGGCAAATGTGCGATCCCAGTTCGCTCGTTCGTCGAACATGCTCCCGCCGCCGGCGATCCCGGCGTTGTTGAAAACGGCATGGATGTGGTCGGTGTGGAAGTGTTGAAGGATTGCATCGCGAAACGACTCGAGGTCGGACTCGCTCGATACATCGGCGCGATGGATGAGCAGGTTGGCGGTGGGGGTCTCCTCGGCGACGATCGCAGCGGTTATTTCCATGTTTTCGATGCTGACATCACAGGTCGCGACCCGTGCCCCCTCTGCTGTCAGTTGACGGATGAGTTCACGACCCATGCCGGTTCCGCCGCCGGTGACGACAACGATCTTGTCGGTAAAGCTTTTCATCAGGTCCAGTTCACCTTCACCGGGAGGGTCTTGTACCCGTGTACGAAGCTGCTGGCGGTGTAGGTGGGCTCGGCGGCGGGTTCCATGGACTCGATTCGTTCGATCATCTGTTCCAGCAGCGCTGAAATGCTCGCCTTTGCCAGGTGTGCTCCGAGGCAGTAGTGCTCGGCCCATCCAAAGCCCAGGTGCCGGTTGTGCTCTCGGCCGACATCGAAACGGTCTGGATCGTCGAAGATCTCCTCGTCACGATTGGCGGCACCGTAGAACATGCAGAGCCGGTCGCCCTTTTTGATGAGTGTGTCATCAAGTTGATAGTCCTGCATGGCAGTTCGCTTCATGTAGTTGACTGGCGCGGTGTAGCGCACGATCTCGTCGACGGCAGTCTTCAGCAGACTCGGGTCTTTCTTCAGTCGAGCGAACTCCTCGGGGTGTTCGAGGAATGCGCCGATTGCTCCAGAAAGGGAATGCCGGGTGGTGTCGTGCCCGGCGTTGAAGACGATCAGGTAATAGCCGAGCGTTTCGATGAGTCCCATGGGTTCGCCGTTCTTAAGTTGAGCGTTGGCGAGCAGTGATGCGAGGTCATCACGGGGGTTTTCTCGACGCTCTTCGATGATGACGTTGAAGAGGTCGTAGAACTGCAATCCCAAGAGATCGGCCGCTGCCTGGCGGTCCTCTCCGGGAGGACCGAGGTCCGGGTCGTCGAAGGCGAATAGTTGGGACGTGAGTTCGAGAAGGCGATCCTCGTCCTCGGGCGGGACCCCGAGAATCGTGCACAGGACCCGTAGTGGGTGTCGTTGGGCGACTTCGGCAACAAAATCGACCGGCTCGGATCCGTGTTCGCTGAGGCGGTCGATAACCATCCTGGCGGTATTGGTGACGATCTCGTCGAGTCGGGTGATACCGCGTGGTGTGAAGAAGCCACTCGCCACATTGCGGAACTCTCGATGATCCGGTGGATCCATCTGGATGATCACCCGCATTGAATTGAAAGGGTTGTCTTCGCGATCAAAGGTGGCCGCCTGCTCTTCGCGGAAGATCACGATGTTGCCAGCTTCATTTGAGAACACCTCTGGTTGGGAGGAGATCTCAGTGATGTGACGATGTCGGGTGATAGCCCAGAAATTTTCGAGTTTGTCGACATCGGTCCAATGGATCGGGTCGTTCGCCCGCAGCCATCGCCATTCCTCGAACGGAAAGCTCTGCTCGCCGTACGCCTCTGACGTGATGATCGCTGTATCGAGATCGGCTTTCGATATTGTCATGGCCTCACAGTAGGTCTCAAATCCGCAATCTGGAAAAAGGGCTGTTCGCGATGCCCTTCTACGCTGGACTTGGTCTAAGGTTAGAACGTCTCCATCGCACACAAGAACAGGGAATCTTTCTATGGCAACTTCGCAACCGGCGATCCTCGGGGATCTCCAGAAGTACCAGTGGTACGTCCACATGAGCCGCACTGAGGGCGCCGATTTGGGCGTCATCAAGCAGGCTCTCAAAGAGGCACAGGCCGACGCGGCAGCGCAGGGTGTCAACCTGTGCATCCTTGTGGGTCCGTCCCTCGCCACTGATCTCGGCATTGAGACCGGTGGCGACTTCCAGGACTACCCCGGTTACGAATCTCCCGACGGCTCCAAGGTCGCCAAGGGGACTCAGGAAGAGCTTCTCTTGTGGGTCCACCACGCCGACAAGGATCTGATTTGGGAAGTGCAGCACACGGCTCGCCGCGCGCTGGCGGGTCACATGTCGGTTGCACGTGAGACCCCGTGTTTCATCTACAAGAACAGCCTTGACCTCACCGGGCACATTGACGGCACAGGGAACCCCGCCCCCGAAGACCAGCAGGACCGAGGCATCATCGCCGACGGTGAAGCCGGCGCGGGTGGCTCGTACTGCATCGCCCAGCGTTGGGTTCACGACATGAACTACTGGGCATCGCTGAGCCTCAACGAGGAAGAGAACGTGTTCGGCCGTACCAAGGCAGACTCGACCAAGCTCGACGTTCAGGTTCCTCGCTCGCATCTCTCTCATGTGGAGCTGCGTGAAGGCGCCACGGCCGACGAGTCGACCGCCAAGCGTGGTGAGATGGTTCGCCGGTCAACGCCGTACGCCTTCCACGACGGCACTGTCGGCCTGTACTTCATGGGCTTCTGTAAGACGCAGGCTCCTCTGCGTGAACGCATGGAAGCCATGTACGGTCACAACGACCATGAGACTGATGCGATCACCGACTACTCGACGCCCGCTTCGGGTTCGTACTATTTCGCTCCGTCGGTTGAGGCCCTTGCTGCCGCTCTTGGCTGAGCACGTCTGACTACACGAAATCGGCGGCCCTTCGGGGCCGCCGATTGTCATTTTGTGCCGGGTTCGGTGTCGGCACCAGAGTGCCGGTGCTGACGTCAGCTATGGTTCAAAGTAAAGATGCTGGCGTCAGGGATATAGCTGATTCCATCCTTCTCGGCACTCATGATCGTGGCGATAACGTCCCAGCCGTCGGTGGGGCTGCAGCAGGTTCCCACGTTGTGACGGGTCACGCTTATCTTGCCCTTTCCACCGCCACTTGAACCGGTGGTCACGGTGGTCTCTTCCCACGTGCCGTCGTCATAGGTGAAGCGAATCACGACTTCCATACCACCGATCTTGGCGCTATTTCCGTCGAAGAACTTCAGTGCGATCTTGGCCTTGTCCTGGTTCTTCTTCGACTTGTCCTGGAACTCGGTGGTGGTGTTTGCCGTCGGAGCTGCAGTCGTCTTCGTGCTTGTGGTTGTCGTGCTTGTGGTTGTCGTGCTTGTGGTTGTCTCGTTTGACGCAGTCGTGGTGGTCGCATCCGAGACGCCGTGGCTGATACCAGCGGAGGCTTCATTGATCTTCGCTTCAAATGCAGTGCTGGTGCCCTCAACCGCAGCGGTGACCGATGCACCCATCATCGCCAAAAGAAGTGCGTACTCAATGAGAGATGTCCCCCGTTCATCGCCCGCGGTTAGTCGCGATCGCACGTACGGGAAGAACCGAGTCCGAGTCATTCTTTCAGTATCCCAAGGTGAGGGATCTCCATCGATAGGGCATGTGGTCCAATTCCGTTTGTGTCGTTCACAGCCCCGATTGGCATTTGTGAGGCCAAGATCACAGGGAGAACAGATGTCGCGAAGTCTGCGACGCAGGGCTCGAGAACCTTGTGTCCAGGCATGGAAGTGACATATCTCATGACGGAAGCGAGACGCTTGTTCAGGAGGCCATACCCAAGTGTTCGCCAGGAGACAAGTACGTATGGGGGCCGCACTCTCCACGGCTACTGGCATCGTTCCAACTGAGCAATTTCCGCACCCTGCTCGTTGTCGTCGGTCAATGTCAACACTGATGCTGCGTGGGCCGTGAGATTCCTCCATCCGGCCTTTCATGTTGCCCCGCTTTTGAGAAGGCCGCCTCATTGGTATCGTTGTCTGCTGTGGCTCACCCGATCGCTTCGACACGCGCTACCGGCGCTGTGATCGCTGGCATTGCTGCGATTCCGTTTGTTTCGGTCACCATGGTGTCAGTCTTGGCTGATGTCGCGTCGACCACCGATGCGTCTGTGGGAGTTGGTGGCCTGGGTGCTCTGGGTGCTGGCTTCGTGATGGGATTCCTCGTCCGGCAGGTAATTGGCGCCGTTCGCGCTGGCCTCAGCATTGGCCGTATTGCAATAGAGCGCCTCGTTGATCAAAACATCATTGACCTGCTCACACCCGTGCGTGTTGTCGCTACATCGGTCGATCTCCAGCGGCTGCCTGTCACGTTCGTTCCCGCCATGGTCGGGCGCCGCGGACCTCCTGCACGAATCAGTTGACGTAGGCGCCGTTCGCGCGGCGCTGTTCAAGTTCGATTCGACGATTCTTCAGGAGATTACTTATGCATATACGTGCGATTATGTGGCTTATTGCCTCCCTTTCTCTGCCGGTGTTCCTTGCCGCTTCGTGTAGCAACGACGACCGAATCACCTCGGCTGGTCAAGAGGGGACCCCCGAACCGGCAGCCGATGACACCTCAGTGCACAGCGGTGCAGAGCATGACCGAGATGAGATGCCCAGCGGTGCTGAGCATGACCGAGATGAGATGCCCAGCGGTGCTGAGCATGACCGAGATGAGATGCACAGCGATGCTGTCGAGTTCGTGGGCGATGCGGTGCCGACGATCAACATCGAGGTGATCGCCGACCCAGCCGGTGGTATCAACATCGCGGTCAACACCACTAACTACACGGTCGCGGCGCGCTCAGCTTCGACCGAACATGTCGAGGGCGAAGGCCACTTCCATCTGTACATCGATGGCGAGAAGGTCCTTCGCTTTTATAACGAGTGGATCTACTTTGCTGGGGTCACCGAGGGCGTGACTGAGATCATGGTCGAACTTTCGGCCAACGACCATCGGCGCTATGCCTATAACGGCGAGCCGATCCACGCGATGGCGACGTTCTCGATGCCTGAGCACACCCACGATGCTCACAGCCATGGAGAGCCGACCGAAGTTGAGTTTGCCGGGCCCGCGCCGACCCTCTCACTTCAGGTCTTACCTGATCCAAAGTCTGGCTACAACGCGTTTATTGAGGTCGATGGCATGGTTCTGACCGGCGCACACGCATCGCAGGACCCGGTGGACGGCGAGGGGCATCTGCACATCTATGTGAACGGCCAGAAACTTGGCCGTCTTTATGGTGGAGCGACCCATATCGGCGCTCTACCGCAAGGCGATCTGGAGATCACTGTCGCAGCCTACAGCAACGATCATGCGCCCTACGTTGTCAATGGCGAAGCCGTCGAGGCGCAGACGACGATTACGGTCGGCTGATGTTGTTCTGGCGACGTGTCGTACTCGTAGCGATAGTACTTGGCGCCACCGCATGCGGTGTAGGACCCGAACCAATTGGGGAATTGACCGCTGGCCCGACTTTCGATCTGGTGATCGAGGACGGCGAGTTGGTTGGCGGAGTTCGTCGAGAGAGCGCGTCGATCGGAGACACGATCACGCTCATGGCCACCGGCGATGGAACAGACCAGATCCATATCCACGGCTATGACCTTTATCTAGAGCTCGAGAACGGCCAGGGGTCGATTGTTTTTGACGCCTTGATTCCGGGTCGGTTCGAGATCGAGTTCGAGGAGTCAGGCCAGCTGATCATTGAATTGACGGTGAGATGATCCGTCGCGTGTTGTTTGCCCTCGTATTCATTACGACGGCGCTTTTTGGGGTAATGGGTCCAGCCTCCGCCCACGGTATTGGCGGCCGGACTGATCTTCCGCTGCCAGCCTGGCAGTTGGTATGGGCCGCAGGATTTGCCGTGGCAAGCTCGTTTGTTGCTCTGGGAGCGTTCTGGTCCACGCCCCGCCTCGCCGACGCCGCCGTTGGCCGTTCGCTGCTAAGTGTGCGGACGACCGGCATGAGGGTGCTGTTCTCGCTGACCCGACTGTTTGGCCTGTTCCTCTTTGTGATTGTCCTAATCGCGGCGTGGGCGGGCAACATCAACAGCGCTGTCAATCTTTCTGGTGATGCGTTTCTTATCTGGTTCTGGGTCGGTCTCCAGGTGGCATCATTTCTGATTGGTGACGTCTGGCGGTTGTTCAATCCCTTCGAGACCATCGCTGACGGGGCAGCCTGGCTCTGGGCTCGTACCCGTGGCCAATCGCTTGAACCGGTGAATATCGATGGAATGACGTTGTGGCCTGCGGTGGGGTCGATACTCGTCTACCTCTGGTACGAGCTTGCGTATCACTCGACGGAATCCCCGCGTTCGATTGGCGTCTTCCTCGCTGTGTACAGCGTTGCCGTACTCGGCGGTGCCGTTCGGCACGGTCGGAGTTTTGTGCGAACAGCGGAGGGCTTCGCCGTGCTCTTCGGCAAGCTCGCAGCGATGGCTCCGCTCTTTGTTGAGGATGGACGCCTCCGGGCCCGTTCACCGCTCACGGGACTGAGCCGTTTACCCCACACCCCAGGGACGGTGCCGTTTGTCCTTGTGGTACTTGGGTCCACGACTTTTGACGGGTTCACCAGGAGTTCGTTCTGGCTTGGTGTAGCCGGGGGTCAGGTGGGCTGGGATCGGACAATCACCAGCACGGTGGGACTGCTCGTGATTGTCGGCTTAGTGGCGATGGTTTATTTCGTTGCTATGAGCATGATGTCGTCACTGACCGGTGAGGATGCGTCCGAGTTGAGCGAGATCTTTGGCCCGACGCTGGTGCCGATCGCCGCCGCCTATGCAGTTGCTCACTACTTCAGCCTGCTTGTGCTCGACGGCCAACGTATGATCATCCAGATCAGCGATCCGTTGGGGAAGGGTTGGGATCTGTTCGGCACCAAGGACTACGCCATCGACTTCACGCTGGTATCCCCGTCGGTGATCGCTTGGGTGCAGACGCTGGCGATTGCGGTGGGCCATGTCCTTGCGGTTGCTGCGGCGCACGATGTGGCGATCAGTCGATACGACCACCGCACGGCGGTGCGGTCGCAGTACCCGATGCTGTTCGTGATGATCCTCTACACCGTTATCGGGCTATTTCTGCTTCTCGGCGCCTAGTCAGCGGACGGAAGTAGTCGCTCGCTGAGGAACTTGAGTGTGCGACTCAATGCGACCTGAGTTGGGTGTTCCGGACTTGAATCGGGGGCAAGGTCCTCGGTGAGCACACCATGGGCGAGTTTCTGGACCCTTGGGTCGAGCGAATCATCGGGGCTGGTGATCTCTTCGTAGAGGAAGTGGTCGCCGAGCGCGGCGCGGAGCGTTGCAAACCGCTCCGCAGGCACCGCTAGATCGCTGGTGAATCGGAGTCCTAGCACTGGACAGCCGGCCTCCGCTCGTTCAGCTACGACTCGAAGTTGTTCGGTATAAAGGCCGACGTTCGCCGAGCGCGTCTTGCCGATGGGGAGCGGGAGGGATGGTTGTGAGAGGACAGGAGCGATGACGGAATCTTCACGCATCATGGCGAGCCCGTAGCCGCCGGTGAAGCACATGCCGACGAAGCCGATTCCGGGCCCGCCGTGACGCTCGTGCAAGGAACGGGAAAGGGCACGGAGCCATACCGTTGCCGGAGCGGTGTCGCCAAGAGCGAGCGCATGGAACTCTCGACTGATACACGAGCGGATAAGGACTCGGATGGCCCGTGGTCGGGTGCTTGGCTTGCCTGGAACGCCGAACATCGAGGGAATCGCTACTGACATTCCGAGATCGACGAGGCGGTCGGCGAACGCCACCACGGCAGGGGTGATTCCTGGGATCTCGGGCGCCACCAAGACGCACGGCCCGGATCCTCGGTGAAACACCTCGTGTGTAATACCATTGTTGGTGAACGATTCGCTGGAGTAGTCGGCGAGTGGCATCGGGACATCTTGGCATATCCTCTCGAAGCGGCCCCGGGCTCCGTGCAGATAGAAACTATTGCGTTCGTGTTACGATTCACAGGCTGTGCAAAACCAAAGCAATAGACCTGATCGCTCCTTGGGCTCGATGAACATCCGGTATGTCGCGGCTGTGGGGATGAGTTTTGCGCTCCTTGTAAGTGCTGCTACCAGCGGTCAGGCGCAAGATCAGATCGAGGATCTGCGCGGCGAACGCGAGGAGAATCGACGTGATGCAGCCCTGGTAGCGGCTGAACTTGATGGACTCTCGGCTGAAGACGCCGAACTTGTGGTGGCACTCGCTGCCATCGATTCCCATATCGAACTCCAAGAGGCGAAGGTTGCTGCGAGCCTCGACGCGATCGACGCCGCCGAGGAAGAAGCGATCCAAGCGCGCCGCCTTGCAGCAGACATTGGCGAAGAGATCGATGAAGTGCGTGATCGACTCCGTCGCAGTGCTGTCGAGGCATTTGTCGGCACGGACGATCGTGGTCTCGCCGAACTCGATGTCGGTGACCTTCTTGCGTCAGCTACTCGAAAGTCGCTACGCGAGCAGGTAATCGGAAACGAATATGATCTTGTCGACGAACTTCGTGCCAAGGAAGCTGAGCAAGCCGAGGCCGAGCGAGTCGCCCAGCACTTGGTTGCTGATGTAGAAGTTGAACGAGTCGCCCTCGAAGACCGCCTCGCCGAACTTGACGACGCCAAGCGTGACGCGGAGATACTTCGGAACCAGGTCGAGGGCCGGATCGCCGAGTGGCAGGCCGTCGGTGCCGAAATTGAGGCGGCC
>Ga0233427_10003515_pt1 | contig 13685 bp, 9 predicted proteins | sample SI_118_April2016_5_FD_179885 | JGI IMG/M metagenome (GOLD analysis project Ga0233427, IMG submission 179885) | Seawater microbial communities from Saanich Inlet, British Columbia, Canada - SI_118_April2016_100_MG | ecosystem: Environmental > Aquatic > Marine > Inlet | place: Canada: British...
GCTCGGGCGACTAACCCTAACAGTGGCATTGACTTTATTGCGCAATGGGATCCTGAATGGCTACACCTTAAAATAAAAGACTATGGACCGGGCTTTAAACCTGAAATTTTAGCCCAAGCCGGTAAAGAACCCATATCCACAAAAAATCACGGGCTTGGCGTTGGTTTATTTTTAACTTATGCCTCGATTAACCGACTCGGAGGCAGCATTGACATTTATAATAAGCCCAATGGGGGTGCCTGCACAGAAATGACTTTACCGTTATTCCCTCAATCTAACCTAGCTAACTAAAAGATATTGCCCATGGAAACCTCAACAGATACTCCCCGTTTATTGCTCGTTGATGATGATCAAACCTTTTGCATGGTCTTATCCCAAGCCCTTAAGAAACGTAATTTTGATGTTGCGGTTGCTTACGACATTGCCTCAGGCTTAGCGCTTGCAGAAGAAAAAACACCCGAATATGCCGTCATTGATTTACGAATTGGCCTTGAATCTGGCCTGGAATTAGTCAAAAAACTCATTGAAATAGATGACAACACCCGCATTGTGATGTTAACTGGATTTGCCAGCATCGCCACGGCTGTTGAAGCCATTAAGTTAGGGGCAACCCAGTACTTAACAAAACCTGCCAATGCCGATGAAATTATTAATGCCTTAAATAAAAACAACGGTGACTCCACTACCGTCATTAAGGACAATCCGCTGTCGGTAAAACGCTTGGAATGGGAACATTTACAAAAAGTACTGATGGAAAATAACGGCAATATCTCAGCCGCTGCCCGCGCCTTAAATATGCACCGAAGAACCTTACAACGAAAACTGGACAAGCGCCCTGTTAAAGAATAAAACAACGATTACGGGGAATTACTCACGCTTGTTTCAAGACCCGTTTAGCTTCATCCCAGAGTGCATCGAGTTCGTCCAACTCGCAATCCGTCACAGCCCGGCCGGAGCTAAGCACCTGTTGTTCGACATAATTAAAGCGCCGGGTAAATTTATCGGTCCCTTTCCTCAATGCCATTTCAGGATTAACTTTAAGGTGGCGGGCCAGATTAACCACGACCAACAATAGGTCACCGACTTCTTCTTCGGTGTGGACCTGATCGCCTGAAATCCAGGCCTCTTTGACTTCAGCTAACTCTTCCAAAACCTTATCAAATACCGGTGCGGTTTCTTGCCAATCAAAGCCTTGGGCTGCAGCACGCTCTTGTACTTTTTCACACGCCATAAGAGCGGGTAGGTTTTTGGTCAGACCGGATAAAATACGGGTTGACCCTGTGCCTTGTTTTTCTTTACGCTCAAGAGCCTTAGCCTCTTCCCAAGCCTGCTTACGGGCCCCATCATCTTCAAATACGACATTGGAAAAAACATGGGGGTGGCGCCGTGTTAATTTGTCGGCGATGGTCATTGCCACCTGTTCAAAATCAAATAGTTTCTGCTCTTTAGCAATCTGGGCGTAAAAAATCACTTGTAACAACAAATCACCCAACTCACTTTTTAAATCTTCGTTATCCCCCCGTTCAATGGCATCGGCAACCTCATAGGCCTCTTCCAAAGTATAAGGAATTAAACTCTCAAAATCTTGTTGTCGATCCCAGGCACAACCGGTTTCAGGGTTGCGCAATTGCGCCATAATCGATAACAGTTTTTCAGTCTGGCGTAGACTCAAAAGGAATGTCCAAAACTGTCCTCATAGCGGGCTTTAAATTCAGCGAGCGTAAAACGATGATTTTGGGTGCCTTTTTGCTCTATTTTTATCGCCCCCAGCAACGAGGCAATACGCCCTGTGATGGCCCAGTCTAAATCATTCATTAAGCCATACAACAATCCGGCCCGATAGGCATCGCCGCACCCGGTTGGATCTTGGAGCTCACCAACCGGTGCCGCTGGTATAGTAATTACATCGCCGTCAGTATAGATGGTTGAACCTTCCCCGCCTTGAGTGACAATTAAGGCTTTCACCTGTTCAGCTATTGCCTCTAAGGTTAAACCGGTACGCTCTTGCATTAATTGGGCTTCATAGTCATTGACAGTCACCCAACTCGCCTGATCAATAAAAGCGTTTAACTCAGCACCATCAAACATCGGCAAACCTTGCCCGGGGTCAAAAATAAATTCAATGCCTGCTTCCACAAATTGTTCTGCATGCTGCTGCATACCCACTTTCCCATCCGGCGAGACTATGCCTACCTGAAGGGGTTCCTCAACTGCCGCAATAACATTAAGATGTGCTTCATTCATCGCACCCGGATGAAAAGCGGTAATCTGATTATCGTCTTCATCAGTAGTGATGTAGGCTTGTGCGGTGTACTGATCCTCTAAAACGGTTAAATAATCCGTCCGGATCGCAAATTTGTCTAACCACTGTTGGTAAGGGCCAAAATCCTGACCCACGGTCGCCATCATGAGCGGCTCTTCGCCCAGCATTTTAAGATTATAAGCAATATTACCGGCACAGCCGCCAAATTCACGGCGCAGTTCTGGCACCAAAAAAGCGACGCTTAACATATGGACTTTATCAGGCAAAATATGATTTTTAAATTTATCTTGAAATACCATGATGGTATCAAAAGCCATGGATCCACAGATCAATGCACTCATCGTTTAAAACTCCGGTTTGTAAAAAATTTAAGACTAAACAGCACAACATAAATAACGAACGCCGTAATGTAAAAAAAACACAATAACGAAAAGAAATTAATCGTTAATCATTTGCTCGTATTCACTCGCGCTCATTAATGCTTCTAATTGGCTGGGATCATCAGCTTTAATGCAAAAAAGCCAGGTGCCGAAAGCATCATCATTCACTAATTCAGGCTCATCAGTCACCGCTTGATTACTTTCAATAACCTCACCGGTCACCGGACTATAAAGATCTGAGGCCGCCTTTACAGATTCCACCACGGCGCACACTTCCCCTGCCGCGACCTTTTTGCCAGCTTCAGGCAGTTCAACAAAAACCAAGTCACCGAGTTCTTCTTGGGCAAAGTCGGTAATACCCACACGAACCATATTGCCATCTTCTAACGCTGACCATTCATGAGATTTTGCATATCTTAAATTTTCGGGAAAATCGCTCATAAGCCCTTGTCTATAGATAAAATTAAAAAGAGTTATTATACAGACAATTGACCCAAAAGCCGTTAACGCACTGCCCTTTTAGCCCCGTTTGAATTAAAATTTTAAATCCTTAATGTGCGTGATAACGGTTGATAACTTATACTGCAGCGTTCATGCTCGCTTTTAAATGACTTATGCTCAAAACCCTGACCCTTAAACCGTTGCTGTTTCAAACGACATTAGTCTTGGGACTTTTATGGTTAAACCTGTCCTTGAACAGCGTTCAGGCAGCGGTAAACAATGATAGAGACGGCCCTCTCCAGCCAATGCGCGACCCGTTTCTAAGTCTGTCACTCAGCCCAGCGCTACAAAAAAGTGCCGGTATTAAAATACACCCCCTTGTCATCACCCGCCACCAACCGGAAGTCATCCGCTATGGTCGTACTGTACCCCAAGAACCCCTATTGCAATTTAAAAGCGACTACTTCCAACAACAAGCCCGGTTAACAAAAGCCTACCGCCAAAAGCAGTTAGCCAAAACTCAACACAGCCGCCTTCAAGCCGAGGCAGACAATGCCCAGTGGCTGGCTGAAAGCATCACCTTAAACACTATTCGCAGCGCTGCAGAATTGCAGTGGGGCAAAAAAATTGTTAGCGCCCTGACTGAAATAGAGCCACCCTCAACCATTGACTTCTCAGGCCGTTCCCAGACACTGTTATACGTGGACTGCCCTGTGACTGAGAAACGGCCGATACCTGCCACCATTGCTATTGCTCACAGTGCTCATCGCAGCCAAGCGGTAACGGCCACCTTAATTGATCACAAACCTACCACGCCCCCCGCACACTCAGGTCTTCGTTTTTTTTACCAAACAGCGACACCCTCCTTTTTACCCGGACAACCCCTGGTCGCCTTTATCCCTTTAACTGAACAAGCCATCAGCGGTATCGTAATTCCTGAAACGGCGATCATACAACACCTTGGCCAACACTTTATTTACCTTAAAAAAGATGAAACGACTTTTAACCGACAACAAATCTCAGTAAACCATCCCGTTCCCGGGGGCATTTTAGTCACTACCCCCTTAACCAGCCCTTACGGCGTGGTTACTCGCGGTGCACAAATGCTCTTTTCAGAAGAATTTAAAGCCGGTATTCCAGAAGAAAATGACAATGACGACGACTAATTGCTGATGCTTGCTTTCCTGGTCCGCAGCTCAATCCGCTTTTACAGTGTCATCATTGCGTTAAGCATTGTTCTATTGGCTTATGGGAGTTACCGATTGTCAACAGCTGGGCTTGATATCTTTCCGGAGTTCGCCCCGAAACAAGTCGTCATTCAAACCGAAGCACCGGGTTTTTCAGCAGCCCAAGTTGAAATTCAAGTGAGCACACCGATTGAAACGGCTCTTTCTGGCCTCATGGGCTTAACCACGTCCCGTTCAGAGTCAATACAGGGACTCTCTATCGTCACCGCCTTATTTAACGAAAACAGTGACATTTACCGCAACCGCCAACAAGTCACCGAACGTTTAGCCAGTCTTAAAGGCAGACTCCCTGCCTCCGTTCAAATGCCGGTACCGGTACCGCTATCCTCATCCTCTGCGACCGTGGTAACACTGGGGCTAAGCTCAGCGCAACAAAATTTAATGGCCTTAAGAACCTTGGTTGACTGGACCGTGGTTCCTAAAATACTGACGGTTCCAGGCGTTGCCGATGTGAATGTTTTTGGTGGTGCATTAAAACAACTGCAAATTCAAATTCACCCCGAACCATTACACCGCTATGGTTTAAGCGTCAATGACATTACCGAGGCCGCCAGACAAGCTGTCCACACCGCTCAGGCGGGGTTTATTGAAAACACCAACCAACGCTTTACGCTGAACATTAACGGCCTACCCCAACGCCCTGAACAACTCAAAAAAATCGTGATTAAAACGATTGAAGGGCAACCTCTTTTACTCGGCGAAGTTGCTACCGTGACCTACGCACCGGCGCCGGCAATTGGTGCAGCGCAAATCGGTGGAAAAGAAGGCATTGTCCTGATGGTGATCGGCCAATACGGGGCCAATACCTTGTCGGTTTCAAAAGCGGTTGAAAAAGCATTACTCGAATTTAAGCCCTTATTCGCCCAACAAAACATTGATTTTCACAACCCGCTTTTTCGCCCGGCAGATTATATTGAAACCTCACTCAGCAATATTACCGGTCACTTGTTACTGGGCAGTTTCTTTGTGGTATTGGTGTTATATCTTTTTCTTTACAACCGCCGGACCGCGCTGATTGCAGCTATTGCCTTACCGCTGTCACTTATTATGGCGGCGGTGATTTTACTCGAGGCCGGTGTTAATCTCAATATTATGGTGTTGGGCGGATTGGCAATTGCCTTAGGGGAAGTCGTTGATGATGCGATTATTGATACCGAAAATATCTTTAGAAGACTTAAAGAAAACAAACTATCAAATAACCCGCAATCACCTTTCACTGTTATTTATAACGCCTCGATGGAGGTACGAAGTTCGGTTGTCTATGCCAGCTTTATTGTCGCCTTGGCCTTTGTGCCACTACTGAGCTTAGACGGTGTTGCCGGCAGGCTTTTCGCCCCCTTAGGCATAGCCTACATCAGCGCTATTTTAATGTCGCTACTGGTCGCCTTAACACTGACACCAGCACTTTGTTACTGGCTACTGAGAAACACGGAGCCAACTGAAAAAAAATCACCGGTAATGCTTTTTATACAACCCCACTACCACCGTTTATTGAGCCGCATCAGCCTTCACGCTCAGCGCATTGTAATCTTTTCGATTGCAGCATGCCTTGCAGGCTCATTAGTCTTGTTAAATTTAGGAACGAAGTTCTTACCCGAACTTCGTGAAGGCCACTACATTGTTCACACCAGCAGCATTCCCGGCACCTCGCTGACCGAGTCGATTCGAATAGGCAGTGCCTTAACCCAACAATTTTTAACGATTGAAGGGGTTGAGTCGGTCTCTCAATGGGCCGGTCGCGCCGAGCGCGGTGCTGATACGTATGGGAGCCATTACAGTGAATTTGAAGTGCGCCTCAAACCCCTATCGGGCACCGAGCAACAAGCAATCTTAAACCAACTTCGTCAAATCCTCTCCGCCTTTCCCGGGATTTTATTTGAAGCCAATACCTTTTTAATTGAACGGGTGGATGAAACCATCTCAGGTTATACCGCTCCGGTGGTTGTTAACCTCTATGGTAACGATTTAAATACCTTGGATTTAAAAGCCCAACAAATTGCCGATATTATGGCCAGCTTTCCAGAAGCCAGCGATATTCAACTGCGCTCAACCGCCGCAGCGCCAATTTTAGCCATTCAACTGAATCTTGATCAACTAAGCCGTTGGGGAATCAGCCCGCAACAAGTTTCCCAAACGATCAGCACCGCCTACAGCGGCACACGGGTCGGGCAAGGGTTATCAGGCTATCAAACCTATGACATTGTGGTCAACCTGCACCCTAGACTCAAAGAACAACCCCGTTCAATCGCCCAGATCCCTATTCGAAGCGCCAGCGGTGCACTGGTCCCACTAGGGGACCTGGCCACCATTACCACCACCACCGGACGTTACAATATTTTGCACCAAGGCGCACAGCGCCTGCAAACGGTTACCTGTCATGTCAACAATGGCGACCTCGGCGGCTTTATTAACAAGCTTAAAAATAAAATCTTTCAAGAGATTGCATTTGATAGCACGAACCACCCTGAATTTACCGGCGCAGCTGTTGCCCAAAACAAGGCCCGGGAGGAACTTATATTATATTCACTACTGGCCGGTGCTGGAATTTTACTGCTTATTTATTTAGCGCTGGGCAGTGCCCGCCATACCTTCCTGACCTTAGCCAATATTCCTTTTTCGCTGGTGGGCGGTGTAGTGGCGGTTTTAATCACCGGTGCAACCTTATCGATTGGCTCGGTCGTCGGTTTCATCACCCTGTTTGGTATTACCGTTAGAAACAGTATTATGCTGGTTTCTCACTACCAACAGTTAGTACAACAAGAAGACCATCAATGGAATTTTGACACGGTGTTATTAGGTGCTCAGCAGCGCCTGCCCTCGATCTTAATGACGGCTTTAGTGACTATTTTAGCCATGTTACCGTTAGCGATTAACAGCGATAATGCCGGCCGTGAAATCATGGGGCCGATGGCGGCGATTATTATTGGCGGTTTGGTATCATCAACGGTGTTAAACCTACTGCTTCTACCCACACTCTTGCTGCACTACGGCCGGTTTAGTAAACCAACATCAGACTAACCTACACGATTAATTTAAACGCAAAAAAAAAGACTCACTAAAAAATCCGGCATTTTACTTTCCAGATAGGCAAAATAATATCCCTAAGATCTATTTCATCGCCCGGCTCAGCCCTATAAATCGGCAATTGGTTTTCTTCTTTTATAACCGTCTTTCATTGATCCAAAAATGCAAAAAAATAAAATGTGTACTGTAACAAAAAAACAGAGCCTAGCCCCTACTCACTCATAATTAACATACTAATCGGTTAACCAAAAAGGTTGCCGGGTGCACTGCTTGTACGCCGGCTAATAACGCTGCCTGCGCCCTGCAGCTACACCCTGCTGCAATTAAAATACTGTCTTTTTCCAGCGTTGTAATTGCTGGTAAAAAACTGGTTTTCGCGACTTTTTCTGAGAACTCCGGATTTTCATAACCGAACTGACCCGCCATACCACAGCAGCCTGTTTTTAAGAACGTGAACTTAACCCCAGGCACCGCTTCAAACAACGTTTTTGTCGGCTCAAGGCCAACCAGAGATTGCTGATGGCAGTGATTGTGAATCGCCACTGTGACCGGCTCTTTTTTCAGCCTAGTTTTAAAGGATGTCAGCCAAGCCTTGTTATCAACAACCCTTTGGGCTAAAAATTCTTCTAACAAGAGCGCGCGGCCCTTAACCTGTTGAGCCTGACCTTTTTCATTATCCTCAACTAAATCAGCCCATTCATCTCTTAAAACCAATAACTCTGAGGGCTCAAGCCCTAAAATATCATAATGACCTGATACACTATTGATTTGTGCCAACAATTGCTGCAAGGCTTTCTTTGCCTCGGGTAACAGCCCTTGACTGATTAATTGCCGAGGGGACGTTTTCATTAAAACCGAATGTACCGTCAAAGATGCTGCTTTTAATACCGTTACCACATCTTCTGCTATCTGAGGGCTTTGGTATTGGGTAAAAATATCAACCAGTAAAATAACATTTTGCCCACTGCTCTCGGCCTTTACCGCCTTCTTTACCCCCTTTGCAAAAGGCACCAGAGCAAAGGCAGGTAATTGGCGCTGTGGAGAAACGCCAGCTATTTTTTTAAACAAGGTCGTCGCCTGCAGCCGGTTGGCCAACGCAGGCAACTTCGAAGCCAATCGCAAATAGTAGGGGTACATCAAAACACCACGGTCTTTAAAAGACCAGCCATGGGCAAGGCGCCGTTGGTATAAATATTCTGCTTTAAGTCGTGCCATATCGACGCTGGCAGGGCATTCTGACTGGCAGGCTCTACACGACAGACAAAAGTTCATCGATTGTACTAAAGCGGGATTTAACAACTCTTGTTTAAAATCACGGCCTGAGCGCAGTAAAAAACGGAGCAGATTTGAGCGACCGCGGGTATTATAAAGTTCTTCCCCTGTGGCGTGGTAGGAAGGGCAAAGCGCCCCATCACCGGCGCTTTTCCGGCAGACCGCAGCCCCATTGCACTTATCGACCACTGCCGGCAACCCGAACTCAGCACCCCAATCAAAGCCGGTTTCACCTTGCCACTGCCTGTCAGATTTTGCAACCCGAAGGGGGGTATCTATCGGCTTCTGCGTTAAAATTTTACCGGGATTAAAAATAGTATCCGGGTCAAAGGCTTTTTTGATTTCTACATGACCGTTGTAAAGTTCAGCCCCAACCATCTTTTTTAAAAAAGGCCCTCGAAGTCGCCCATCGCCATGCTCGCCAGATAAAGAACCGTTAAAACGCTTCACTAAATCAGCGACTTCTTCTGCCACGGCAGTAAACAACAGGCGATCTTCAGCTTTTGTTAAATCTAATTCGGGGCGCAAATGCAGCAATCCCACCGAGGCATGCCCGTAGTAGACACAGTTAATCTTTTCGCGCGCCATAATGCCGCTAATCGCTTTCGTATAGCTGAGTAGGTCACTCGGTGCAACAGCGCTATCTTCTATCACGGCAACCGGTTTTTTTCGCTGGTTAACCCCCATCAACAAGCCTAAGCCGGCCTTTCGAATGCCCCAGACTTTAGCGGCATCAGCCGTTGAAATAACAGGGTAGGCATAGCCTAATTGACGTTGTTTAAGATCGGCTATTAATTGTTTAAAACACGCGCCAATATTAGCATCTGAATCGCCAAAAAATTCAACCACCAAAACCGCCTCTGGCGTGCCAACAATCCATTGCCTATTGCGCCGATGTGCAATATGATTTTCTGTTAACGCTAATAGCCTTTTATCCATCAACTCAATCGCCGCCGGCTGATGCTTTAAAATCACCGGTGTTGCCACCATTGCTTGTTCAAGCGATGTAAAATGAATACAGCTAAGCCCTTTGGCTTTAGGGATTTTAATCAGATTAAGCGTGGCCGAAAGCGTTAAGGCCAGCGTGCCTTCGGTGCCGCATAAAAAAGGCGCTAAATTAAACAGCGAACCGCTCTTAACCCAAGGTTGGCCTTGGGCTAAAACATCCAGCGGGTAGCCAGTATTGCGGCGAATAATTTCAGGTTTAGGATAGCGCTTTAGAATTTCTGGCCGGTGTTGATTAATAAGTCCGGTAACGGTTCGATAAATCTCCCCCTCCAGTGTAGGCAGCGTACATTTAGCTTCTAATTGCTCATCAGTCAATGGCCCAAATTCGACCACCGTGCCATCGGTTAGTAGCGCCTCGATGGCGACCACATGCTCTCGTGTGGTCCCGTAAATCACCGAATGACTGCCGGCGGCATTATTGCCGATCATGCCGCCGATCATACAGCGGTTAGAGGTCGAAATTTCCGGGGCAAACTTGAGATTAAACGGTTTTAAAAACAAGTCTAAATCGCTGTGAATGACGCCCGGTTGTACGCGAATTTGGTTCTCGGATGGCTCGCCGAAAATACAGGTCAAAAACCTTGAAACATCGACTACTTGCCCACCACCCACACATTGCCCGGCAATACTGGTACCGGCTGCTCGAAAAATAAGCGGTATTTTATTTTCTGATGCCGCCTGCACTAAGGCTATACACTCTTCGGTGTTTTTAGGAAAAGCCACTGATAGCGGCAACTGTTCATAGACAGAAGCATCGGTGGCATAAAGCCTTCGGGTAGCAATATCGCTTTTAATGACCACAACTCAATGCCTAAGCCAAACGCCAGGTTTCCATTAGCTGTATACACGCAGCGTTTAATGCAACAGCCCTAGCCTCAGAAGCTGATTCGGTATAACAACGTAGTTCCGGTGCATTACCGGAGGGTCGAAAATGAATAATATCGCCGGATTCAAACGTTAAGCGCAGGCCATCGGTGCTATTAAGTGCTACCGGACGCCCAGCGAGTTCCCCGACTAATTTTTCACCAGCTTTGAGCGCCTCACCAAGCGGCAACGCCAACAACGGGCTCAAAATAGCTTGGCTCAAGTCGGTTGGAAAGTTTTTTAAACGATTACTCACGGTATAGCGCTCCGGCAAGGTTTTAAGCAGCGCGCTAATCGTAACTCCCCGCTCTTTGGCCAGCATTAAAATCGCTAGTGGCACAATCGCCGCATCGCGCGTGGGTAAAGCAGCTAATTTTCGCCCACCTTTAGTGATTTCAGAACCGACTAAGACACCGCCATTAGCCTCATAGCCGATAACATTATGATACTCAGGTTCTGCCTCCAACATACCGGCTATCACATAGGGTGAGCCGATTTGTGTTCTTTGAGTATAGCTAAACAAGCCCGATAACTCCAAGGCCGAATTTCCATTTACCGGCGTAATGACCGCATCGGCATCAAGGTACTGTGCACATAAAATCCCTGCCACATCGCCTCGAAGCCAAACGCCTTTTTCATCGCTCAGCAAAGGCCTATCGCCGTCCCCGTCGGTGGAAATAATACAGTCAAAATGATGTTCATTGGACCACTGAGCCGCTAATACGATATCTTCGGGGCGAATCGCTTCGGTATCCACCGAAATAAACACATCACTTCGGCCAAGGCACATCACTTTCGCCCCTAAACCGATTAAAATTTCATATAAGCATTCTCGTGAGACAGAAGAATGTTCATACAAACCAAGAGATAAACCGCTCAAAGCATTTTTAGGGAAAAAGTTAAGATAGCGTTTTACATACTCAGCCTTTGCTGTCCCATCAAGAACCGGTAGGGTCGGCTCTCGTACCAATGTGCCATCAAGGGTAAACTTTCTATCTGGAATGGTTATAACCTGCGCCCTAATTCCTTGCTCATCGGGTTTTAGAATTTCACCCAATGCCGTATTAAACTTTATCCCATTACGGTCTTCTGGGATATGGCTACCGGTCACCATCATCGTCGGCATGTTATGTTTTAGCCCATACAGAGCGAGTGCCGGGGAGGGGATTTTCCCTAGGTTCACCGGCACATAGCCTTGATCGACAATGGCCTGTGATAATACCCCCATCATACGATCAGTACTGGTACGGTAATCCCCGGCAATACCCACGGTAGCCCCGAGTTTTAATTGCTTTGTTTCCTGTAAATACTGGATAAAGCCTACTGCATAAGCCCAACAGACTTCATCGCTCAGATCTACCACCCGCCCCCGAACACCGCTGGTACCAAAATTAACACCGCTTTTTTCCATCACCACTGCAATACTGATGACCTGTTCTTTATTCATTTTATCCACGTGTTAGCCCCATCTTTTATGTGCTTTTTTAATCTCTTGCCTTTTAAGATAGACCACTTTAAACAATCGTTAATTAATTTTAAAAGAAACTATTACGGGACTGGGGCACCGCGACCAATCCCGTAATAGGTAATCCCTAAGCGTTCCATTAATACCGGGTCGTACAAATTTCGGCCATCAAATATCACCGGTTGTTTGAGCTCGGTCTTGATTAAATCAAAATTCGGGGTCCAAAAGGTTTTCCATTCGGTCATCACGACCAAGGCATCCGCCCCTTTAAGACAAGCCTCTGGGTTTTCACAAAAATCTAAGCCAGCACGCTCTCCAAAGTATTCTTTGGCTTTCGTCATTGCAGCAGGGTCAAACACCTGAACCACACAACCTTGGTCTAATAACAAGGTAATCAGGTGAATACTGGGGGCATTTCTGATCCCTCCCGAATTAGGTTTATAAGACAGCCCCCAAACCGCAAAGGTACGCCCTTTCAAGTTCATTTCAAAATGACGCCAGGCTTTTCTGAAAAGAACTTCCCGTTGACTGGTATTAATATCCAGCACCGACTCTAACAGCCGCCCCTCACAGCCTACCTCTTGAACCATTTTGGAAAAAGTCACTACATCATCAGCAAAATTTGGCCCGCCAAACCCGGTACCGGGATAAAGGTATTCATAGCCGATGCGAGAATCTGACCCCATTCCTAAACGCACCTCTTCAATATCGGCGCCAAAGTATTCTGCCACTTCAGCGACCTCGTTCATAAAACTAATGCGTGTGGCCAGCATGGCATTAACACTATATTTAGTGAGTTCGGCTGATCGCGGCGACATGACCATCACCACATTGCGTTGCCGATTAAAAGGACTGTACAAATCACGTAACTGGGTAATGGCGACTTGATCAGTACTGCCTAAAATAATCCGATCAGGCCGGGTAAAGTCGGCAATTAACCGCCCTTCTACTCGAAAATCAGGTTCGACGACCAACGCACAATGTAAAACAACACCCCTGCTCTGTAATTGTGCTAAGACCTTAGTTTGTAAAATTTCAGAGGTGCCTACCGGAAAGATCGAGCGATTGACCAACGTTTTATCGGCTTCCATCAAATTGCCCAAAGTGGTGGCTATTTTCTCAGCCAAGGGGTACTCATCCGAATTCAAAACCAAATATTGCAAGGAGCCACTGGTAACCCCTTGTTCAATGTCACCGGTAACCACCAACCGACCCGATAAAATATTAGTCTCCACCAGCGCCACTAAGCTCGGCTCTGCTTCCAGCCAAGGGCAAACCAACACTAAATCGTCAACGCCGCCGTCAAAGCCCTCGATAACCCATAACACCTGATTGCCGTTATCGGCCAAACAAGCTGCCGTGACTGCTGCGGGCAACGATTGCCCATAAACCGTTAATTTAAAAAACATTGAAATAGCCATCTCATTCATTAAACTAATGCGCATCGCCAACATCGCATTGACACTAAATTTTGTTAACTCGACTAAACACGGAGACATAACCACATCCTTTGACCAATAAAAGGATGCTATAACTGACCCAACGGCTCGATAGAGGTCTTATCTAAACGGCCTAAAAGATTTAATAAGCGCGTTAAATCTGCAATTAACGCCCCACTGCTCTGAAATCAGACGCTCTGATCAACGAACAGTGAGAGAAAAACCGATCATTTTTTTTGTTTGCTGGGTATATACCTTGTTCTTTCCATATCAACCCAATCC
>Ga0233427_10003516_pt1 | contig 13684 bp, 14 predicted proteins | sample SI_118_April2016_5_FD_179885 | JGI IMG/M metagenome (GOLD analysis project Ga0233427, IMG submission 179885) | Seawater microbial communities from Saanich Inlet, British Columbia, Canada - SI_118_April2016_100_MG | ecosystem: Environmental > Aquatic > Marine > Inlet | place: Canada: British...
GCGGATCTACAAATACATGTGGATAAATATTACCTTTATAGGAAATATTTATAGAATGTAATAAACTTAATTCGAAATAATAAATGTATTATCATTAATAGAAAATGGTTCATTCATTTTTGCTGTCAAAACTGTTTTAGGTATCTCAAACTGTTCATTTATAGAGTCTCTTGTAATTTTTCCTCCTGATCCACCTAGAGATTTACTACGAGCACGAACCATACGTGTTTGATCAGGTGTGTTACTTTCAATGTCATCATCATTTGTAACCTCATCCTTTTTCAATTTGTTACTGTCACTGTCAACATGAGATTCTGTCTGTAATGCTAAAGCCTGAATTGCTGAAGGTGCCCCCTTCGATTTGTCACTGTCACCATCACGAGTAAATTTTAATATATATGAATAAATAATATGGCCTTCCTGATCGGTTATATTTAATGTCACCAGTTCCTCGTCCTTCTTAATTTTAATTTCATTTGTTTCTTCGATTACATTAGTACTATTTGCACTTTCATTAAAACCAGTATCATCAGCATCAGTTATATTAGTATCAGATTCATCGTCAGATGCAGCATCAACAGTTATATTAGTATCAGATTCATCGTCAGATGCAGCATCAACAGTTATATTAGTATCAGATTCATCGTCAAAAGATTTTGTTTTACTTAACTGATCATTCCCAGAACGCATGGGATTTTTGAATGAATGATAGGGACTATCATGGGTGTAAAATTCCTCTAAGCCCCCAATATTACCTTCGGTCAATTCTCCACCTTTCATTTTCTTTTCTTTTCGTAATTTCAAAGTGGTTCTTATAGGAGATTTCTTTTTTTGGCTAACATTACGTCTCTCAGTTTTACCCATGTATACTAATAAAATATGTTCACATATTTATTTCATGATAAAATTGAAATAAATAGAATTCAAGGTCAATCTACAAAAATGAAATATACGATCGAAATACAGAACCAATATTTACAAACCCTCAATGAAAAGGAAAAACAAGGCTATGAAATCGCAAAATCCCATTTGGGTTCGTCATTTGATCTAACCAAAAGCTATGGATTCTTAGACTGGGTAAAAGCTCAAAAAGAATCTTCTGTAGATGATTCTACAAATAAATAATTGGTGCCGCCTTGTGACTCCGGATTACGCCAACTTTTAAAAGCACTATAACTCATATGTCCTAGATCTTTTACGATATCTGGTTGTTTGCTTACATGACTTTTTTGTAATAACTCGAAATTGCATATTTTACCTAAATGTATAAATTTGTTTTTCATGACTTCAGGTTCCTTTTTTTGCACTTCTATTGTTTTTGTATCCCTTTTAACAATCGGAACACCTTGCACACTATTCTTATTTTTCAATTTCGCAAAAGGTCCTTTACTTACATCAAATTTCGAATCACCCTCTTTTTTAGTATTTTTCTCAATATTGTGAATACGTATAAACGGCGAGCAAATATGCTCGGGATATAACGTTTTGTCAATAAAAAAGTCGCGACAAAAAAAGAGTCGTACATATTTCATTGCACATGCATTTAAAAACACATACGGAATTTGCGCATCGCTATAATAAGCAAACCCGTGTTTATAGGCATCATAATGCATAATTACATTCCCGCGTGGTGTAGATTCCATCAAAATCCGCGATCTCCATATTTTCTCCAAACCATTATCCCGATTTTCCATTGCATATTGGTAGTCACTTTTCACATAAAACGCGCGGTCAATATTCGCATTCCATTTTTCGAAATTTTCCTCTGATTCAAACATTTCCTTAAATAATTTCTTTTTTTCCTCCAAATATTCTTCTTTTTCATCTTTTTTCACTATTTCCTTGGTAGAATCATCCTTTTTATGAAAATAAGACAAATGCATATACGTCTGGCATTGAAACAAAACCATTAATAGTCCGACACTACCAATCGCGCCAATAAATCCGGCAACATATAAATATTTTTGGTATTTTTGATAATAAGAATGAAACATATACAGTTTTGAATGATCGATTATTTAAATCCTTTTCTTCACTTTTCTCCAAACAAACAAATGGATTTTTCTCGCATAAACCGTTCTTCTTTGTCGCAATAATTCGTAATCATTAAATTGTCGTATTGACTATTGCGATAACCCGGCAGTTTGTTTTTCCTGAATTTCGCTGCACTGGCTTGTTTCGACATTATGCGATAATGAAAACACAACACAGATGCCATAGCAATTTCCTTTTCGTGTAAATTCTTGAAAAATGGCTGCACGCAAAAGGGACCATTGGAAACACTTTCGACAGCAACCGGCGAAGCAACAAATGTATCCGGATGATGAATATTGATTCGCCGAAAAGCACTTCCTTTAAACATACATTTGACCTCGATTTCATCGTATCGGCATCGCCCTTTTTGCCACGAATTCGGGTGCGGATGTTTCTTGTCATGATCCCAGCGATGCATATTGTATTGCAAAAGTGACGGTGGATTTCGGTCGACATTGTGACAAGACATCATGACCCAGGGCACTGCCACACAATCAACACCCGCATATTCCGTTTGGAGGATTTCGCGTAGGCTTTTCTTTTTCTGCGCATTTACGCAGGACATATATTCATCACAATCGACGGATATAAACCATTTGTATTTATTGCGGATTGTTTTATAGAGTTCATTTACACTATGCATTTGTTTCGTGCCAAATTTCTGACTACGGGTAGTAAATACCCGTGGTTGTTGCTTAATATTTAAAGAGCCGTCACTGTCTTGTAAAATGTAAATGTGGTCAACACCTTCGTTGAAATAATAATCAATGAATTCCTGTAAAAAGGGTTCGTTCAAATGTCGTGTAATAAGAGCTAAAAACATATATTATGTTAATACATATTATTTATCCGGTTTACATAAATCAATATAAAAATAGAGTAACATGGACTATTATGTATGCGAATTTACATCTAATAGTCGCCATGTCGAAAAACAAGGTCATTGGTACAAAAAACAATACATTGCCGTGGCACATACCAAAAGACCTGAAAAATTTCAAAAAAATCACCAAATACCACACGATTATTATGGGTAGAAAAACCCTGGAAAGTCTTCCAAACGGGCCTTTGCCCAATCGGAAACATATTGTTTTGACGAATCAACCTCAAGACAATTACATGGACGATCCAGTGATATTTGTCAACGAAGCGGAATTATTTACGTTTTTAGAAACATGCGATCCAAAGGAACAATTATATGTAATTGGTGGGGGAAAAGTGTACGAATTGTTATATCCGTATTGCAACAAAAAATACATCACACACATATACCAAGAAATCGAGGGATCGGTCGAATTTCCATATACATTGGAAGAGATCATCAATAAACATAATCACACTTTCCTGTACAGAAGTGGAATCCAGGAACATGGATCCATTACTTACGAGTTCTTCGAATTGTCTTCTTCTACTTGAGCCTTACGTTGGGCAAACAAATCGACCATTTCTTTTTTCAAATCAGGGACTTCCAGACGGTCATAGGTTTTGTAACAGTTGTTTGGATGCAAACACACCAAATACATTGCGGTGATTTTCTTACCGTATTTTAGCTCCAAAATGGTTTTGTATGTATTGAGCTGCAAGGAATAATGCCAGAAATTCGTATCGGGCAAATGGCTGATCACTGGATTGACTGCGCTTTGTCCGAACCCGTTTTCGTATTCAATGGCGCGACAGCGCTTCCAATCGTATATTTGGAGGGTTCCGTCGGGGTTTTCGAAGATCATATCAATCGACCCCGATAATTTGAGTTCTTCGTAATACACCATCCATTCTGTTCGATAGGGTTTGAGTTCGGGAAAATCCTTGACAAATCGCTGAAACCATTGGTATTCGATACTTTCATTTTTCACTTCTATTTCATTGTAAAAACATTCAATATCGTAGTGCATTTTCGTTCCAGCCGCGGCAGCTTCGTCGCGGTTTTTATCCCATTCTTCCTTGATTTGTTCGCGCGTTTTTCCGTAATATTTGTAAGTAGGGTCGCTGCGCTTCCGACTTTTCATAATATTGTCCAAAATACCCTCTTCATCGAAATGGGGAAAGTGTCCGTGATTCCACGTAGTCACCGACGTGAAACTGGAATCGCCGTGGACCGTGTAAATGTGTGGTCCTTCATCGAACGTAATAAATGCATCGCGCTCATGAGCGTTTTTCTTTGCCAAATAATCAGGAACAAAAGTCGCCATTAGAATAATAAAAAAGATATATACACTTGTTTTTAATCAATTTTCCTATAAATATTCGTATACAACGTTTTGCGTAAAATCCTGGGCAATTTTTTGAAATAAAATACGTTTGCCTTCCGAACGTCGACGGTCCTCGTAAGACTGTCCACAACCATTAATTTTGTACATATAACTAATATTCTTTTCCTTCAAATCCGGGTCATTGTTTATTTTCTCAGCATTGTGGATTTGCCATTTCAAAAATTCCTGCAATAATTTGTGACTAATACGATTATACATTTTCTCGTATTCGTTTTGCGTCATGATTCGCCAAAGGAAGCGATGATCGTCTTTAGGGTCTTTGGTGTAAACGTAAAAGGTTTGTGCTTTTTGATGAAAAGCTACCAAGGGGGGGTATGTTTCCTGATTCATAGTGGATCGAAGAACGTGCATAATGCCGTCCATTAAGTCTCCTTCAAACACATAATTGAGGCTTTCGAATGATGTATGGAATGTTTTAATCCAGTCATCGAACGTCAATTGCGGTTTAAAGAATCCTTCACTATTAATATACTCGGAGATCATCTTCTTTTTTTTGACAATATTGTTTGTTTGGAGGCGTTCAACTTGTTTTTTCAGGCGCGAGACTTCGAGTGCAAGGTGTTGGATCAAATGGAATTGGTCCATGGCCGAAGGTAATGTTTCTTGCAAATCGAATTCGCGGTCACGTTCGCGTGCTTTTTTATAAAAGAATTCGCATGTAATATTGTGTTGTTCATAGAGATCATTAAAACGGAAATAGCGTTGGCAATACTTACAATAATTATTGGACATTTTTTCCTTCAAACATAACCTTTAGTTTATTTCAATTTTATTTAAGTTCGCCAGCGTTATAAATTATATGGCTTTACTTTATATGAGTCAATATATTGGAAATCAGGACCTATTTTTTCAACCCGAAGTAAAACAATATGGAAGTCACATGGTAATGACAAATGTAATGTTGCCTTCAAAGTCGAAATATTTGAACGTAGACAGTCATTATAGCGATAATTATGGTAGTAACACATTGGCGGATTATAACATTACGTTTCCAGATCGCATAGAAAACGTGAAATCATTGAAAGTGCGCTGTGCGGAAATACCCGTGTCTTTTTACAATATTTCCGCGCAATTAAACAACAATGTATTTAATGTATCAGATGGAACCACTATGGTGACATTTACAATTGACGACGGATATTATGACGAAAGCGGATTAACAACCGAAATCAATAACGCATTAAGCGCGCAAGGGGCACCTTTTAATCAATTGGTTTATTCCATATCCAATAAAAAGAGTGTATTTACAAACAATTCGGCAAGTACATTGGACTTGCAATTTGACGTATCCCCCCAAGGCGCCACGGATTTGCAAAATGTAACCTTCAAATTCGGCTGGTTATTGGGCTTTAGAGACACAACTTATTCGCTAGAACCGTTTGATGTAATCACGAGTGTGGCATTCATCGATCTCCAATTGCCCCGTTATTTATATTTAGTGATTAACGAGTTTACAAACGGCAATCCATTTTCTTTTGTTACCATGTTGCAAAATTCGCAAATCAACAAATCGCAAATCATTGCACGCATCGCCATGGATTATACCCAGTACCCTTTTGGCACAGTCGTTCAAGCAAGTGACGAAAAGGGAAATCTCGTATCCGATACCCGAGTATACAATGGTCCCGTAAATATACAGCGCATGAATGTGCAATTGGTCAATGAAAGAGGCGTCATCATGAACCTAAATGGTCTAAACACGTCATTCTGTTTAGAGTTGGATTATGAATAAAATTGATAGCATATATGTGTAAAAAAAGTCTACACATATATACAAAAATGGATTATCAATTATCACCCGAACAAGAATATGCATTTGAAAAATTCAAACAAGGGCACAATCTCTTTATTACGGGACCCGGTGGTACAGGAAAGACCAAACTCATCGAATATTTGGTCTCCTATTGTTCGTCTATAGGAAGAAAATACCAAGTAACGGCAATGACCGGTTGCGCGACTTCATTGTTACCGGCATCGTGTCATGCACGAACCTTCAATTCTTATACCGGAATACGATTGGCGCGTGGCGAAAAACAAAAAATAATAGAAAGTGTATTAAGGAAAAAGGCCAATCGCCAGAATTACAAAAAACTGAAGGTCCTGATTGTAGATGAAGTAAGTATGATGTCGAAGAAAGTATTCGAGTTGGTAAATGAAATAGCCAAAGCAGCCCGACTCAGTGTTGCTCCGTTTGGAGGAATACAGGTGATTTTCACGGGAGATTTCTTGCAACTACCACCAGTGCCAAGTGAAGATGAAAAAGACAGTGCGAAATTTTGTTTTGAATCGCCAAAATGGGAAGAAGTCTTTCCTTATAAAAACAACATAGAACTTCGGACAATGTTTCGCCAAAAGGACCCGATTTACCAGTCCATTATGCTGCAAATCCGAAAGGGTACCATTTCGCCCGAAAACAGTTCCATTTTACAAAAATATGTAGATCAAGTCCCTGATTCCAATAATACTGCTTGTATTAGTAAGTTATTTCCTTTAAAGTGGAAAACCGATCAATACAATGCAAACCAATATACGTTGTTAAATGCAAGTGAATATGTGTATCCCTGTTTTCGTAAATCGAATTATATGAGTTATGTAGAAAATGAAAAACCGATTTCAGCCGAAGACATAATGAAATGCGATCGTTTGAGTGTTCACGAAAAACAATACGAACTAAACAGCTTGGTCAATACGTCGAATTTCACAGAAGAATTGCGTTTAAAGAAGGGTTGTGCAGTAATGTGTACGTCAAATTTGGATTTAGAACGCGGAATATGCAATGGTTCGCAAGGAATAATCGTCGGATTCACGCAAGAAATATCCCCCAAACCCATTGTCAAATTCTCCAATGGACTCACGCGTGTAATGGAACCCATATTCAGACAAAGCGAAGAATACCCTTGTTTGGCGGTAGGACAAATTCCGTTGATTTTGGCATGGGCAATGACCATTCATAAAATCCAAGGTGCCACACTCGACGCTGCCGAAATGGATATTGGTAAATCCATATTCGAATGTGGACAAACATATGTCGCCCTTTCACGCATTAAATCGCTGGACGGGCTCTATTTATCATCATTTCAACCAGAAAATATCAAAGCTAACGGGCGTGCATTGGCATTTTACAAAGAACTCGGTTCAATCGATTATACGGAAGAATTAGCACAAATAAAAGCCGAAAATAACCAACTCAAAGATGACGTTCATGTAAAAACATTATCGCTCGAACCCGCTTCATTGGAATCTGTCATACAGTTTCCGTCATATGATACCACACAGAGCAACGACCAAATCGATAATGATGCCAAGTCAAAAAAAATACGCAAACGTAATGAACCGGTTAAAAAAGAAACAACGGCAGATAAGTCAATGGCATTGTATTTAGAGCATCACAATCTAGACAAAATCGCGGAACTGCGTGGATTAAAAAGAAACACGATTTTAGAACATATTATTAGCAAAATGCCAAATGAAAAAATCAAACCGGAAGAATTAATCGATTTAAGCATATACAATGAAATCAAAGCAATATACGACGTTTTAGGAAATGCTCCTTTAAACATAATTAAGGAACAATTGCGATGGTCGATCAGTTATAATGAAATAAAAGTGGTCAAATATTCGCTGTTTAACGATGACGATGAAAAACAAATCAAACAAATCAATATATAGGATTGGCAACATGTAGTTGCATGGATCATGCAAATGATCAATGTTTTGAGGAAACCCATGAGAAATTATTACATGGAAAAGTCGAATTGCATAAAAAGCGGACTGATTTGTTAAAACAAATGGACGAAATAAACCATTTGCTTTATTTACAAGACGAGAAAATTGAGAAAAATTGTCTTTTTTTTCATAAAGAGCATTATTATGAACGTCATCGCGAAGAAGGGCCTTATGGAGAGAATTATTATGTGTGTAAACATTGCGGTTTTGAGAAATGATTCATGCGTTAAATCATGAATTTGAATAGAATAATAATAATTCTTGAAATATAGGTTGCATACATATGGTTCAAGTAGAAATGGTTACCAGTATAAGTTATTTAGGAAAAAATACACATGAAAATAAATTACTGTTACATAAAAATTTTTGAAAAATAAAAAATAATATGTAAGTATATAGTCAAAATGTCCGCAGGGCCTTCATTTTCTTTAGAACTTCAGCCGTCAACCAAAATGGTAAACGGCGTAGCATATATTCGCGCTGTAATCGCATTAACAGACACAAATTATACCTCTTTTACGAATGCAGGTTTTAGTTACTTTTTGGTGGCACTCACAAATGTGATTGACACAAATACTAACGAGACTAACACTACCAGTACATTGTTGTATAACACTACTTTTCAAGCTACTGATAAATCGAATATTACATTTGAACTTCCTTACACTTATACTAATACAGATGTTTACACAGTAGCAGTAACCGCTTTTTATGATACAAACGCTCAGCCAAATAGAGTAACTGAAAATCATACTTACCTTACAGCTCCAACAGCAAATGATTATATTTTACTTGTAGGTTCTGCTGTTGATGTGGACGATACAAATGATCCAAAACATGGCCAATTGCTAGCTACAATTAGTATTGCCGATAGTTCTGATCCAACTGCAACATCTACATCAGAATACTTGGTTCAAGCATATACATCTGATCATACACAATTTTACAATGACACTGTTCTCGTGCAAAGTGGTGACTATGACGTAAACTTGATGGAAAACTTGATTGAAGGCGGTATTTTTTTGAAGGATCAATATTGGTATCTTACTGTAACAGCTATCACCGGTGGTGGTAGTATTGTTCTTTACGGAGATGCTGCAAATGATCAAAATGATACAAGTAACACTTTTACTCCTATCAAGATTAGTAACGAACCAAATGAAATGGTGCTTGCAATAACCGAACCACAAGTCCAAAAGATGCAATTAACCGCTCAAGATGTATTACCAAATGATAATTATGATATCACAAAAATTGAGTTGACATTGACAGTTACAGACCCAGATACTACTGATAATGGTGTATACAACTTAACATATACAGGAGCTAATTTGGCAGCTACACTAGACACTGTTAGTAATACTTATACTTTTGTGTTCCCTGATCAAACTGAATACACAGGTGACAATTGTGGTGATGATGGTTCTACACTAATTACATTGCCACAAACATCCACATTAACTGTAACATTGCAAGCTACAAATACATATAACGATAGTTCTTCAGATACCGCTTTGGATAGTCATGAATATACAGGACCTCTACAAAGTATTGGTCCTACTGCTCTCACTAGTAATAAAATTGACGCAGATGGACTTGTAGTTGCTACGCAAGATAGTAGTGGTCCAAAATTGGAGTTAACTGCTAGTTATCCCCCACAATCCGATACCAATGATGATATTAGCAGTTTGACATTAGAATTGACGAAAAACAATGATACAACTACAACAACAACATGGACTATTGACGTCACTGATACTAATGTAACACAAACTCATGATTCGAATGTGGATACATTTACATTGGTCATTGAAAACGGTCTACCGGTTACTGGTGCTACAGATTCTACTACAACAATGGCGCTAGCAGGATCAGATGTAATTTCAATATCATTGAGCGCAACAAACCAGTACGGTACTGGTAATCCAAAAACTGATTTTACATACAATGGTAATAACAATGAAACCAGCGTAACCATTCAAGATGCGATTACATTTACCGGCAATGTTACTGCAAGTAGTTTGGCAAGTGCAATTACAAATAAGGATATTCTTAATGGTGATTATAACATCGGAGTTACGTTGGAAGACGGTATTGGAACCAATGGTATTGAGGATATTTTGAATCTAAACGGTATTACAAACTATCAACTTGTTGTTTCTTCGTTCCCAGATAGTGACACTGTTGCTTTTAACGAGGCAACTGCATATGCATCGGCTAATGGTGTTGTTTCTGCAAATCAACTAGCTGATGAAGTCGATTTGGAGGTAGGAGATACTAACAGTTCAAAACCGAATACTGCTACAATTCAGTTGACAGTGGTGAGCATATTTGATGATAGCAACTCAACCGAAACAACGCTAAGTGCAATGTCTAATGCTGTAACTTTAACAAACAACACATTGGAAATTGAGTCTCATTCAGTAACTCAACCAGAAAAAAGTGTCACTACAGTAACCGGAACCATCACAGTTCCTACTTCCGATGCTAACACCACGAATTTTTCTAGTGCAACAGTGACATTGCATATGTATCCTAATAACAATACTAGCGCGACTGCAATTGATTTGAGTGATACAAGTTTAAATACCAAACTACAAGTACCAGCTGTGACAGTAACCCAAATTGATAGTAGTAATAATGAGGTGGACTATTCAATTGCTATTGACTCTACTGTTTATCCTAATTTATTAGGATCTAGGATTAAGGCAGTTGCTACTATTGAAACAAACGGTAGCAGTGGTGCGACAGATACTAGTGATGCTGTGGATTCAGCAGAGTTAATATATTTGCATGACACACCTACTTTGTCATATGACGGCGACCGCGCTGATACAGTTGTAGGTAACGGATCCTTAACTGCCACAGTAACTCCAAACGGTTATACAGTTTCTACTGTGTTTGCGGTAGATGCAGCTGATAATACTGAGTCTTTGACTGTAATTGCTGGTGGACCTGATTCTAACACAAGTAATTTATCTAATAACAATACTTATAACACAAGTTTCGATAGTAATGAAACTCCAAGTTTCGATGAAACTATCGGAGTGAGCAACATCTCTGATACAGACGATTATCTGTTGCTTGTATTAACAACTTCCGGAACAACAGACGTAAACAATAATGAATTGGTGGTGTCTGGTGGTGTAACATTGAACTAAATTCATTAACCTGAAATAATATTAATAATAATGTAGTCTAAACAAAATGCAACAATTTGCATTTTGTTTATTTATCTGAATTTGACGAAAAAAGGTTTTTTGACATGTTGCGGTTTACGATATAAATCGGTTGGTACTACCTCTTTTCTATGACCAATAACAAACGGTTTTTTAGCTGCAATTGGTCTATGACCAATAACAAACGGTTTTTTAGCTGCAATTGGTCTATTAGCATGTCTAGCATTAGGTTTTTTAGCTGCAATTGGTCTATTAGCATGTCTAGCATTAGGTTTTCTAATCATAGGTGTACGCTTACGTGCGAATTGTTTTTGAAATAACATTTCCATATTTATAATATAAACATACAAAAAAAAAATACAAAATAATATAATTAAATGACTCTTTTATTTGTGACTAAATGATTACATATGAAAAAAAAAATTATGAACGCGATATTTAGTAAACCCGCTTTTTTGAGATATATTGGTGGAACCCATAAACGTCATTTTATTTCCTCGTTTATTCCGTTTTAGATCGTTTAAAATAATGCCATTTGCACGTACACGGGTAAAATGGAAAGGAATGTATTGGATTTTGAGTTTATGAAGGAAGACCAATATATTGTATTGTGATCTTTCCGAATGGAGTTCATGTGTTTTGCTATAAACATACAATTCATCAAATAGGTTCGTATATTTGTAAACATTATGTTTGGAACATAAAAAGGCACGGTCATTGAACTTCGGAAAAAGTGCAAAATTCGGAATACAAACAACATCATTGCGTATTAAGGTTAAATAGCGAACATCAAAATTGTTTAAAAACATCACGTCGGGGCGTAGAAACAAATATGCATCGAATTGTTCGTTGGACGCTTGAATCATTTGTCCTAAACGTTTTTTCGAATACATGGCGCACAAATAGTTGTCTACACTTACATAGTTAGTTTCCCATGGATCTTTTTGGGTTCGGTATTTTTCTAAACCTATTTGTTTTTTGATTTGATCTTGGTTATCGATTTCCACATAATCGGGATTTAATAGTTTGTATTCGTCGAAATCGAGTTTAATATTATGCTCATTTGCTCGAGGATTGTTATATGCCGAATCAAAAACATAGGTGTGTAGGAAGATTTTGTATTCGATATTTTTATCATCGAGTTGCTTTAAAATTTTGGCACGTATACTATGAATGGTGTATTTCAAACTCCGTGTGAGTCCCCAAAAACAAATTGCCACCTTCATTTATATTAAAGAAAGAATAAAATAGTGCATTATAGTATACATGGTAGCAGGAAGTATTTTGCCCATTTGTTTACATAATGGAAAACTCTATTTCTTATTTGGCAAAGAAAACCCCATGGAAAACAGTGCCAAAGGGTTTTCTGATTTTGGAGGAAGAGTGGAGAAAAATGAAACGATATTTGCAGCGGCACTGCGCGAAGGTGCAGAAGAATTAACGGGGTTTTTAGGAAGTAAGAATCAGTTAAAAAAGTTGATACAGAAGCAGGGTCCCACATTGAATCACGTGCATAAAAAGTATCATGTGCATATGTTTCATTACCCTTACAATGAGGATTTGGTGAAATTTTACAATAATAATCATGCTTTTTTGTGGAATGCAATGGATAAGGACGTATTAAATAAGAGTAAATTGTTTGAAAAGATTGAGATCCAGTGGTTTCACGAGGATGAATTAATGTCAAAGATCACTATGTTTCGACCTTTTTACAGGGAAATCGTAATGCAATTGTATGATCGCAAGTCGGAAATCAGGGATTATTTGCAAAAAACGCAAAAACAGAATACCACACGTAAAAAACGTGTTTAGGCGTTATTTATAAATTAACATAGAAAAGGACTTGAAAAAAATCAGGTTATAATTTATAGTTATCATGGAAAATGAGCAAGTAGATTTCAATATAAATAATTATAGTAAAAGAGATTTGGAATATTTTTTCAAATTAGATGAAATACCAGACTATAATGCTTCAAACATAGAATCGAATGCACATGAAATTCAAAATCAATTGTTAAACGGTGGTTCTTTTGATTCTACAGAAAAAACGAGATTTATTAATTTTATTCAACAAGCCAAGGATAGGTTAATGAAGCACAAGCGTCCCATGGATATTTACGAAGAAACACCTTTATCCAAAACAGCTTTGTTACCCGATTCCGCACACTCCATCGAAGAAACGCCGAAAACAACTTTTATTTATGCCGATCCGAGTGCATTTTACGAAGGTAAAATGAATCCTTTAAACACTCGTGTATTAACACGGGTTTTAAATATCGACACGAAATTCCGACCTAGTTTAGAGGATAATAGTGCGAATTTCGTGATCGATTTGCCTATGAAATTCTACAAAGTGGTATCGATGAACATAAGTGCCATTGAAATTCCCATAGGGTTTTACGGAATTTCCGAAGCATTTGGCAATAATTTTTTTACTTTAGAGGTAAACGATGGTGGATCATTAAGTCGCAAGGT
>Ga0233427_10003521_pt1 | contig 13665 bp, 11 predicted proteins | sample SI_118_April2016_5_FD_179885 | JGI IMG/M metagenome (GOLD analysis project Ga0233427, IMG submission 179885) | Seawater microbial communities from Saanich Inlet, British Columbia, Canada - SI_118_April2016_100_MG | ecosystem: Environmental > Aquatic > Marine > Inlet | place: Canada: British...
AACCCATACGCCTGACGGCGGATTTTTGTTGGGCCCCGCTGAAGGTTTACCTAATTACTGGCTTTGCTGTGGGGCATCAATTGGCATCACCCAAGGACCTGGTTGCGGAAAGTTTTTAGCGCAGTGGATGACACATGGCCAGACCGAGATTAACGTTCGGGACATGGACCCGCGGCGTTTTGGGAAGTGGGCGAGCGGTGATTACGCGATTGCAAAATCTGTTGATGAATATGAACAGATGTATCAGCCTCATTTGCCGGGTGAGTTTCGTGATGCGGGCCGGCCAACTCGCGTTACACCACTTTATGAACCGCTAAAACAAGCGGGCGCACTGTATGGCGATACTTTCGGATGGGAGCGAGCGAAGTGGTATGCGGCCAAAGGCGAAAAAGAGAACTACAGTTTTCGTCGTAACAATAGCTTTGCCGCGGTTGCTGAGGAGTGCAAGGCCGTGCGAGAAAGAGTGGGACTGACGGATCTCACGAGTTTTTCTAAATATGAGGTTTCGGGAAAAGATGCCCAGGGTTTTCTTGAGCGTTTATGCGCTAATCGAGTTCCGACAAAAGCAGGTGGGATCGTTCTGTCGCAGATGTTAACTGAAAAGGGCGGGATTGAGAGCGAAGCCACCATAGCCTGTCTCGCTGAGAATCATTACTATCTTTTATCTGCAGCAGTCGCGGAGCTCCATGATTTTGACTGGCTTGTGCAGCATATTCAAAAGGATGAGGATGTTTCCGTAACCAACGTGACGGAAGATTTTGGCGTGCTCTTAATAACGGGCCCACTTTCAAGAGATGTGCTTTCGACCCTGACTGGAACAAATTTGGGTAATGAGTCTGGCTTTACCTGGATGCGAGTCAGAGAAATCAGCGTGTCTGGTATTCCTGTTCGAGCACTTCGGGTCTCGTATGTTGGCGAGCTTGGCTGGGAGTTGCATTGTCCGATGCCAAGACTCGCCGAATTGGACGAGGCACTTGTGCAAGCAGGAGAATCACACGGTATTCGTCGTTTTGGGACTTATGCAATGAACTCGTTGAGATTGGAAAAAGCCTATAAAGGCTGGGGTTCTGAACTTACCACTGAGATTTCGCTGGTGGAGTCGGACATGCTTCGGTTTGCCCGAACATCGGGTGGCTATATCGGCGCAGATGTTGTGGAGTCAAAAAAGCAGAGTGGCGTAACGACTCATTTAGTGTATTGTGAGGTCGAATCTGGTGACGCAGACCCCATGGGTAATGAGCCAGTTTTCGATGGCGACAAAATAATTGGTATTACGACGAGCGGTGCTTACGGTCATTATGTCAAGAAGAGTCTAGCGTTCGCATATGTGGATTCCGGGTATGAATCGCCAGGGTCAAGTTGTGAAATCCGAATACTTGGTAAAAAATATCAGACAAGAGTCCTGCCTGAAGCTGCTTGGGATCCTGAAAATAAAAAACTAAAATCCTAAGATTATCTTTGAGATGATACCGTTGTTGTAAAGTATTAATCTTATTTCAATTTCTGAAATCAACGCTTGACTGAGTTGATCGCTAAACTAAAACCTATTTTTTAATTGGGCACTAACAGAAAATTTGATGAAGCTTCGAAACTTTTTTCTAAAGCCTAGACTTTTATAAGTCCTTAAAATTTTTGACTACTTTCTTTCAAGAGTTAATTTATCCGCTCTCTCGCGCTCATAAGAAAAGCCTTGCTTTTTTATTCTTGCTCGCGTTAATAAGCATGATTCTTGTGACGGCTGGAGTCGGCGCTATTTTACCTATTGTGGGGGTTATCGTTGGGGGCGAAACTCATACGAACGGGCAATTTTTATTAGCAATTAAAGAATTGATCGGGGTCTCGAACCAAAGGGCTTTGCTTACAGTTTTGGTAGTCGGATTTTGTGTTTTGATTGCTTTGAAGGTCATGGTTGGTTTGTGGGTGCTTATTGAACAGAAAAAGCTTAATGCAGCGATAAGACTGTCTGTCACTGATCGTCTATTTCGTCATCTGATTGACATGCCATATTCATTTCATACCAGCGAGAACTCAGCCAATGCGCTTAGAAGTCTTACATCAGATATATCGGCGCATGGCCGTTCTATCGAGTCGGCAATTGTTATTTTGAGCGAGGGTGTATTGACTGTCGCATTAGTCATATTGCTTGGTCTCGTAGACCCGATTGGATTGACCATTATTGCCTTTCTGGTTTGTGTGGCAGGGTATGGCTACTTTAAAACCGTTCACTCAAAACTCGAAAGGTGGGGCAGAATTTTTCGCAAGGAAACGGCCTCAATGATCAACCATACTCAACAAGCGCTGGGCGGGATAAAAGAGATAAAAGTGCTTAATCGTGAGAGTTTTTTTGAACAGTCATTTAAAACAAGCGTTGCTCGCATGATCGATCACGAAAGAAAATTCTCAGTGATGCAAGCGCTGCCGGTTAGTTTACTTGAAATTTTGATCGCGCTTGGCGTGGTAGGCCTTGTAATTGGTGTCAATATTCAAGGAAAAGCGATTGTCGAGTTAGCTCCTGTTTTAGCTCTCTTTATGGCTACCGCAGTCCGACTAGGACCGTCTTTGGCGCGTGTTGCTGGAGCTTTTCAAACGCTTAGGTATAACCGTCCTGCAATGACAGCACTTTATTCTCGATTGAAAGACGAGTCTTCTTCTGAACAAGAGCGCGGCTTGGAGAAGATACCAAAACCAATAGATCATTGGCACCAGTTGACAATCGAAAAGCTTAATTTCTCCTACCCACTTCGCGAAAATTTCTCACTCAAAAATATTAATATAAACCTTCCACGCGGATCAAGTCTTGGAATCTTTGGAGAAAGTGGATCTGGGAAAAGCACATTGATGGATATCCTTCTAGGATTAATCCTAGAATATCAAGGACAGATTTTTATCGATGATATTAATTTTAGAGAGGCAACAAAATCGTGGCAGGCGCAAATTGGCTACGTACCGCAGTCAGTTTTTCTTATTGATGATTCACTCAGAAAGAATATTGCTTTCGGAGTAGTCAATACAGAAATAGACGAACAGCGTTTGCAAAGTGTAATTGATGAGGCGCAATTAAGATCATTTGTCGATAATCTCGAAAATGGGGTTGACTCTATCGTGGGCGAGAGAGGCGCTCGAATATCTGGAGGCCAACAACAGAGAGTGGGAATTGCGAGGGCACTCTATCGAAATCCATCGATTTTGGTGTTAGATGAAGCGACGAGTGCATTAGACTCGGACACAGAGGCTGAATTTATGGACACCGTTGAAAAAATGAAGAGCCACATCACTAAGATTATCATTGCTCACCGAGTATCTACGTTGCGTGGATGCGATCATTTAATTCGCTTGAGTCACGGGCAAGTTGTACAAGCGGGTACGTATCAGGATTTTTTTAAGGATGCTTAAAAAGAAGCTTCAAGATAAAGAACTTGTGATTGGGACCTGGATGTCGCTTCCATCTTGCGCTGTCGCTGAGATAATGGCGTTATCAGGATTTGATTTAGTTGTCATTGATTTGGAACATAGCGTTTTATCAATGGCTGAAGCGGGAGATCTGATTCGGGTTATTGACCTTGCTGGCAGCGCGCCGATGGTTCGAGTGTCATCAAATGATAGTGTTCAAATTAAGCGAGTACTGGATGCAGGAGCGGAAGGCATCATTGTTCCAATGATTACTACGGTAGAGGAGGTTCGAACAGCGGCTAGCAGCATGTTTTTTCCGCCGGATGGGAATCGAGGCGTTGGTCTTGGTCGGGCTCAGAAATATGGACCAGGATTCAACAAATATTTTTATGAATCTCGAGAACGTTTAATTCTGATAGCGCAGATTGAACATTGCGACGCGCTTCCAAATTTAGAAAAAATTTTCGGATCGGGACTGGTAGACGGGTATATCGTGGGACCATACGATCTTTCTTGCTCGCTTGGCGTGCCAGGCGATTTCGAACATCCAGATATGTTAGCAGCGCTTACACAGATTAAAGAAAGTGCAAAGAAATATAGTGTGCCGGGGGGCTTACATGTTGTTGAGCCTGATGTTGAGATGATGCAAAAGTCGATCAAAAGCGGGCATCAAATAGTTATTTATAGCGTGGATTTTAGAATTCTCGAAAAAAGTCTGAGCAATGCGATTACTGAATTAAGAGGCTAATTCGATGTCCGGAGCTATTGCAATCATTCCAGCAAGAATGGGCTCAAGCCGTTTTCCTGGAAAACCGCTTGAGCCAATATTGGGCGTTCCCCTAATTGGGCATTGTGTCCGTCGCGCTAAAATGTCTCCGGATCTAGACAAGGTGTTCATTGCAACCTGCGACCAAGAGATCGCCGATTACGGCCGCTCGATAGGATGTGAGGCCGTGATGACATCGAGATCCCATCGTCGAGCGTCTACTAGGACGGCGGAGGCGCTTGAAAAGATTGAGGCCAATCATTTGGTAGATCATCCTATTGATATAGTAGTGATGATCCAGGGTGATGAACCGATGATTCCTCCTGAGGCAATCTCAAGCCTGGTCAACGTTTTTATCGATCAAGAGGTTAACGTTGTGAACTTGCTTTCACGGATTCAAGACAAGGCATCATTTGTAGATAAAAATAACGTGAAAGCGGTTATATCAGAGACTAAGCAGGTTCTTTATTTTTCTCGAGAGCCGATTCCAAGTATGTGGACAGACGAAGTAAATCGGAAACCACTTCTGCAGACGGGTGTGATTGGTTTTCGTCGCGATGCCCTTCATGACTTTAACTCAAGACCTGAGACTTATCTTGAAATAATAGAGTCGATTGATATGAATCGATTACTTGAATCGAATGAGAAAATCCAAGGCGTTGTTATTGAAAGCGCCACACTGGGAGTTGATACGCGAGAAGAGTTAAAGATTGCAGAAGAACTTTTGAGTCAGGATGATCTTCTCAAAATATATATTGATCTATGAAAGAAGACGACATTCGCCCTCGGGAACTGTTGACCGAATATCTTGCGTTGAGCCGGAAAGATGTAGATATTTTTTTCCCTGAGCAGAGTCGAGAGCAGGTCAATTGCGTAGGATGCGGCCATCCTACTTCAACGCTAGATTTCATTAAGCAGGGTTTTTGCTACAGACTTTGTGACTCTTGTGGGTCGCTTTTTGTTTCTCCGAGACCCCCGGAAAAAAATTTTCAGTCTTTTTATGAAGATTCTGAGTCATCTAGATATTGGGCGGAAATTTTTTTTCCAGCAGTTGCAGAACTTCGGAGAGAAAAGATTTTCAGGCCTAGAGTTAGCGCTTTAAAAGAGATGTGTCAAAGTCGAGGCGTGGATGTTCAAACGATTGTAGATGTTGGTGCTGGTTACGGAATATTTTTGGAAGAGTGGAAGCAAGATGACCCTAATGTAGAGGCAATCGCGATTGAGCCTTCTTTGGATCTCGCCGAAACATGCAAGAACAAGGGTTTGACTGTAAAACCTGTTACTCTGGAGAATGTTAATGCTTCTGATATTCAGGCAGATGTAGCGGTTTGTTTTGAAGTACTTGAGCATGTGCACGATCCTTTTATCTTCCTACAAAAGATGTCGGATTTAGTGCGGCCTGGCGGGTTAGTCATGATTAGCACGCTTAGCATTGATGGGTTCGATTTGCAGGTTTTAGGCTGTAAGTCGGATCAAATTTCGCCGCCCCATCATATTAATTTTTTATCCTGTGATGGGATGAAAGCGCTTTTCTCGCGCGTTGACCTACAAGAGGTTTCGGTGACAACTCCCGGAAAGTTGGATGTAGATATTGTTCGTGGCGCCGTTAAAAAGACTAACTCGTGTGTCGATCTACCACCTATAATTCAGGCAATATTATCTGATCCCCAGTCATCTTCTGAATTTCAAGATTTTCTATCGCGCAATAGATTGAGTTCGCATGCTTGGATTGTAGGCAGCAAGAAAAATTGAAAAATATGAGATTTTTATAGTGTGGGTTTTCAGGTTCATATCAAACAGATATTGAGTTACAAACTTTAGGCGCGCAGACATAAAAAATTTGTTGCTAAAAGAGATATTACGATGATTCGAGTGGGAATTGCGGGCTTTGGCGTTGTTGGCCAGCGCAGGAAGGACTGTGTTGATCGACATCCAGAGATGCAGCTCGTTGGGGTTTGTGATCAGCTATATCAAGAAGACGGTCAATTTGATGATGGGGTCAAATTTTTTAAATATTACACTCGATTGCTTGAGGATGATTTAGATGCGTTGATTGTCTGCTTGCCTAACAATTTGGCGCCAGAAGTTACTGATCAAGGGTTAAAGCGAGGCTTACATGTTTTTTGTGAGAAACCCCCTGGCCAATCAGCGGAAGCTGTAAAAAAAACAAGATTAATTGAGAGAAAATGTCCAGATTTAAAACTGATGTATGGCTTTAATCACCGATACCATCATTCAGTCCAGGAAGCTGTTTCGATCATTAATTCCAGACAACTAGGCGGTTTGATCAACCTGCGTGGTGTGTATGGAAAATCAAAATTGGTTACGTTTAATCAAACTGATTGGCGTATAAAAAGGGAGATCGCAGGTGGCGGGGTTTTATTGGATCAAGGAATCCATATGGTGGATTTAATGCGTTTGTTCGCAGGAGAATTTGAAGAGGTTCATAGTTTTATTTCCAATAGTTTCTGGCAACATGATGTCGAGGACAATGCATATGCATTGATGAGAACGAGTGATGGTGTGGTCGCTATGTTGAATTCATCAGCTACTCAGTGGCGACATCAGTTTCGACTTGATATCAACCTAGAGAGAGGCAGTCTTGTGCTTGGCGGTATTCTGTCTGGGTCAAAAAGTTATGGTGCAGAAACGTTAACTGTCATCTATGCTGATGTAGAATCAGATCACGGAGATCCAAAAGAGGTGGTTACCCGTTACAATCATGACCCTTCGTGGGATTTTGAGATCAGCGAATTTGCCTCTTGTATTGCAGAAAATCGTCCGATAATAAAATCGTCTTCTCGAGACGCATTGCGAACGATGGAACTCGTTGATCGCATATATGATTCTGATCCTAATTGGAGTAAAAAAAGGAATTGAGTTTAATTTTTAAAGAGGAGCGGTAGGGAAGTGGCAGATCAATTTAGCGGACATGCCCAGCGATATTTCGAAAGACTTCGACAGGTTTTAGATGGCATTGACCATTCAGAGATAGAGCGTTTTGTTGACCTCTTGCTGCAAGCTAGGCAGTCCGGCCAAAACATTTTTTTTGTCGGGAACGGCGGAAGCGCAGCAACTTCTTCTCACTTTGCAAATGATCTCTCGATTGGCACTCGGCAGCAAGAAAAACCATTTAAAGTAATTAGTCTTGTTGACAATATCGCTACATTGAGTGCGATTGGAAACGACTATGGCTACGATCAAATTTTTGCGCGACAGATCAAAGTTTATGGTCAGAGAGACGATCTTCTCGTAGGCATCTCTGCATCTGGAAATTCTCCAAATCTTCTTAGAGCTTTCGAAACCGGCCGGGAGCTTGGCCTTGTTACAGTATCAATTACAGCGTTTGACGGTGGAAAATTGAAGGAAATTGCAGATCACTCTGTGCATGTTCCGACAAGCGCCGGCGAGTATGGTCCTGCAGAGGACGCTCATCTTATCCTTGATCATTTGATCACGTATTACTTTCAGAACGTTTTGGACGCAGCTTGAAGTGGCTTCTGAAAGATATGATCATGGACTTTTCGACCTTCTAGAGATTGCCAAAAAAACATCGTTGAATGCGGTTACAAAGCTCGACCAGATTCGGCGAGAGCAAGATCTTGACTATCAATTTGACTCGGTGCTTAAGCGTGAGATGAAAGCCAAAGCCGACCGAATCATTGAGTCAGTTATCCTAGAGGATCTGTCGAAGACCGGAATTCCGATTTTGTCGGAAGAAGCTCATGAGAGCTATGACGACTCTGATTTAGGAAGACGGTTTATAGTTGATCCTGTAGACGGGACAGTAAACTTTATTAGAGGCGTTGGGTTGAGCTCTGTTTCGATCGCACTATATGACGACGATCAACCACTTTTTGGTGTTCTCGCGATCTTTCCTGGAGCTGAAATCGTTTGGGGTGGTCCGGGCATCGGATCTTTTCACGATGGCGTAACAATTAAAGTTTCCGAGCAGACCGAGAAGGTTGAATCTATCCTGTGTACTGGGATCCCAGCGCGGTTAGACCTTACAGAAAAAGGTCAAAAAGAAAAATTTTTGAAGAATATAACCGAGTTCGCCAAAGTGAGAATGATGGGCGCAGCGTCAATATCCCTTTTTAACGTGGCCAAAGGTTCAGCTGATTGTTATGCCGAGCAAGACGTCATGATTTGGGATATCGCCGCAGGACTCGCAATTCTTTTGGGAGCGGGGGGGCAATACGAGCTTGCTAAAGGAAATTATCAACATTCATGGAATGTTGTGGGGCATAACGGCAAGTTGTTCTTCAAACCTAGTTGAGCAAAGATCTGGCACCACTAGACCGAAGAGCTTTTTAGAGAGATATTTAGACAAGCCCGCTGAAGCATAAATGATCTATGCGCTCATTAAAGACAAAAAATACAATCAATCAAGTAGCGGTATGTTCCCGTTCCTTTTCGCGGCACCCCTATTTAAGAAGTGTGCTCTTATCGAAATTCGAACACGTCAAATTTAACGATGATGGTCTGTCGCTTGCTGATGATTCTTTAGTTGAATTCCTTCTTAGAGCTGATTTTGCGATTACGGGTTTAGAGACGATTGATGATTACATTTTATCAAACTTGCCTCAACTCAAGCGTATTTCTAAGTATGGTGTTGGGTTGGATATGATCGATATTGAAGCGATCCGCCGGCATGGGAAAGAGCTTGCATGGCAGGGCGGAGTGAACAGGCGCTCGGTAGCGGAACTGGCTTTAACAATGATGCTTTCAATAATTCGAAAAATTCCCGAATCGCAATCTAAAATAGCATCTGGTCTTTGGATTCAAACTGTTGGAAATACTCTTACGGAAAAAACGGTCGGCATCATAGGGTGTGGAAATATAGGCCGTGACTTACTTGCTCTTTTAAAGCCATTTAAGTGCAGAATTTTGGTTAATGACATTCAAGATTACCAGGGTTTCTATAGATCTAATGACTTGGAGCCCCAAACTCTTGAAAGTTTACTGACTAATTCGGATATTGTGACGCTGCATGTCCCGTTGGATGAATCTACCAGAAATATAATTTCTAAGGAAAGGCTATCTCTAATGAAGCCGAACTCTATTTTAATTAACACGGCCCGCGGTGGCCTGATTGACGAAAAAGCGTTAGTTGCCGCACTTAAAGACAAGAAGATTTTTGGCGCTGGTCTTGACGTTTTTGCGGTCGAGCCACCATTTCAAAATGAATTGCTTTCTTGCCCCACAGTTTTCCCGACGGCGCATATTGGGGGCAGCGCTGAAGAGGCTATTATCGCTATGGGTATGTCAGCAATTGATGGGCTCGTCGATAGCCATGCTCAATTGGTAAGAAGATAATCTTTTTTCTAAAGACTATCGAGTGAGATATCTTTGGTAAAAAGAACAATGTTTGTCGGCGATACTGGAATCTTAAATGAACGAAGCTACTGTGCCCACTAAGTTGGTTTTAGTTATCTCTGAAGGACCAATGGGGAGTAGTGTAATCGCAGGAATTGTAGAGAAGTTTGGTTACCTCCAACTACCATTTCGTAACTATGGCCTTTTATCTTTTGCTGGGATGGAGAAAAATGGAAAGAAAAATCTGCGAGATCAGCTGGTTATAAAATCTGAAATATTAACTCGCAAGTCTATTAGAGGCGGGGTAAGCATTGAAGATCGAGACTCCTCTAAGGCTTTGATTCGAGTAGATAGCGCTATCTTAGCTGATAGTTTAGCGGCGGCGGAACGTCAGTTCGATCAGGCAGATTTTGCGACAGTCTATGATCTTTATAAATGTGCCATCGGGAGCGCGATTATATATAAATCGATACCGGAAGACTTAAACGGTCATGTAGAGCTTATTACTGGTAACGACACAAAATGTTTGGTAGAGGAATTAACTCAGTTAGAAAAAAAATTTGAAGATGTAAAAATTATTGCCTTGAAGAGAGATTTTGTTGAATGGATTGAAAGTTTGGCAAGGGCCAGATTTACCAGCACCAAATGGAAGAACTTCTTGTTGAGTGATTTAGTAAATCGCTTTGGGGCTTATCATGAAAACATTAAGAGTGTTGAAGAGCGAAGTTTGATTATTAATTTCGACGATCTATTTGGACGCGATTCGAGTACCCTGTTAAAAAAATTAGCGAGTCATCTCGAAGAGCCAGATGTTGAGATATTTCCGAATGAGTTAATTGATTTATTTGGCAAAATGGTTAAAAAGAAAAAAGCAGTCTCTCTTGTTGACAAGCCTGGTCGTTATTTTTCGTTATTTACGAAAAAGATTCTGAGGGCGGTTATTCCACAGTCTGATCCGTCGCTTTGGTTAGAACTAAAAGTCCCTAGGTGGAAGAGTGTAATTACCTACTGCCTTTATTTTTTTGAACTGTCCCGCTTCTACTTAAAACGACTTTTACGACTTTCGACATGACTAAATGCGCAAGTCCGCCAATCTTGGGGTTTTTTAAAGCTTGTAGTAAGAAATCGTCAAGCGGAAGAGATCGAGATTTTGCAAGATAAGATTTCTAATGCCCCTTTGGTCGACCAAATTTAGTAGAGGTCAAAAAGATATATCTTCGAGGAATTATCTTTTCTTTACGTCAAATGCCAAGATCATGGATAATTCAGAAACTTATGACAAATTATCCTCAAATTGAAAATTCCGATTCGTAGAAATTCTTTGGATTGAATTATCTTTATATAAAACTTATTTTAATTAACTCGGCATAGTCAGATGAATTCGGTATTAGTTATTGGAGCAGGTTCGATAGGAAATCACCTTTCATACGCTTGTAGACAAAAGGGCTGGTCCGTAGATCTATATGATAACGACCCGGCGGCGCTGACTCGTACATCCGAAGAGATTTATCCTTCTCGTTATGGACAGTGGGACGAGGGAATAAGACTACTATCGGAAGACTCTTTCAAATCGCATTATGATTTAGCGATTGTAGGGACCCCTCCGGACACGCACCTGCAGATCGCGGGAGACCTGTTAGCTAGGGTAGATTTGAGATATTTGCTGATCGAGAAACCATTGTGCGGCCCCAAACTAGGTGGACTGGATGCATTCTCACTCCAAGTTGAGTCAAGCGGGTGTAACGTGTTGGTCGGCTATAATCATATTTTTACAAAAAATACTTCCCTGACTGAAGGCATCATTAAGAGGGAATCATTCGGGGCGCCGCTCTCTTTGCATGTGCGTTGGCTCGAGCATTGGGGCGGGATTTTTGCAGCTCATCCATGGCTATCAGGTCCTGAGGCTAGTTACTTAGGTCATTGGGCGCGCGGTGGCGGCGCCTGTGGGGAGCACTCTCATGCAATCAGTCTTTGGCAGTACTTCTCAACTTATTTAGGGATGGGAAAAATATCAAGCGTGACATCCACTATGAAAATGGTGGACGACGGCTCGGTTGAATACGATGAGACCGCTCATTTGTTGGTCGAATCGGAGCACGGCCTCGTTGGATCAATTATTCAGGACGTTGTTACCGCTCCAGCTGAGAAAACGATGAGAATTCAGTTCCAGAAAGGCTTTATCGAATGGCGCGCAAATTTTGACTCAACTCATGATGCAGTGTTTTATGCAGCTGAGGGCAAGTCTGAGCAACTTGAACTTATCGAAAAAAAACGAACCGATGATTTTTCTGGACAAATTGACCATATAGAAGCCCTGTTGAGCGGAAGCAAAAAATTTGATCAGTCTCCAAATACTCTGGCAGAGGGGATATCAGTGATGAACACTATCTCAAAAGCTCATGAATCCAGGCAGACAGGAAAAGCGGTAGATATTGAATGGCACGACTAAAGGCTAACAGAACGACTGCCTAACTGCCCAGATCCTGAAAGTGCGTTAAATTCCTGACCAACCAACTTAATTTGTTCAACTGACGAAATAATAAAATTAGATGAAGAAATTCAATTTCGAAGAACTATTTATTTTAGACCTTGCGAATAATCATCAAGGAAGTGTCGAGCATGGCTCCTCAATTATTCAAGAACTAGGCGACATAGTGGCCAGGGCCAATGTTCGTGCGGCTATTAAATTTCAGTTTCGACAGCTAGACACCTTTATCCATCCGTTTCATCAAGGAGGCTCAACTGCAGCACATATTCCCCGATTCTTAGAAACACGTTTGTCTATCGACGATTATCAAAAATTGGTGGAGATCGCGAAAGAGCGTGATATGGTCACAATGTGTACACCTTTTGATGAAGAATCTTTAGAGCATATCGACCGTTTACAGTTTGACGTGATAAAAATCGCGAGCTGTAGTTTGACTGACTACCCACTCTTAAACGAGGTTGCGCAGGCGAAAAAACCTGTTGTGATCTCTACTGGCGGGGCGACCACGAAGCAAATTGACAAGGTTGCTCAGTTGATGACGGATCATGAGGTCGATTTTGCCCTTGAGCATTGCGTATCTATCTATCCGACTCCTCCAGATCGACTGCAGCTAAATCAAATTGGGATTCTGAAAGAAAGATATCCGGAAATACCGATAGGCTGGTCAACTCATGAGGATCCCGACGATACGATTACAGTTCAGCTAGCTTGCGCCAAGGGTGCTGTCCTGTTTGAAAGGCATGTGGGTCTCAATACAGAAACGATTTCGTTAAATCGTTATTCATCGACTCCAGGTCAGATCGAAAAGTGGATTCAAGCGTATCACTCGGCAAAAAAACGTCTTGGTTCTTCGAAGAGAGGTCCTGCGACGATCGAGGAGACCGCCGCGTTAAAAACATTGTCTCGTGGTGTTTTTGCGAAACGAGATATTTCATCAGACGAAGTAATTGCCAGAGAAGATGTGTTTTTCGCGATGCCGACACAAGATGAAGGTCTGACGGTCAGTGAATGGCGAAGTGGATTAAAGGCTCCATATGCCATCAAAAAACTGGATCAAATACCAAATACGATTAAAAGCATAGAGTCCTCGAATTGCGAGATTGTAGATGAGATCATGTTGCAAGTTCGGGGTATGTTGAATGAGGCACGTATTGAACTTAACAGATCAGACAAGATTGAGATTTCTCATCACTATGGATTAACTCGTTTTAGGGAGTTTGGTGCTGTAATCATCGATGTAATTAATAGAGAATACTGCAAGAAATTGCTGATTCAGCTTCCCAGGCAAAAGCATCCATACCATCGTCATGAGCGTAAAGAGGAAACGTTCCAAGTGCTCTTTGGCGAGTTAGAGGTTGAAAAAAATGGGCAGCCCATCAGACTCTTCGCAGGCGATACATTTCTTGTTGAGCCAGGCGCATGGCATAAATTTTCGACGTTGGGCGGGGTTATTTTCGAGGAAATATCAACAACCCACTACAATGATGACTCGTTCTATGAAGACCCTGTGATTGCAGCGATGGCGAGAAGCGATCGTAAGACGTTGGTTACTAACTGGAAATTGTGAGAAATCAGTTTTCAGCTGTTGTTTTCGACTTTGACGGTACTTTGGTTGATTCAGCTTTGATTAAGCGTCAGGTATTTTTTGATGTAGCCGAGGCGTTACCTGGTGCGCGAGAATTAATTTTCGACCTTTTAGCCA
>Ga0233427_10003522_pt1 | contig 13662 bp, 14 predicted proteins | sample SI_118_April2016_5_FD_179885 | JGI IMG/M metagenome (GOLD analysis project Ga0233427, IMG submission 179885) | Seawater microbial communities from Saanich Inlet, British Columbia, Canada - SI_118_April2016_100_MG | ecosystem: Environmental > Aquatic > Marine > Inlet | place: Canada: British...
TCAATGCCGGGCATTGAATCAATTTTTTCTTTTATATTTTCACCCTCAATAATAAATAGAGGATAAATTAAATCGTTCGTACTCAAAGTGTTTTCACGAACTAATGAACGATTAAATTCTTGTTTTCTCAATCTTCTTGGTCGATGAGTTAAAATGGACATTTTCGTTCCTTAAGTAACATTAACTAAATTATACAATAATGAAGCAATCATCCGAAACACTTACAAGTCTATCGAGCGTTAACAAGGCTTTTATTGAGCCTTTTCCTAATTCAAAAAAAGTCTATGCTAAAGGCTCAAGGGACGACATTAATGTCCCTATGAGGCAAATTAAACTTACTGATACCATAGGAGATTTGGCTGAAAAAAATGATCCAATCCATGTCTATGATACTTCTGGACCCTATACTGATGCCACTAAAACGATAAGTTACAGAGATGGGATTGATTCAGTTCGCTCGAATTGGATTGAAGAGAGAGGAGACACTGAAGTATTGGATGGTGTGAGCTCTAGCTTTTCTAATGAAAGGCTAAATAACAAAGAACTTGATGAGCTCAGATTTGAACACTTAAGAGCGCCTAGAAAGGCAAAGAAAGGAAAAAATGTTACTCAAATGCACTATGCAAGACAGGGCATTATCACGCCTGAAATGGAGTTCATTGCAATTAGAGAGAACTGCCTATGGCAAGAATACCAAGATCAAGTTGGACAGCACGAAGGCGAAAGTTTTGGCGCTTCAATTCCAAAAGTTATTACGCCAGAATTTGTAAGGGACGAGGTTGCACGAGGTCGCGCTATTATTCCAAATAATATCAACCACCCTGAGACAGAGCCAATGATTGTCGGGCGAAATTTTCTGGTAAAAATTAATGGCAATATAGGTAACTCAGCACTCGGCTCTTCAATCGATGAAGAGGTCGGAAAGATGGTTTGGGGTGTTCGCTGGGGCGCTGATACCATTATGGATCTCTCAACTGGAAAAAACATTCATGAAACCCGTGAATGGATTATTCGAAATTCCCCAGTACCTGTTGGAACAGTTCCAATTTACCAGGCGCTTGAAAAGGTGAAAGGGGTTGCAGAGGATTTAACGTGGGAGATATTTAGAGATACTTTGATTGAGCAGGCTGAACAGGGCGTCGATTACTTTACAATCCATGCCGGTGTCCGCCTTAAGTATGTGCCATTGACGATGAATAGGGTGACAGGTATTGTGTCAAGGGGAGGCTCCATCATGGCGAAATGGTGCCTAGCGCATCACACTGAGAGCTTTCTTTATACTCATTTTGAGGATATATGTGAGATCATGAAGGCTTATGACGTCACCTTCTCTCTTGGCGATGGTTTGAGACCCGGCTCAATTGCAGACGCAAATGACGCTGCCCAGTATGGAGAGCTTGAGACGCTGGGTGAACTTACAAAAATAGCATGGAAACATGACGTACAAACTTTCATTGAAGGCCCTGGCCATGTCCCGATGCACATGATTAAAGACAATATGGAAAAGCAGCTCAAAGAATGCGGCGAGGCTCCCTTCTACACTCTTGGCCCTCTGACAACTGATATTGCCCCTGGGTACGACCACATTACTTCTGCCATTGGAGCAGCCCAAATTGGCTGGTATGGATGCGCTATGCTATGCTATGTGACACCCAAAGAGCATCTGGGACTGCCTAATCAGGACGACGTCAAGACAGGTATCATTACTTACAAAGTTGCTGCCCACGCAGCCGATTTAGCTAAAGGGCACCCAGGTGCACAGATTAGAGATAATGCCCTTTCAAAAGCGCGCTTTGAGTTCAGATGGGAGGACCAATTTAATTTGGCACTCGACCCAGATACTGCACGAAGTTTTCATGATGAAACGCTTCCTAAACAGGCAGCTAAAACTGCGCATTTTTGCTCGATGTGCGGACCCAAGTTCTGCTCTATGAAGATCTCGCAGGATATTAAGGGACTCGACAGTGACACGGTTGAGAAAATTCAAGAGATACAAGTCGAGATGGACAAAAAATCAGAAGAGTTTCTCAACAATGATAGTGAAATCTATTTAAAGGAAGGTGCCTAAGAGCTATTGGTCTCAATCATTCATGAGCGGCGTTAAGGCCTCATGGGTCTTTTTGACTGCGCCGCGATTTAGATCGTAGGTTTTTTTAGCATTATTTCCAAGCTCTACTCTCCTCTCATTGTTTGAGAGGAGCTCAGTTAGAGTTTTCATCAGTTCATCAGCATTTGCAACTTGGATAGCAGCACCACTCTCTAGAAGTTTTATTGAGATTTCTTCGAAGTTAAATACGCTAGGACCAAAGATGATGGGTTTGGATAATGATGCAGCTTCGAGCATGTTTTGACAGCCGTTGTTTGAGAGGCTCCCTCCAATAAAGGCGAGGTCACAGATTGAATAATACGACATCATTTCACCCATACTATCCCCAACTAAAATTTCTGTATCTTCTGGGCACTTCTCTGCACTCGATCTTTTCATAACCTTGAGCCCACTCGCCTTTGCAATTTTGAAAACCTCATTAAATCTCTCGGGATGCCTTGGAATTATTATGAGGAGGGCACTAACCTTATCTGAATGCTTGATGTAACTTGTAATGATTTGTTTTTCCTCACCATCACGCGTGCTAGCAAAGACCAAAATTTTTCTATTTCCAACTATAGCATTTAAGTTATCGGTAACTTCAGGATTAACCGAGTCATTACTATCAAACTTTAAGCTGCCCGTATTAATAATTTTTTCTTGGTCAGCCCCAAGCGAGAGAAAACGTTCAGTTGAAAATGAGTTTTGAGCGCAAATCAAACTGAGTTTGTTGAGAGATGCTTTAACTAACTTCGCAGAGTATTTGTCGTATCTCTGAAAGGACTTTTCTGATAAGCGGGCATTGATAAGAGCAACAGGAATTCCTTTTTCTTTGAGCAATTGTATTAAGTTTGGCCAAATTTCTGTCTCCAAAAGAAGACAGATCTTAGGATTAATTTTGGACACAAATGATTTAACTACTGGCATTATGTCAAGAGGAAAAAAACAATGTATTACACTACTTTTGTAATATTTTCTGACCGCAATATATCCTGTAATGGTTGTTGTTGAAACAACCATTTTGTAATTTGGATATTGACTGAAAAGTTTGTCAATTAAGGGTTTAGCGGCGTTAAATTCACCGACAGATACGCAATGAATCCAGATCACGCTGCCAGATACTTTTTGGACAATACCAAATTGATTTTTGAGTTTCCTTTTCCAAGACGAATCATGAGTATCTCTTACGATAAGTCTAAAGATGGCAAACGGAATGCCAAGGTAGAGCGCCAATGAGTAAAGAAATCTATTCATAAACAGACTTAAATAAATATTTATTTAAATATATTGTCATGCGAATTGTTCTGAAAGCTCAAGATTTAACATTTTTATAATTTCTAAATCTAGCTTGATTCTCTTCTAGAGGGCTTATGAGAGGCAAAAAAGGTATAATCATTGCCAGATATTATAGCTATATCATTAAACTTTCATTGCTTCTATTTTATTTAGACTGATTCTTTAATATGATCTTAGCCTTTAATTTTTTATTATTATAAAAGAATTATGAAATTTGTAGATTCTGCAAGTGTTGTCGTTGAAGCTGGAAAAGGTGGGGCAGGTTGCCTAAGTTTCCGACGCGAAAAATATATCCCTGACGGTGGGCCAGATGGTGGAGATGGTGGAGATGGAGGGAGCGTTTACTTTCAAGGTCAAGAGGGACTTAATACGCTGAGTGAATTCCGTTACAACCGACTGTACAGAGCAAAGAATGGAATGCCAGGAATGGGCAGAGACCGAAGAGGAAAATCTGCTGATGACTTGTATGTTGAAGTTCCGCTAGGAACTAAAATCATCGACCTTTCTACAGACGAAGTCATCGGTGAGATAACGCTTCACGAGCAAAATTTACTCGTAGCAAGGGGCGGTTTTCATGGACTCGGTAACGCGCGATTCAAGTCATCAGTCAACCGCGCTCCAAGACAAACGTCTCCTGGAACCCCAGGGGAGTCCAGAGAGGTTGCACTCGAGTTAAATATAATGGCTGATGTAGGGCTTTTAGGAATGCCAAATGCTGGAAAGTCATCCCTTATCAGGCAAATCTCAGGTGCAAGACCAAAAGTCGCTGATTATCCATTTACGACGCTGCACCCTAGTCTTGGCGTTGTAAAAGCAGGAAGCAATCACTTTGTCATGGCAGATATTCCCGGACTTCTTGAAAAAGCTAGCGAGGGTGTTGGTCTTGGATTTGAGTTTCTTAAACACCTTTCAAGGGCCAGAGCGCTTCTACATGTTGTTGATATATTGCCATCTGATGGCTCAGATCCAGTTAAAAATTATTTAACAATAGAGTCTGAGCTTAAAAAGTTTGATGATGAACTCTTCAAAAAACCTAGGACTATTGCAATTAATAAAATTGACTTAATTGAAGAAAATGAGAGGGACAAGGTCATTCAGGATTTTTTGAAAAAGACCAAATATAAAGGAATTGCGTTTAACATATCAGCACTAAATGGCTTGGGATGTAAGTCCTTAATTTTTGGATTGTATGATTTAATTGAGCAAAAAAATGAAGAAGAATAAGTGTTGGATCGTCAAGATCGGATCTGCCCTTCTCACTAATAATGGTGAAGGAATTGACAAAGGTTTAATCTCTCAATGGGTGGAGCAGATTGTGAGCCTTCAAGCTCATAAAATTGATGTTGTTTTGGTTTCAAGCGGATCAATTGTTGAAGGAATGAAGAGATTGGGATGGAAAGAGAAGCCCAGTGATATTCATAAACTTCAAGCTGCTGCTGCAGTCGGACAAATGGGATTGGTGCAAGCTTACGAGTCTTTATTTGCAAAATACAATGTTCAAACTGCACAAGTCTTACTAACGCGTGATAATCTAATAAACTCGAAGCACTTCGAAAATATTTCGGCAACTCTTGGCAACTTACTTGATTTCGGAATTGTTCCTGTGATCAACGAGAATGACACCGTTGCTACAGAGGAAATTAAGTTCGGTGACAATGATACCCTGGCAGCACTTGTGGCTAATTTTTTGAATGCTGAGCGACTAGTCATATTGACGGATCAGCATGGCGTTTTTGATGACGATCCAAGGAAAAATAAAGAGGCAAACTTGATTGAGAAAATACACTTTAGTGACGAAACATTAGAGCGCGTTGCTGGAAAGACAGGTGGCGCTCTTGGGTCTGGCGGTATGTACTCAAAAGTCATGGCTGCCAAGCAGGCTGCAGATTCAGATACCATCTCGAATATTGCATGGGGACGCGAAAAAGAGGTCTTGACAAGGATTTATCAAGGCGAATACATAGGAACTTTGATTCATTGCTAGTATATATCGGTTTAGGCGCAAACCTAAAAAAACCAAAGGATCAGATTGAAAAGGCGATCGCCTCGCTCAGTTCAGTTGAAGAAGTTATCGTAAAAAAGGTTTCAAGCTTTTATGAGTCAAAGCCCCTTCTAGATATGCCAGGACCAAATTACATTAACGCAGTATGCTGTATCGAAACATCGCTAAGCGCAATTGATCTATTGGACATATGCCAGAGCATTGAGGACAATCAAGAGAGAGTAAGAGAAGTAAAATGGGGCTCGAGAACAATTGATTTAGATATACTCCTCTATGAGCAGCAGGTTATTTCGAATGAAAGGTTGTCTATTCCGCATCCCGAGTTAATTAATAGATCCTTTGTTTTGGTGCCACTGCATGAGATTGACAATGAAATTAAAGTGCCTCTATTAGGCCCTGTGAAAAACTTAGTTGATAGAATTAATACAGATGATTTAATAAAACTATGAAGCATTCAGAGTTAAATCGACACAAAGAAAAAGGCGAGAAGATTACCTGTTTGACCGCCTATGACGCGTCAATGGCAAGCTTAATAGATAACGCAGGAGTTGACACTATTCTGGTCGGTGACTCTCTTGGAATGGTGATTCAAGGTGCAGAAAATACGCGCTCAGTGACAATGCAGGATATGATGTATCACACATCCATTGTGGCCTCGGCTTGCAAACAGGCATTGGTCATAGCTGATATGCCATTTCAAAGCTATGATGACCCCGAGTCTGCCCTAAAAAACGCTAAAGCACTTATTAATCAAGGCGCTAAGATGGTCAAAATTGAGGGAGGTAGTGAGCATACCGGCGTCATTAAAACCTTAATATCAAACAATATTAATGTCTGTGGCCATCTAGGACTGCAGCCTCAACTTGTGGTTAGTTCTAGTGGCTATAAAGTTCAGGGTAGGGATGATACGTCAGCGCAATCAATTATAGATAACTCAGCTCTGCTTGAGTCGCTTGGAGTTAGTATTTTGGTTCTTGAGTGTATACCGAGTCACTTAGCCAAAGTCATCAGTGAGCAAATCAAAATACCGACAATTGGAATTGGCGCTGGACGAGATTGTGATGGTCAAGTACTTGTAAGCTATGACATGCTCGGTATTACTTCTGGAAAACAGCCAAGATTTGTTCGAAATTTTTTAAATTCACAGAGCTCTGTGTCAGATGCGGTAAAATCATTTGTAAAAGAGGTTAAGAAGGGAACCTTCCCATCTGATAGTGAGAGCTATTAATGCAAATTTTCAAAACGACGACCAATCTGAAACGTTTTTTAGATACTTGTCGAGATAACAATAAAATAATTTCACTTGTCCCGACAATGGGTGGGCTGCATGACGGCCACCTAAAGTTGGTCGATAGGGCTAAAGAGATATCTGATATTGTCGTTGTCAGTATTTTTGTGAATCCAACTCAGTTCGCAAGGGGAGAAGATTTTGATGATTACCCTAATACTTTCTCAAGTGATCAAAAGCAACTAGAGTCAAAAGGAGTTAGCGCGCTGTTTTTTCCTTCAAGGGATGAAATATATCCTGATGGAATTCAAAATGACTACAAAGTTGGCGCAATCGGTCAAATACTTTGTGGCGCGTTCAGGCCAACCCACTTTGATGGTGTTGCACAGGTCGTAAAACGTTTTTTTAAGATTGTTGAGCCAGATTATGCAATCTTTGGTGAGAAGGATTTCCAACAACTAGCAATTATTAAGTCGTTGGTTGAAAGGCTTAATCTCGACATCAACATTGAGTCAGTCGGCACTCAAAGAGAAAAAGACGGCTTGGCAATGAGCACCAGAAACCAGTACTTGAGTAGCAAAGATCGAAAAAAAGCACCCAACTTCTATATCCAGCTTAACGCGTTAAAAAACTCTATTCTTGGTGGAAGCACTGTTGAATCAGCCAGGCTAAATGCGATAGAGAGATTAAATGAGGAGTTTGAAACTGAGTATTTAGAGGTTTTAGATGCGAATAACCTTACACAAATCGAGACTAAAACCAAAGAAATTATTATAATATCTGCAATTAGGTTTGGCGGTACCCGCCTGATCGATAATATTGTATTTAGGAGAGTGAATGTTTAGTATTACTGAGGAAGCAGAAATTTATGTTGCAGATCTTTTTGAGCAGCAAGATGAAAAGGACTTGGGTTTAAAAGTTGATGTTGAGAAAGCTGGAACGCCAGTTGCAACAGTGACATTTAATTTTTGTATTAAGAGTGATCTTCCCAATAGTTACCAAGAGTTTCCATTCGTTGGCTTCAGCGCCTTTATTGATGAATCTAATAACCAGTACTTGAGTGACTCACATGTCGCTCTAAAGATAGATGGTACGAATAAAAAACTAACAATTACAGCGCCAAATGCCAAAGGAGAGGCGCCTAAAGATGATGCGCCTTTGGAAGAGAAGGTCCTTTTTACGATTATCACTGAGGTCAATCCAAGTCTATCTTCTCATGGCGGTTTTGTTGATTTAGTTGAGATCACTAAAAAAAATGAAGTTGTTCTGAATTTTGGAGGGGGCTGCCAAGGCTGTAGTTCTGTCAACATGACGCTCAAGGATGGTGTTGAAAAACAGCTGAAGGGGCTTTACCCTGAAATATCTGCAGTTCTTGATGCCACAGATCACTCATATAAAGAAAACGCTTACATGTAGTTTTTTTTCGAATACTTTAACTAAGGGGATGAATGGAAAAAATAAGGGTTTACTCCCATCCTGCATGCCTCAATAAAGAGAATGGTGTTGGCCATCCTGAGAGAAAAGAGCGCCTTGATTCAATTCTAGAATCAATTCAAAGTATTGATAATCTAAAAATAGATTTAAAAGAGGCGCCTCTTGCTGAATACGTCGACATAAATCGCGTACACCCTCAGTCTTATGTTGACGAAATCTTTGACATGATTCCAGCCGAAGGCCTTGTAGGCGTTGAGAAAGAGCCCTATGCTGATACGCTCTTGTGCAAGAACAGTAAGGAGGCGATTTTAAGGGCTTGTGGGGCAGGTCTTGGCGCTTCAAAGGACCTGCTGGATGGTGATTTAAAAAGGATTTTTTGCGCTGTTCGTCCTCCAGGGCATCACGCTGAAACGGCACGAGTGAATGGGTTTTGTTTTATCAACAATGCAGCAGTTGCAGCTCGATATTTACTGACAAAGCATGACATAGATAGAGTAGCAATTCTTGACTTTGATGTTCACCACGGCAATGGCACCCAAGAGATTTTCTATAATGATGAGTCAGTCTTATATGGTTCAATTCATCAGCACCCACTATTCCCGGGGACAGGCCATGAGTCGGAGAGAGGGGTTGGAAATATTTTCAATGCACCGATTCAATCAGGAACCAAGAGCGAAGACTTTCTTAAAGCATTTGATGAAAAAATCTTGAAAAATGTTGATGCATTTGAACCCGATGTTATTATTATTTCAGCTGGCTTTGATGCTCACAAGAGGGACCCTTTAGCAGCCATCAATTTAGATTCTGAGGATTACTACTCATTGACACGAGCAATCGTCGATCTGGCAAATCGACACAGCAATGGCAGAGTCATTTCTTTTCTGGAGGGTGGCTATGACTTATTGGCGCTCTCAGAGTCAATAAAAGCACATTTTAAGGGCTTAAGTGCTTGAGGATGATGAACGAGTTTGAGATAATAAAAAATTACTTTGATTGGCCGTTGAGCGACCCTAGTGTTGAGCTGGGAGTGGGCGATGACGCTGCGCTATTTCAGGTTGATGTTGGTTGTCAGCTTGTAACTTCTACCGATACCCTGTCAGAGGGCGTCCACTTTTTTAATGATGCGCATCCAGGTGATATTGCCTACAAATCGTTGGCTGTCAACCTGAGTGACATAGCTGCAATGGGAGCACAGGCTAAGTGCTTTACTCTTGCTCTAACGATTCCAAATTTAGACGAGGACTGGTTAAAGGCGTTTTCAAAATCTCTCAGAGAGACATCAGAACTTTATAATGTCAGTTTGATCGGTGGTGATACGACAAGAGGCCCCCTAAATATAACAATTACGATAATGGGTACGATCGAAAAATCTAAAGCTATAAAAAGATCTGGCGCAAAAAATGGGGATGATATTTATGTCTCTGGCGAGCTTGGTGATGCCGCCCTTTGTCTAAAAAAATTGAGAGAGGGCTTTAAGCCAAACGAGACCGAACTCAATAAACTTAATAAACCAGTCCCAAGGCTTGATCTAGGAGCTACTCTAAAAAATCTAGCAAGTGCGTGTATCGACATCTCGGACGGACTCGAGCAGGACCTTTCGCACATCCTAAAAGCCTCAAAGGCAGGCGCGGTTATTGAGACTGAAAAGTTACCAATGAGCGAGACGGTTAAGGAATACGTCCACAGCTCTCAGGACTGGGGTGTTCCTTTGTGTGGTGGCGATGACTACGAGTTGTGCTTTACATCAAATAAGTCAAACCAACCCTGGATCAAAAAAATATCAAAAGAGCTCGGAATTGCCATTACAAAGATTGGAGTCATTGATGACTCAAATAATTTAGAGATAAAGGGCTATGATGGAAAGAGCAGCTCTTACCAACACTTCTAAAAGTTAGGTTTTAGATTTCTTTTCGCTCTTCTACAGTCTTGCAGTCGATACACTGGTCCGCAGTTGGACGAGCCTCGAGGCGGTTGAGAGCGATCTCAATGCCACAAGTCTTGCAGTAACCATAATCACCCATATCAATCAAGTGAAGCGTCTTATCAATCTTATTAATTAACTTCCTTTCGCGATCTCTCGTTCTGAGCTCTAGTGCAAACTCTTCCTCAATTGTGGCTCTGTCATTGATATCTGCAACAGGTGCTGAGTCTTCTTGGATGTGATTGATCGTTGTTTCTGCTTCAAAAACCAACTGCTCTCTCCAGACATTAAGCTTGTGAATGAAGTGCTTAAGTTGACCAGTAGACATAAACTCTTCACCCTTTTTTGGAATGTAAGCAGGGATTTCGTCAAAGTTAGGTTCAGTAGTCATTATTGTTAGTTTTATAAAAAAATGTAGTTTTTACCAAAAATTGCCTAAAATAGCAATGATTTTTTTTCATTTTTACCCAATTAATTGACTGAGCATGACTTTGAAAGCAATAATATTTGATGTAGATGGAACGCTTGCCAATACTGAGCACGATGGACATCTCCAAGCGTTTAATGAGGCATTCGATTTTTTTGGGTTAGATTGGTACTGGGATAGCAATCTTTATGGCGATCTATTGAGCGTTAGCGGGGGAAAAGAAAGGCTGAATCACTTTATAAAAGAATACCATCCCAAGATGATTAATACTTTGACTAGTGATGATATTGCCAAAATCCACAGAAAAAAAACTGATATTTTTGTTTCCAAAATCTTTGAGGGATCTATTTCTCTTAGAACTGGCGTTGAGAGACTCATACACGATGCACTTGGCAATAATTTAAGGCTGGCCATAGCTACAACAACCTCGTATGATAATGTTAAAGCAATCTTGGTTTCAGCGCTGGGAAAGGGTGCACTTAATAATTTTGAAATTATTGCTGCAGGAGATATCGTAAAAAACAAAAAACCTTCGCCTGAAATTTATAACTATGTCTTAGATAAATTAAACTTAAATGCGAATGAATGTCTAGCCATTGAAGACTCTGAAATTGGTTTTAATTCATCAACAGCCGCAGGACTGAAGACTCTGGTGACACTTAGCGAGTATACTAAGACAAAAAACTTTGAAGGTGCTTTAGTTGTCCTTGACCATCTCGGTGAAGAGGATCAGCCTTTTCAGTTAATTAATGGCTCACTTACCAGTCATACAATGGTAAGTGTGGATTATATAAAGGAGCTGTATGAGTGCACTAGTTAACCTGGCAGACAATAGCGCTGTTTATGAAGTGGCAAAGGTGTCAGCGCTTTCGATAGCTAATCAGCTAAGCAAAAGGTTTAATAATCAAATCTATTTGAAGCGTGAAGATGACCAAGTGATTCACTCTTTTAAGCTTCGCGGCGCTTATCAAAAAATGAGTTCACTAAGTGACGAGCAAAAAAGCAAAGGGGTAATTGCCTCTTCTGCAGGTAATCATGCGCAAGGCGTTGCCTTGGGAGCTAATAAACTAAAAATCAAAGCAATTATTGTTATGCCAACGAGCACGCCCAACATCAAGGTTCAAGCGGTAGAACAGCTAGGTGCTGAAGTAATTCTGCATGGCGATGTATATGACGATGCATTTCATCATGCAAAGAAACTTGAAGCTGAAAATGATTTGTGCTTTATCAGTCCTTATGATGATTTTGAGGTAATTGCTGGCCAAGCAACAGTTGCCAAAGAGATATTATCCCAACTTAAGGAAGTGGACTATGTATTTGCACCTGTTGGCGGCGGCGGTCTTATATCAGGTATGGCAAGTTATATCAAACATTATGCGCCCCATATCAAGGTAATTGGAGTTGAGCCAATAGATTCACCAACACTCTTCAAAGCTTTAGCGGCTAATGAGAGGGTGATACTGGATGATGTTGGAAGGTTTGCTGATGGCGTTGCAGTCAAACAAATTGGCGCGCTACCTTTCGAAATTGCAAAGGAGTCCGTTGACGACGTCATTCTGGTCAGTAATGATGAGATGTGTGCGGCGATAAAAGACATTTATGAAGACGTGCGTTCGGTCTCTGAGCCTGCTGGTGCTCTTTCAACGGCCGGTGTTAAAAAGTATATTCTAGAAAATAATCTCAAGAACAAAAATATTGTCTCTGTTGTATCAGGCGCTAACGTTAATTTTGACAGGTTAAGATACATCGCTGAGCGTGCTGATCTGGGTGAGCTTAATGAGGCAATTGTTGCTGTTACGATTCCTGAAGAGCCTGGCAGCTTCCTAAAGTTTTGTGAGCTGCTCGATAACTCTTCGATAACAGAGTTCAATTATCGATACTCAACAAAAAAGGATGCGCACATTTTTGTTGGTATTAAACTCAGCAAGGGTATAAGCGAAAAGAAGGCATTAATTTCAAGGCTATCTGAATCCTTTGAGGTTATCGATATGAGCGATAACTCAATGGCAAAAACTCACATCAGATACATGGTCGGCGGTCACGCCAATGCTGAGAATGAGGTGATCTATCGTTTCGAGTTCCCTGAGAGACCAGGGGCACTTTTAAATTTCCTTAAAAAAGTGAAAACTAAATGGAATATATCGCTCTTTCATTATCGCAACCATGGCGCAGATTTTGGCCGGGTATTAATTGGCCTACAGGTTGACGATGTTGCTGACCTTGAGACAAGGTTTGATGAAATTGGATACTATTACCAAAACGAAACTGACAACAAAGCCTATCAGTATTTCCTTTAGTTATCTTAGTGAAAAAGATATCGACTCTGTTTTTTTAATTGAGAGGCAGAGTTCAAACAATCCGTGGACTCAAACACAGTTACTTGAAAGTATTAAAAATCCAGTTAATCTTGCTTATTCATTAATTTATAAGTCAGAAATTATTGGATACTTGATAGCAATGCCAGCCATTGAAAGCGCTGATATTTTAAATATAGCAATTGACTCAAGTTATCAAAGAAAGGGTTTTGGAAAAGCATTAATAAAACACATGATTCAAGCTCTTAACAAGAGGGGAATTAGTGAAGTTTTATTGGAGGTAAGCCAGAGTAATGTTTCTGCAATTAAATTTTATCTAGCCCAGGGTTTTAAAGAGATTTCAATTCGAAAAAATTACTATACGAAAAACTCAAATGAACCTTCAGTGAAAGAAGACGGTATAATAATGCGTCTAGAAATCTCAACAACTAAAAATACATAATGACCTATAAAAATATTACAGTTCCAACTTCTGGTGAGCCAATCTCAATTAAAAATAATGCTCTAAATGTACCTAAAAAACCGATCATTACTTATATAGAGGGCGATGGTATTGGTGCTGACATTACACCAGTAATGCTAGATGTGGTTAATACCGCAGTTCAAAAAGCATATGGCGGTGAGAGAGAGATACAATGGATGGAAATTTTTGCAGGTGAAAAGGCAGATAGTATTTATGGTGAATACTTGCCAGAGGAAACTGTAGACGCAATTAAGAAATTTTCGGTCTCAATTAAAGGACCACTAACGACTCCCGTAGGCGGAGGAATGAGGTCACTTAATGTTGCTATTAGGCAAATTTTAGATCTTTATATATGCCAAAGGCCTGTTCAGTATTTTGAAGGCACTCCCTCGCCAGTTAGGCATCCTGAAAAAGTGGATATGGTAATTTTTAGAGAAAACTCTGAGGATATTTATGCGGGCATTGAGTTTCCTAAAGGTTCAGCCGAAGT